>Ga0172382_10000738_pt1 | contig 60826 bp, 38 predicted proteins | sample Leawel138RmetaG_FD_122245 | JGI IMG/M metagenome (GOLD analysis project Ga0172382, IMG submission 122245) | Leachate microbial communities from a municipal landfill in Southern Ontario, Canada - Leachate well 138R metaG | ecosystem: Engineered > Solid waste > Landfill > Unclassified | place...
ATAGGGTGCGAGATCGTTTGCATCAAAGCGGTGTGCGACATCAAATGTAGCTGCGCTGTTTGTGCCGATTCCGTTACCGATATCTTCGGGGATACACCAGGTGATCCATTCGCCGGTTACAGGCGGTTCCCATGTGAGGGTAACGTCCATTCCTGATACGCTTGCTTGCAGGTTTGTGGGCGGATAGAGATCGCCCATATCGACGCCTGTTCCGCTGAGTGCCACGGTGTGGGCAATGCGGGTAAGGTTGTCGGTGATGGTGATAGCTCCGGTGTGTGCGCCTTCTGCTGTGGGCGTATAGTTAGCGTTGAATTCAAGGGTCTGACCTGCAGTGAGGTTGACAGGAAGGGTAGGCAGGGTGCCCAGGCTCATCATTGCGCCGCTAATGGTGATAGCGTTGATGGTGAGTGTTCCTGCGCCTGCGTTGGAGATGGTGAACTGCTGGCTCTGGGTGGACCCCACGTTCACTTGGCCAAAGTTATGGCTGGTGGGCGTGATTGCGAAGACAGGAGCAGCGGGTGCTTCTACTTCAACTTCCACGGGGCCTGCGGGTTCTGATTCGCCGCCATCATAGATTGCGGTGACTGTGTAGGAATATACTCCGGCAGCAGCCACTTCATCGAGATAGGTCAGCGTTGCAGGGTTGGTGACGGTAGCAATTAAGCTATCATCGCGATATACTTTATATCCGTTGAGATCGCGAGTCAGCGCACGGCTGTTAAGCGATACGGACGGAGAGATTACATTGTGAAGTGCGCTGAAGTTTGCACCGAGTACGACTCCTCTGGGCTCTTCAGGAATTGATTTGAGCACACGTGCTGAGGCGGGCGGTGTAACGTTGTCCACAAAGCCCTGGATAGACCAGTTATATGTGAGCGTTGCGCCTGCTGCAGTAAGTTCCATCCACTGGTTGTTGAAATAGAACATATTGCCTTTTCCAGCAACTGGAGGGCCTGCATCAACACCGGCAGGATGTCCGGTCTGCGTGTTAGCTTCATAGCCAAACCAGAGTTCGCCAATGGCGGGAATCGGGATAGGAGTGGTGAAGACAACTTCGTTCCATGCGCCTATCGTGGGATTAGTTACGACCTGGCTGTGAACAAGTGTGCTGGGAGCAGCTGCACTGGTTCCCACCCATACCTTTGCGGTATATACGCAATCTACCTGATTTGGTACGAACTTCATCTTGGTTAGAGCCATTTCTTGGACACTTGCGAGATCGTTTTCATCGAAACGGTGAGCCACGTCAAATACGGCTGCGTTACCGGTTCCGATGGCGTTTTGTCCGTAGGTGTTTACATCACACCAGGTAATCCATTGAGGAGTTCCGGCTGGAGGTATGTCATCACCGGGAGCGTTCCAAGCAAGCTGTACTTCCATGCCATCAACTGATGCGCGGAGGTAGCTCGGAGGAACGAGGTCTTCCGGGATTTCACCCTGATAGATGCTGATATCGTCAAGACTGATATACCAAGGAGTGATAGTCACATAACCATAGATTCCGAGGTAATAGAGTCCGCTTACCGCAACTTCAAATTCACCGGTGAACTGCTGATAGTCGCCGGCATATACAGGAGAAGCGGGGACGATCTCAATAATATCGCCGATCAATTGGTCGTTATCGCCAAGGATAGCTTCGATGGTTGCACCACTGGCAGCATCCTGACGTGCCCAGAATTCGAGGCTATATGTTTCGCCTGCTTCCAGCATGATGGGACGAACAAGTGTAGATTCGCCGTTATAGCGAAGGGTTACGTTCCAATCACCGCTTCTGGGTGTGCGAGCATAAGTTGTGTTCGCGCTATTTGCAGTCCAAGATTGGGTTGCATATTCTGTTCCGATGATCTGTTCCCACTGAGCGATTGTCGTTGATCCTTCAGTGTTTCCTACTTCAAAACCTTCGAAGAAGGGGAACTCAGTGATAATAGGATTGTAGCAAGAGCCAACGAGATCAATCTCGCGGTTGCCATGACTGGTTGTGATGGCAAGCAAGCCTTCATAATCACCGACATCTGCTGGGCTATACACAACAGTGATGACAACAGATTCGGTGGATGCAAGGCCAACACTTTCAAAAGTTTCTTGCAAGGCAAAGCCGGCACCGGTTACAACCACGTTATTAACCGTGAGTACACCAGAGCCGTTGTTGGCAATCGTGAAAGCTTTTGTAGTTGTGCTTAAAGCTGGTTTGAGGCCGAAGTCCCATTCGTCCACGTTCGGGCTAACAGCGAGAACGGGCTCTGTCGGGATATCGCCAAAATACATTCTGATATTAGGATATGCCGCCATAAGCGTTCCGGTTGGAGGTGCAGCAGGATCAGGAATAATGCTGTCACTTTGGTAGCGAATACTACGTCCGGTTGTGCTGGCGGTATTATAGAAGAAATAGCTGCTTGAGTCATAGCTGGGCTGTGTTTCGCGAACGGCTATGACGAGATTATCCACTCCATTATAGATGAACGGAGTTTCAAGCTCAATTTCAATCCACATATTTTCAGCAGGCATGGTGACAGTGCCTTGATATACCACTGTAAGATCATTCACACCAATCCAGTCCGTAGTGTTTGCAAAAGCTTCTTTATCGGTGTGTCCGATATAAATGGTCCACTGATCCGAGTTCGGAGCTGCGCCGGCACCGTTCCAGTGATAGGCGACCTTTTCAAGCTGTCTGTCTTGGGTCATGATCTCATCAGCTTTGTAGAGCATCTGAGCATAGGAATAACCATAGAAGGTGTTTACAGGCATGTAGCTGTTTGTGGTGCCATCGCCAATGACTACTAAGCCATCAGGAAGAACGTTTGCACTGAGGGCAACTTCAAATTCTTCACCAGCATGGGTGATGGTGATAGTTGCAGCTGCAGGGCCTTCCACTGTTCCTGTCATCGTTACGGGAATCTGAATAGTTTCTGCAGATCCTATGGTGGCAGGGAGTATGCTTGTGTCATAGCTGAACTGATCTGAGCCGACGAAGCTAACGTCAGTTGCTGTGACGGTGAGGACTCCGCCTCCGATATTGGACAGGTTAATGTTTCTGGGGGCAAGTGTTGCGCCAAAGACAACATCACCGAAGTTGATAGCTGCGGGGTTCACAGCAAGCTCTGGATCACCGTCGAGAGCACCAAGCATAAGCATTAGGTTAGGACGGTTGGCATTTACTGTTCCATTTACAGCAGGCGGATTGTTGTCAGTCTGCCAGTTCATGTGTAAGGCAGTTGCGCTGGTATAATTGAAGTTAATTGTACCAAATCCACCTGTTCCACCGTAGTTGGATTCCACTGCTACAAGGAGGTTTCCGCCGGTGTATATATATGGGGTATCAAGTTCGAAGTTGTTCCAGCCCAAATTCTCAAACAAATGTGTTCCTTCTTTCACCAAGGTCATGTTTGCAGAAATATCGGCAAAGGTTTGAGCTGTAAGCACCTCATCATTGGTAACGCCAAGATAGATTTTGTAGGGCATGATATTGACATTAGCTGTGCTTAGATGCCAACCAATATTATATATGCTTCCTACAGAAGCAATCTCATCAGCCTTGTAAAGGCCGACAGAGCGTTCGTATCCATAGAGTCCGCCAAAAGGCTGACGCTGGGTGAGCGTGCCGTTGCCGACAATCACGACTCCATCAGGCAGAACGTTTGCAGAAAGTCCAACAGTGGAGACTTCACCTGCATAGGTGATCTCAAGACTTGCTACAACATTGCCTTCAACGCTTCCAACGAGGGAAACCGGGATTTGTGCCGATTCGCCTGTTTCGAGAGCGAAGGGGAATACGCTATCATCAAAACTAAAGAGAGCAGCGTTTTCACCCGTGATCTGAACAGCAGCTGCACCGAGTTGTAAGGTTCCACCACCAGCGTTAAAGACGGTGACGTTTCTGACATCGCTTTGGGCATTAAAGAAGATAGTGCCAAAGTTGATGTTTTCCGGTGATACAGAAATCACTGGATTATCCGGAACATCGCCGAAGAACATTCTGATATTGGGGTATGCTGCAGTAAGTGTTCCTGTAGGAGGTGCTGCAGGATCAGGAACAGTACTGTCGTTTTGACAGCGAATACTGCGTCCTGTGGTGCTGGGCGTGTTATAGAAGAAATAGGAGCTTGAATCATAGCCTGGGAACGTTTCTCTAACGGCGATAACGAGGTTATCTACTCCGTCATAGATGAAAGGCAGGTTCAGCTCGATTTCTATCCACTGGTTGACGGCAGTCATTTCTACTGTGCCTTGATAAACCTGAACAAGATCATCCAAAGCAATCCAGTCCGTGGTGCTTGCAAAGGCTTCCTTGTCAGTGTGTCCCATATAGATGGTCCAGTCACTTGTGTTCGGAGCTGCGCCTGCACCGTTCCAATGGTAGGCAACCTTCTCGATCTGCCTATCTGCGGTCATAATCTCATCAGCTCTATAGAGCATCTGAGCATAGGAATAACCGTAGTAGGTGTTCACAGGCATGTAGTTGTTTGCAGTGCCATTGCCGATAATAACTAAACCATCGGGCAAGACATTAGCGCTGAGTTCAACTACAAAGGTTTGAGTGCCATAGGTGATCGTGATCGCTGCTTCTGCTGGACCTTCAATAGTTCCAACGAGTGTAACAGGAATCTGCAAGGTCTCACCTGAACCCAAAACCAGCGGGAAAACACTGTTGTCATAGCTGAACTGAGTTGAGCCGGTTAGGCTGACATCAGATGCCGTGACAGTGAGGCTTCCGCCACCAATATTTGAAAGGCTGATGTTTCTGGGGCCAATTGTGGCGCCAAAGATTGCATCGCCAAAGTTGATGCTTACAGGGCTCACAGCAAGTTCCGGATCACCGGTAAGCTCACCGAGCTGCATCATGAGGTTAGGGCGAAGCGCGGTTCTGGTTCCGTTTGTGGTAGGCGGATTGTTATCCGCTGTCCAATAGATATGCTTATTTGTATGTCCGCCGGTGTAGGTAAATCTCTCGGTTGCCTGTCCACCGCCGCCGCCATAGTTTACTTCTACGGCAACTACAAGGTTCCCGCCGGTATAAACAAACGGAGTATCAAGATCGAATAATATCCAACCGAGGGAAGTGAAAGTTAATTCTCCTTCAGAAACAAGAGTCATGTCCTCAATCATGGTATTATACGGTTGCTGGGTCATTTCTGTTTCATTGATTGTGCCGAGATAGATCTTATAGGGAACCGGCATTGTGCCGACAGCTGTACAATTCCAGCCAATTCTTTCAACAACACCGACTGCACCGATTTCATCGAAAGGATAGACGGAGGCAGAGCGTTCAAAGCCAAAGAGGTGGCCAAAAGGAAAACGCTGGGTTAGAGTTCCGTCTCCGATGACAACTAATCCTTCGGGATTGGCGTCAAAGGTCCAGATGGGAACGTTTGTTTGATCGCCATTACCGTTGTAAGGTACGACTTTCCAATAGTAAGTAGCGTCTTCTCCAAGATCATTAATTACGTAAGACGTTACGTTGCCAAGGTCTTGGATAACTGGGAGGGAGGCGGTAGATTCGATATAGATCTTATAACCGGTAGGGAATCCACCACCATCAGCCCATTGCAGGGTGACGCTATCAGCCACTACTAATCCACCATTTGCCGGTGCAACAAGAGTTGCAGCATTTGGGGGTGTAGTCTGAGGGCTTGCCAAAGTGAGATTAGGACGGCTGGTTGCCCATGTTCCGGCTATCGGAGCTTCAGGGAAAGTGTTGTCCTGATACTTGTAAGCAGCCATATTGCTCATTGTGGTGGCTTTGAAGGTGGGATAACCCGATACATAAGCACCATCTCTGTTCTCCCAGAGGATCTCAATTCCACTCGATCCATCATAGGGGAAAGGAGTATCTAAGGTTAGATAAAACCATCCTCCACCGTTAAAAGTAATGTCGCCACTATAAACAAGTGTGAAACCATCACTGGAAACCATGTTGTTGTCTTCATATACCGTCGCATCAGTATGACGCATATAGACAAATTGATCTTCCATGAGGTAGTTATTGGGCGTGTTTGCTATTTCATAGCCAATTGCGATTAGCCCTTCGGGGCTGTTAAGACCTGCAGCAGCGATTTCTGCCGCAGTGTAAATAGCTTTGCTCGAACTATAGTCATATAGACCATAGAAAGGCACATAGTTTAGGGTTACTGCGCCACTACCAATCTGGTATGTAGCAGCAAAGCCCAAACTCATTGCCATGATGAGCAAAATCAACAGTAGTTGTCTCTTCATGCTATCTCCTTATTTTTGGAATTGCTTGATGTTATATTACCATTTTCTCAGCAGACTTGCTGAAAAGTTTCACAAAAAATACACGATATGTCGTAAGCACGATATTCTGAACTTATCACGCTGTTGCAAATATATAATGTCTTAAAATCTTGTAAAGCAAAAAAACGCTTTAATCATATCTTTTTTTAGTTTTTTGATTCTTTTGCCAAGATTATGTGTCCATAACCCTTTGTCAATCATGCTCTTATTCTCTTGAGAGCAATCAGCTATAAAATCATTAAATCTCTCATAAATCACTGCGTTTTTTCTCGAACATGTTGACTTATAAACTGTTATATCAAAGGATGTGATAATGAGTTTGCAGCAAAATGATATGCACCTAAACATAGCCAAACACTTGTAAAACCTATAGCTTCCCTATTGATTTCAGCTTATGAAATGCTTATGATATGCTCATGCCCATGACCATATCATGACCATATCATGACCAGAACCCAGTAAGGAAGAGGCGGCAGAAAAACACAAAATAAACATAAAATGCTGTGAAATGCTCCATATTTTGACCAGATTTAACAGGCCTTTTCTTGCTTGATTTGCCCAATGTCTAATGAAGGGGAATAAACCTCGCCTTTGCAAAACTACTTTTCCGCAAGTTGAGAATAATATAGTGGAAGTCTAAAACATGAAATATCAGAGATCGCTCTTGGGCGGATCATCCCAAAAAACACTCAAGTTTTTCTCTGACGGATAATTCCTGCTTGACAAATATAGAGCCTTCGAATAGCTGTCATCATACAGAGGTTTTTAAGAAATTATGTGTTTACGAATTAAATTGCAGCCAGCCAGAGATATAACAGCTTTAGAAAAAGAGCATTTGCACGTCGCAGATGCTCTTTTTTTGTGTTATAAGGGGAGGTTTTTATGAACACAAGTGAAATCATTCGTAGGACTTTGGCGGAAGACCTCGGCAGCGGAGACATCACCACCCGCTATCTTGATCTCGAGCCGAGCATATCGACAGCTTTTATGGTCGCCAAAGAAGAAGGCATCTTAGCCGGCACAGAGATCGCCAAAGAAGTTTTCAAAACCGTTGACCCGGATATCAAGGTCACCCTCTATCGCAAGGATGGAGATAGGGTCTCGCCCGGTGATGAGATTCTTCGCGTTGAAGGGCGTCCCGCAGGCATTCTTCAGGCAGAACGCACCGCGCTAAACTTCTTGCAGAGGCTCTCCGGAGTGGCATCCCAAACGCGCCGCATGGTGGAGCTCATCAAAGAAACAGACGCTCGCATATTGGATACCCGCAAAACTACGCCGCTCTTGCGCTCTCTCGAGAAATATGCCGTGAGAATAGGCGGCGGATTCAACCATCGTCATGGGCTTTTCGACATGATCATGCTAAAAGAAAACCACATTCGCGCTGCTGGGGGAATCACTGCCGCGGTTAATAAGATTCAAGAAAGTAATGCCACTTACAAGGTGGAAGTTGAGGTCACAAACCTCGATGAACTCGATGAAGCGGTTGCCGCAAAAGCAGATAGAGTGATGTTGGATAACATGAATCTCAAGCACATCCGCGCTGCGGTCAAGAAATATGGCGATCACGTAGAATTAGAAGTATCCGGCGGAATCACGGAGAAAAACATCCTGTCCTATGCAAAAACAGGCGTGCATTACATCTCCAGCGGAGCGCTTACCCATTCATATAAGTCTTTGGACATCAGCTTGTTATTTAAGGAGTAATAAATGATAGAACAATTGCGCACTTTAGCGAAAATGCAGAGTTTTGACGACAAGATCGGACAATTTAGAGACATCCAAAAAGAATTGCCCAAACAGCTTCTCGAGATCGAGGAAAAGACGGTGCAGGCGACCGCAGATTTGCTTGCCGGCGAAAAGGAAAAGGCGGAGTTAAACGCTGAGCAAAGCGCTCTGGAAAGCAATATCAAAGCCGCCCAAAGCCTGATTACAAAGTATTCAAACCAGCTTACAGACACCAAGACAAACAAGGAATATAAGGCTTTAAACAGTGAGATGACCCACCAAAAAGAGAAGATTCAGAAGTTTGAATCTCAGATGTTGGAGCTGATGGACAAAGAAAACGGGATCAAAGAGAAAGTGGCATCACTAAAAGCGGTTCATGACGAAATAGATGGTGAAAAGCGTAAGATGGAAGCCGAAATAAAAGCACAAAATGACGAGCTCGAGGCAAAGATTGAAGAACTCCGTTCCGAGAGAAATAAGCTCGCCGTCACCCTGCCAAATACGCTCATCAAACGCTATGGCGGCTTGATCAAAAACAAGGATAACCTCGCCGTCACCTATAACCAAAATGGCTCTTGCAGCGGATGTGGCTTCGTGATTCGCCAACAGATGCGCATCGAACTTCAGCTCAAAAAGAAGCTCGTCTATTGTGAAAACTGTGGACGCATCATCCTCGACAGCTTAGATATCTAAAATATATAACCCATGAAAAAGCCCCCGCAATCACACGGGGGCTTTTTTGTATCTTGATTATTTATCTCATCAACCAAGGATTCCCAAAAGGACACCGGCAGCGACGGCTGAGCCGACCACTCCGGCAACGTTGGAACCCATGGCATGCATGACGAGGTAGTTCGTTTTGTCATATTGCTGACCAACGACCTGCGACACTCTTGCAGCGGCGGGCACGGCAGAAACTCCTGCAGACCCGATGAGGGGATTGATCTTGTTTTCTTTGATGAAGAGATTCATGATCTTCGCAAAGAGCACACCGGATGCGGTGGCGACTGCAAAGCTGGCTGCACCAAGGATGAATATCTTGATGGTTCCCCAAGTGAGGAAAACGGCAGCCGTAGTCTTTGCACCCACGGTGAGTCCGATGAGCACGGTGACGATGTCGATGAGCGAAGTCTTTGCGGTGTTTGCCAATCTATCGGTGACGCCGGTTTCTTTGAGCAGATTACCCAAAAAAAGCATTCCCAAGAGGATAGCGGAACCGGGAGCGATGAAGGATGTGACAATGAGAGCGACCAGCGGGAAGAATATCTTTTCTTTCTTGCTGACCACGCGCAGAGGTTTCATCTTGATCTTGCGTTCTTTATCGGTGGTGAGCAGTCTCATGATGGGCGGTTGGATCACCGGCACCAAAGCCATATACGAATATGCCGCGAGGGCAATCGATCCCAAAAGATGGGGTGCAAGCTTTGACGCAAGATAGATAGCGGTAGGACCATCTGCGCCACCAATAATGCCGATTGATGCAGCTTCAAGGATGTTAAACCCAAGCATGATCGATCCAATAAAAGTGGCAAAGATGCCAAATTGGGCAGCGGCTCCCAGAAGGATGAGCTTGGGATTTGCAATCAGGGAGGTAAAGTCCGTAAGTGCACCTACTCCCATAAAGATAAGGGAGGGATATATCCCTTTTTGGACTCCGAAATAGAGATAGTTGAGGACAGAACCCTCGGCTTCAACGCCTAAACCTTGAGCGGCGACGCCGGGGATATTGCCCAAGACTATTCCAAATCCGACGGGGACGAGCAAGAGCGGCTCAAATTCCTTGGCGATTCCAAGATAGATGAAGAAAAGCCCTGCCACGATCATGGCAATGCTCCCCACATCTACATTATAGAATCCTGTAGTTTGGAGAAATTGCAACAGTTCTTGCATTGTTATGCCTCCAATTCGACGAGCGGATCGCCTTCCTGAACGCTGTCACCTTTCTGAACATAAATCGTTTTCACGCGACCGCTTTGGAAGACATGGATATCGCTTTCCATCTTCATGGCTTCGAGGATCAGGGCTACATCGCCATCGGCAACTGTCTGTCCTTCACGGATCATGACATCAATAATGACTCCCGGGATCGGGGCACGCAAGATATTGTCACCAGCCGTAACTACAGGCTTGGGAGCAGCGGGAGCAACCGGAGCAGCCGGGGTGACGGGTACTATGGGCTGAGGAGGCTGCGGGGTTGAGCGTTCAAAGCCTTCCAGTTTCGGGACTTTATTTTGTTCATCATCTACGATGTTGATCAGGTGTTCATGTCCGTTCACACTGATCTTGGCGTGACTTGAGCTATATTCCAGAACGGTTGCTTCATAGTTAACGCCGTTTATCAGAAATTTATATGTTTTCATTTATTTCTCCTGTAAGAATTCATTTCGCGGTTTGGCATGGATAGGACGGCACTTGCTCTCCACTGATTGGTTGGGGTTCTGCGGAAGGTTAGTGCCAGTTTGCGACGTTCTTCCATGTCCATCCTATGTAGATGCAAGGCTGTTATCGCAGCGACCAGGGCATCATGATCCAGGACTTTGGCAACCTCAGAAGCTTTGGCTGTGGGTGCTGGTTTTGCTTTATCTTCTTTAGTCTTTTTCTCTCTATTAAGGTGAACGAGCTGACCGATAAAGAAGCTGGTGATGATGAGAGCTGAAAAGACGACAAGCATTCCGATGAGTGTTACAGACCATCCAAAACCTTGGACGTGGTCTTGATATTCTTGGATAGCATTTTCGATATCATCTGTCGTCTTTCCCAAAAGCTGTATGGAATAATGATCTTGATTATCACCTTTGAATCCCAACATGGTTTTGAGTTTATGAATCGGTATAGAGAAGGTCTTTGATATGTCGCTCAACGTGCTGGTTTCATCAAACTGCCGAATGGCTTTTTGATGTGCCAAGAACGCTTTATAAGGAGTGATTCCGAGGGCGGAGAGGCTCATATTGTCGAGATTGACGTTTTTGGCTTCCAGCCCCAATATCTCCTTCCATTCTCCGATCTTGTCGTTTTTCAAATCAAGCCTTTCTGCAACCTCTAACAGAGTGTCCGATGGCTTGAAACCATATTCCGTTGTAACTTCCTGTTCGCGAGCTTGCATCAAAGAATCAAGCTGAGCGGAGGTGAAGAGCATCACGGAAAGTGAATCCTGAGCAGGCAGGATCAAGGGTATCATGAGCAAGACGAGACAAAGGATTTTGCGCATCGCTCTCACCCTTAAAGAGGCATATTCCCGTGCTTACGCGGCGGGATGCTGTCTTTCTTGTTTGCCAACATCTCAAGCGCACGAATCAAGCGGAAACGTGTCTGAGCCGGCTCGATGATGTCGTCAACATATCCACGCTCGGCTGCGCCATAAGGATTGGCAAAGGTTTCGCGATATTCTTCTTCTCTATCAGCAAGAACTTGTTTGGGATTCTCACTTTCTTTGGCTTCTTTGCGGAAGATGACTTCCACTGCGCCTTTCGGACCCATCACTGCGATCTCGGCTGTAGGCCATGCATAGACCAAGTCGGCGCGCATGTGACGGCTGTTCATCACGCAATATGCTCCGCCATAGGCTTTGCGAACGATGACAGTGATCTTTGGAACTGTTGCCTCGGCAAAGGCATAGAGAAGCTTTGCACCATTGCGGATGATTCCGCCGTGTTCTTGAGTGCTGCCGGGCAAGAAGCCGGGAACGTCTTCAAAAACAACTATTGGGATATTGAAAGCATCGCAGAAGCGGACAAATCTGGCAGCCTTAGTGGAAGCATCGATATCCAAGACTCCGGCAAGAATTCTGGGCTGATTTGCAACGATGCCGACGCTGTGTCCATTGAGGCGAGCAAAGCCCACCACGATGTTTTGAGCATAGTTTGCCATCACCTGCAAGAATTCACCATCATCAACGATAGGCTGAATCACATCCAAAATGTCATAAGGTTTGTTTGGACTATCCGGGATAACTTCGTTCAATTCAGGAATCAAACGTGTGACGGGATCAGGGCTGGGAACCACAGGCGGGTCTTCCATGTTATTGCTCGGGAAATATGAGAGCATCTTCCGGATGAGCAGCATGGTCTCTTCTTCGGTGTTTGTCATGAAGTGAGCAACGCCGCTCTTGCTGGTGTGGATGCCTGCTCCGCCCAAAGCTTCGGTTGTGACGTCTTCATTGAGAACTGTTTTCACGACTTTCGGGCCGGTGACAAACATATAGCTGTTGTTCTTTTCCATCACGATGAAGTCTGTGATTGCGGGTGAATATACTGCACCGCCGGCACAGGGACCCAAGATTGCGGAAATCTGGGGAATCACACCGCTTGCCATAACGTTGCGCCAGAAGATCTCGGCATAACCTGCCAAAGCTTCAACGCCTTCCTGAATGCGTGCACCGCCCGAGTCATTGAGACCGATTAGTGGGCAGCCATTTTTAAGAGCCATATCCATGATCTTACAGATTTTCTCAGCATAGGTTATGGAAAGTGAGCCTCCGAATACTGTGAAGTCTTGGGCAAATAGATAAATCGGGCGTCCGTTGATCGTGGCGCTACCGGTGATTACACCATCTCCGTCATAAACGGTCTTTTCCATTCCGAAGTTCTGACATTGATGCCGAACGAAGAGATCAAATTCTTCAAAGCTATCCGGATCAACCAAGAGATCGATCCTTTCGCGAGCGGTGAGCTTGCCTTTTGCGTGCTGGTCGGCAATGCGTTTTTCGCCGCCGCCAAGAAGAGCTTTCTCTCTGCGTGCTCTCAATTTGTTGAGAGGTTTGAGTGTCTCCATTTTTTCTATCCTTTAGTGTATTTTGTATCTTTCACTAAATTGACATCATTTCAAAAGCCGTTCTACTGTAAAGGGAAATCTTCACAAATTGAGCTAAATCGTGATTTATTTCTCTTTTTGCTCTTTGATCGCCAAAAAATAGCCGGAAAACACAGATAAAATATTGCAAACATACTCCTTCCCTATATGGTTCTGCTCAGCTCTCGCTTATGATTTGCTCATGGTGATGACCATATCATGACCACATCATGACCAGAACCCTATAAGGAAGGAGTGGAAAAACACTAAAAATGGGGAGAAAAATTTCTGGAAGACATAAAAAAAAGCCCAAAAATTTGGGCAAAAAAAAGTGGCTCCGGAAGAGGGATTTGAACCCCCGACCTAGTGGTTAACAGCCACCCGCTCTGCCGCTGAGCTATTCCGGAACACTAAGTGAGCACAATATCTTTAATGGTGCTATTTCTGTCAACAATTATTTGATGAAAGTCTCTTATTTACTGCTAAATCAGCTCTTAGATAGATTGCTAAGATCAATTCATCTCGCGGTTGATATGCCGATGATAGTCCAAACAGCGCTGAATATAGTCTTTTCTGAGCTCTTCTTTGAGGAAATCATTCTCGTCGATGAGCGGCATATCCGGCAATTCATCCAAAAGTGCTTGCGCAAACAATCCGCTGATATACTCTCCGCTTGCTGTGTCGTCAAGATCATACAGAGGCGTGGTTCTAAGCCCGCAGGAAGGCGATTTGCTCTTGAGAATCACGCCGCAGATATCCCTTGCTTTGATATCTGCAATAATGTGCGCGATGTATTCACTTAAGAGTGCGCCGAGATCTGTTTTATCCTGCACAACGAGGAGCAAGGGGCGGGTTTCCCCAATATATAGTTGCATAGGCGGGCGCGGCACAGGAAGTCCTGCGCCGTGTTCGGGACAATAGGCGATCAGTTCAAAGCTATTTTCAAGCTCGCGGGCTATCTGCGGAAAGGCTTTATCCTTGCCGTCATAGCGCACCCTGTGCCCCAAAAGACAGGCTGAGACTCCCAGGCGCGGCAGCTTATTCTTCGTCTTCATTTGCAAGAATTATGTCGTCTTTGACTTCGATTTCCGGCATATATTCGAGCATGGTGATGATGCTACTGCTTGCTTTAAGCTCTTGTCCCACCTTGAGGTTGATGTCTTGCTGGCTATTTAGTTGCACGACATAGGAGACCTTTCCTTGCGCCATGCCGATGATGTTTCCGGGGCGAAAGCTCTCGTTTTCAAATATCTTGATATTGCCTTCGGTGAAGCTGATCTGAAGCTTGATTTCATCAATTATCAGATCACCGGCGTCCCAGCGGCAAAGCCAATGCGGCGAGCGTATTTCGATATTGTTCAGGACTGATTTTTGCACGCTGATGCGGGTCTTGCCATCGATTTCTTTGATTGAGCTCACCTTCCCTGCAAGCGGGAAATAAACAACGTGCTCGGAGGGTTTGATGATGCTTTTATCAAAGCGATAGCGCAGTCCCACAATGAAATAGAGGCTGATGCTGATCACGGTCAGCGCATAGCCGAAATAGCGCAAGACGAGGTTGTATCCCAAGAAGTTGGTGATGATCACCGCCGCAAAAAGGAGCAAAAGCGGGATTGCTCGAGCTTTCAGCAAGCTGTAGCCGATGATATGAAGGGCATTGCCCTCGTTATTCTGCTTGTTTTTCATCTTTTTCTATAGCACGCGTCCATGTTTCGGTTCTGCCGGCGAGCGATATCCCGATGAAGCCACGCAGGGCGAGAGTGTTGTTATCGACCATCTCGGCTTTTGCAGAATAGCTCTTGCCGCTTTCGGGGTCGTAGATCTTGCCTTTGCTATATTTACCTTTTCCGTCATAGACCAATCCGCTGAGGATGTTCAGCCCGATCATGGGCACATTTCTGAGCTTCACGTCGGGGTTTTTGGCGTCTGTTTTGGCCTTTCCATCAGCGGTAAGCGGCTCTTTGAGCCAGATGATCTTGCCTGAAATCGTGCCATCTCTGAGAGGATATATCTCGAGTTTGGCAACCTTTTTGCCGTTATACCAATTGCCGTAGATGCGCTCTTTTCCTTGTGCAAAAAGCGGCAAGGCGAGCACTACTATCAGTGCGAGTATGAGAATCTTTTTCATCGTGCCTCCTTATCGGGCAGATATTTAGATGATTCCGCAGCGCTTTAGGATGTGGTCAACATTCTCCAAATAGCGATCATAGGAGAATATTGCTTCTATCTGCTCTTTTCCCAATGCGCTAACTAATTCTTCGTTGTTTGTGATAAGTTCTTTGAAGTCCTTGTGTTCGGTGATTGATTTCATCGCCGCACCTTGCACCAAAGCATAGGCTTGTTCACGGCTCATTCCTACATTTGCCAAGTTCAAAAGTAGTGCTTGTGAGAAGACTAAGCCGCCGGTGAGCTCGATGTTTTCAATCATTTTTTCGGGATAGACCAGCAGGTTATCCAGCATATTTGTGCATTTCACCAACATGTAGTGGGTTAGAATGCTGCTATCGGGGAGGATGATTCGCTCTACGCTGGAGTGGGAGATGTCTCTTTCGTGCCAGAGCGCGTTGTTTTCGATGCCTGCTTGAGCGTTTGCTCTGAGGACGCGAGCCAGCCCCGAAAGCTGTTCTGAGAGTATGGGGTTACGTTTGTGCGGCATGGCAGAGCTGCCTTTTTGGCCGCGGGTAAAGTTCTCTTCGGCTTCGCCAACTTCCGTGCGCTGGAGATGGCGGATCTCGACGGCAATCTTTTCCATGGTGGAGCCGATCTGCGCGAGTGTGATCAGATATTGGGCGTGACGGTCTCTTTGGATCACCTGAGTGGAGATGTTCACGGGTCTCAGATCGAGATAGTGACAGGCTCTTTCTTCCACTTCCGGGCTGAGATGGGCATAGTTCCCCACAGCTCCGGAGATTTGCCCTATACTCACGGCTTCGATGGCTTCTTCAAGACGGTGGATATTGCGCTGGGTTTCGTCATACCACAGGGCAAATTTCAGTCCGAAAGAGGTGGGCTCGGCGTGGATGCCGTGGCTTCTGCCCATGCAGATGGTGTGGCGATATTTGCGCGCCTTGAGTTTGAGCACCTCGCTCATGCGCAAGAGTTCGCTGAGGATGAGCTCTCCGGCTTGCTTGAGTTGCAGAGCGGTGGCAGTGTCCAAAACGTCTGATGAGGTCATGCCAAAATGCACCCAACGCGAGGAGGGGCCTACATATTCGGCAACATTTGTGAGAAAAGCGATGACGTCATGACGCGTGACAGCCTCGATCTCGTCAATTCTATCGGGATCAAAATCTGCCTTCGCGGCGATGATCTCATAATCTTCTTTGGGGATGATTCCCATCTCGCTCATAGCTTTTGCGGCGGCAAGCTCTACATCCAGCCAGCATTGATAGCGGTTTCTGATCTCCCAGATACGCTGCATTTCGGGCAGTGAATAGCGTGCAATCATTTAATCTCCTAAAAATCCTCTTAACAAGTCAAACATGTTGTTGCCCTTGAACATGTCCATGATGCTGCCGCCGGTCTTATCTGTCTTCGGCAAGGGGATGATGCTCGGCTGTTCATAGCTGACACTGTCAAAGACCATCTTGGCAGAGATAAAGGTGCCGGTTTTCAGCTCGATACTGTCTATATCGCCACTGCGGTTATATCCCGTCTTGATCAGGGTGCTTGATTTCGTATCGCGAATCTCTTCCAGCTTATAATCCTGAGCGAAATTCACTATCACATTCCCTCTTTCCACTGCTTTTTTCTCGATGATTTCTGCGCCATACTTATCAAAAAGATGGTCTGCCGTGGCAAAGATCGCCGTGATTCCTTCGGGGATGAGTCCTTCGAGATTAGTTGCTGCCAAAGCGGGAATGGCAGTGGAATTCAGGGCAAGATATGGCCCTAAATACATGGATAAAATAGGCGAGCCGCCGGAGCCAAAGATGCCGCCTTCGACCACGTCCAAACGCAGTTCGTTGACATTCTTGCTAAGAGTAAAAGGCTTGCGCATGGTGATCCCAAATGCAGAAAGCTCAATGGTTCCATCACCTTTGATCTTCTCCCATCTTTTAAGTTCAGAACGCAAAAGCATCTCATCCGTTTTCTTCTGAAATAGGGTGCATGAAGTGCTAAATAAAGCTAATATTATAATGAAGACGATAGTCGTCTTTCTCATGATTTCCTCCTATATATAAAGAATATTCCAATCGCTGACAAGATGATCATCAGCAAAGATAGAAATTGACCTATGCTCATAAAGCCAAAAATGAAGCCATGATTGCGATAGAAAGCGATGTCGTCCGGCACTCTGACAAACTCGATCAAGAAGCGAATGATGCCATAGCCACCGATGAAGCTCCAAAATCCCAGCCCGTCTTTATAGTCTTTATTCATGATATACCACGAAACTAAGAAGAGCACAAGCCCTTCACCGAGCATCTCATATATCTGGGTGGGATGACGCGGAAGAGCACCGCCGTCGGGGAAAACCATGCCCCAAGGAAGCGTGGTGACACTGCCCCAAAGCTCGCCATTGATGAAGTTTCCCAGTCGCCCCAATCCCAGCCCTATCGCTACGATGGGCATGGCTACATCCGCCATCCGATAGAAAGGCAATTTATGCTTGCGCGTAAAGAGCCATCCCGCCAAAAAGACGCCTATCGCACCGCCATGAAAGCTCATCCCCCCTTCCCAAAATGCAAAGATGGAAAGCGGGCACGCCACATAGAATCGCAAGTTATAGAAGAGGATATAGCCGATCCTGCCGCCCAAAATCACGCCTAACATGACGTAAAACAAGAGCGACTCATATTTGTCGCGGTCAATCTCTATGTCCTTCTTCTTTAGGAAAGGCTTATAAAGGAAGTATGCAATGACAAAGCTGATCACATAGAGCAAGCCATACCAGCGCACGCTAAAGTCCATGCCAAAGAGCGTAAAACTCACAATCTCGGGACTGATATTATGGTAAGGTATCATAATTATCTCTTAGTGAATTCGTCTAAACGACGCACGATGAGCTCCACTGCTTCGTCGCTATCGCCGTCAAACTTTTCCACGATCTTTTCATGTTTTGGGGTGAAGATGTTGACCACCTGCGTGGGCGATCCATTGAGACCGGTGAGATTCTCATCCAGTCCCAGATCATTTGCGTTGAGCACTTTCATTTCGACACTTCTCGCGTTCCGCTTGCCTCTGAGCGAAGGCAGGCGCGGTGTATTGATCTCTTTCACGACCGTGATGAGTCCGGGAAGCTCCATCTCAAGGGTATCCACTCCATCTTCCATGAGGCGTTCAAGACGGACTTTGTCCTCTGCAAGACTCTCAACTTTGCGCACAAAACAGGTTTGAGGGATATCTAAGTGAGCGGCGATGCCGGGACCAACTTGCGCGGTGTCTCCATCAATTGCCTGCTGTCCAGTGAGAATGAGAGTATATTCACCCAGATGCCTGATTGCAGCGGCGAGAGTGTAGCTCGTCGCCCAAGTATCCGCACCGGCAAACTTCCTATCTGAAAGCAGGCAGATTTCATCCACTCCCAGCGAGACTGCTTCCCTGAGCGCAGATTCCACCTGAGGCGGTCCCATGCTGATGGCAACCACCGTCCCGCCATGCTCTTCTTTGAGGCGCACAGCTTCTTCTATGGCATAGGTATCGAAGGGATTGAGGATGCTTTCCACTCCCTCGCGCACCAGTGTATTCGTCACGGGATCAATCTTGATCTCGGTAGTATTCGGGACTTGTTTTATGCAAACTATGAAGCGCACAGTATTTCTCCTTAGTTAAAGAACTCTTTGATGCTTTCTACAACGTGGTTCTTCATTTCAACGGTGAGCTCGGGATATATGGGAATCGAGAGCACTTCTTTTGCAGCTCTTTCGCTGATGGGGAGATCGCCCTCTTTATATCCCAGAGAGGCAAAGCATTCTTGCAGATGCAAGGGCAGCGGATAATAGACCGCACAGCCGATGTCTTTACTCTGCAGATGAGCCATAAGCTCGTCGCGACGCTCGGTTCTGAGCGTATATTGATTGTAGATACTCACCGCTCTCTTGTCGATCACGGGAGTCTTGAGTCCGGCGATATTGGCAAGATGCTCGTTATAGAAAGCAGCATTTTTGCGGCGAGACTCACTCCATGCGGCAAGCTTTTCCAGCTTCACGAGGAGGACGGCAGCCTGCAGGGTGTCCAGCCGGCTATTCAGCCCTACCCATTTATGGAAGTACTTGGGGTTTTCACCATGCACACGAAGCTGTCTGAGCCCTGCCGCAAGCTCGTCATCATTGGTGAGACACATGCCTGCATCTCCCATTGCGCCGAGGTTTTTGCTGGGGAAAAAGGACAGAGTCCCGATGTCTCCATAAGAGCAACTCATCTTTCCTTCGAAGGTGGCACCTATGCCCTGTGCATTATCTTCTATAACCTTGAGATTATGCTTCTTAGCGATCTCCATGATGCGCGGCATATCGCAGCACTGTCCAAAGAGGTGCACCGCCATGATGGCCTTTGTATTCGGCGTGATAGCGGCCTCGATCTTATCCGCATCGAGGTTGAAGGTATCTTCATCGATATCTACAAACACGGGGACAGCACCATTGCGCCAGATGGACGAAGCCGTGGCAAAGAAAGTGAAAGGCGTGGTGATAACCTCATCGCCATGGCCAATATTCAGTGCCTTGATCGCCAAGACCAAAGCATCCGTTCCCGAGGCACAGCCGATTGCATGCTTGATGCCCAGATAGTCCTGCATCTTTGCTTCGAGTTCTTTAACCTGCGCGCCCATGATATAATGATGCTTCTCAAAAACTTTGTCTATTTCTTTGCGAATATCCTCCATCAAGGGTTGATATTGCGCATGTAAATCCAACATTGGAACTTTCATTAAAATGTCTCCTTTATTTTATAAGATTATTTATACCAACGATTATCGTGATGGCAGATGCCAAGATGGTTATGCTATCTTTGATCTCCGGCCAGAACGAATATCCTGTTTTTTCGGGGATGAAGATGGTGTCTCCAGCCTGGATTTCCTGCTTTTTGCTCAGCTTCACCCAGTTGCCGGTTTTGGCTTGGATCAAGTTCCCGCCGATTATCATACGGTTCTTTGCAAAGCCACCCGCCTCAGACACATAATATTTCCAATCTGCACCTTCTTTATAGTCCACAAAACCGGGGTTCTTGACCTGTCCGCTCACATAGACCTTATTGATCTTGAGCGGCAGATAGATGTGATCTCCGTCATTGAGCATCACATCCCCTTCTTTGCCCTCACTTTCGATGATCTTCGCAAAGTCTATGGAATATCGCCCACTTATCTGTCTGAGTTTGGTTCTTTGATAGGAATATTCCACCGGTGTGAGGTGAAGAGGAGCAGCCTGCAATATCCTTTCGAGCTCATAATCCGTCTCAGAATTGAAGGCTTTATTTATCATGACCGCATTATGAATATCGGCATCTTCGAGAATGCCACCACTTCTTTGGATGATATCCCAGATGGTATCTCCATCAGAAAAGAGATATTCACCTTGGTGAACAAAACGTCCCGAGAGCGTAACCCCCTTGCGCGAGTGATATTTAGTATCATAGGGCACCATAAGTCTATCTCCGGCAGAGATGATGCGCCCTCCATCGCTATTGAGGTCAATGATTTGAGCGTCATAGCTTTTACTCTCGCTTTGATATATGCTATGTTGAATCACACTCACTTCAGCGCCGGGCAAGGTTCCACCCGCAAGCGCAATGAGTTCGGCGACGCTATCTCCTTCCTGATATTCGATATAGCCGGGATGCCCCACACAGCCCCAAACGCTGACGAAATCTTTGCTCACATCGACAAAGATATTATCCCCGTCTTTGAGGGTGGGATTTTGGGAAACATCTCCCAAGCGCAGATATCTGAGGAGGTCATAGCTTTGCTCAGCACCGTTACGAGTGATCTTCACATTGCGCAAAGACTGGTATTCTTTATACTTATCCGTGTCACTATCCAAAGAGCGCACAAGAGGGATGCTCTTTGTCAGGATAAGTTCTTTGGGAAGCTCTTGGAGCAAGGACTCCTCATCAAAGTCTGCTAATTCAAAGGCCGTGATGAGATTATCTCCCAAAATCAGGCGATAGCTTCCGGGATGACGAACATAGCCGCTGATATTCACGCCAATTGTCGGCATACTGCTCATTTCAAAGCTACTTCTGTCAATTGCCAAAATAGGCAGAGTCAAAAGAACAATCAGGAGTGTGATTATACCTTTATTTTTCATAACTATGTATTATTCTATTGATTATGTCTTCAAGACTGTGTTTGGGCTCATAGCCGATATATTCATGGATCTTGCTGATATCCGGCTTGCGATTCATCATGTCTTCAAATCCTTCCTCAAAGGCGGCTTCATAGCTCATATATTCGATCTTTGATTTGCTCTTGCACATTTCCTTCACCTTCTTGGCAAGGTCTTCTATGCTAATGGCTTCCGTGCTGCCGATATTAAAGATTTCGCCTTCGCATTCCGGAGTGTTCATCAGCTTCACAAAGGCATCCACCACGTCGCTTACGTCTGCAAAACAACGGGTTTGCTTGCCTGTGCCATAGACCACCAAAGGTTGATCCAAAAGAGCGGCTTTGATAAACTTCGGCACGACCATGCCATATTGACCGGTCTGACGCGGACCCACCGTATTGAACAGGCGAACAATCACCACCGGCAATCTCTTTTCGCGATAAAAAGCAAGCGCCAAAAACTCATCAATCGCCTTGGAGCAACTATATCCCCAGCGGCTGATATGCGTGCTTCCCAGGAGGCGATCATCTTGCTCTGAGAAGGGAACTTTATCGCTCTTACCATAGATCTCACTGGTGGAAGCAATCAGGGCTTTAGCCTTATATTTGTTGCATAGCTCAAGCACATTATCCGTGCCGTTGATATTCGTTTTCAACATCAAAAGCGGGTTTTCAATGATATATTTCACGCCCACGGCGGCAGCGAGATGATAGACCTGATCGCACTTTGAGATGAGCTTTTCCATCAAATCTCTATCCAAGATTGTTCCGGTGTGGAATTCAAACTTGGGATGGTTTTTGAAACTCTTTATGTTTTCCAAACTTCCGGTTGAGAGATCGTCTATTACGGTGACCTGATTTCCTTCACTTAAAAGGCGTTCCGCCAAATGTGATCCGATAAACCCGGCACCACCGGTGATTAATATCTTCATTATCTACTCCATAAGAGATTATTTACGTGGATTTTAAGACAATTATTCCACGGCGGTTAAACTATTATGACATAGTTAATTTGTCAATAAGAATTGCGAAAAATAGCATCGCACGATTATTTTTATCCCAAAGAAAACATAGAATCATGAGAAATCGCTTTATAATTATTGACATTTTTACCCCTCGCATAACTATGCCACCATACCATTAACTGATTGATTACAGAAAAAATAGATAAATGGAGAAACAATGAACACACAGCCTTACGCCGAACCTTGGCGCATCAAAATGGTAGAACCCCTCAAAATTCTCACTCGTGAAGAGCGGATAGCAAAGATCCGCAAAACTGAATTCAACCTCTTTAACCTCAATGCCGAAGATGTGTATATCGATCTTCTGACCGACAGCGGAACCGGCGCCATGAGCGACAGGCAGTGGTCTGCACTCATGCTGGGAAACGAAAGCTATGGCGGCTCACCCAGCTTCAGACGCCTCAAAGAAACCATCGGCGAGATATTGGGATTTCCCCACGTGGTACCCACCCATCAAGGCCGTGCCGCCGAGAACGTACTCTTTTCCGCAATGCTGAAACCCGGCAATGTTGTCCCCGGCAACGCCCACTTTGACACCACCAAAGGACACATCGAATTCCGCAACGCCATCGCGCTTGATTGCACGGTTGACGAAGCCTCCGACATCGATAACCAAGGCCCCTTCAAGGGCAACGTGGATATCTCCAAACTCCGCGCCGGCATCAATAAATATGGCGTGGAAAACATCCCCTTCATGGTGCTCACCGTCACCTGCAACAGCGGCGGCGGACAGCCCGTTTCCATGCAAAACATCCGCGAAGTCTCCCAAGTTTGTAAAGAACACAAAATCCCGCTTTTCTTCGACTCCGCTCGCTTTGCCGAGAACGCATATTTCATCAAAATGCGCGAAGACGGCTATCAAGATAAGAGCATCCGCGAGATCGTGAAAGAAATGTATAGCTATGCCGATGCCATGACCATGAGCGCAAAAAAGGACGCAATCGTGAACATGGGCGGATTTATCGCCATGCGCGATGAAGAACTCTATAGACAGTGCTGCACTTTCAACATCATGTTTGAAGGCTACATCAGCTATGGCGGCATGAGCGGACGCGATATGGAAGCGCTCGCCACGGGACTCATGGAAGGCACGGAATTTGAATATCTCGAAGCCAGAATCTCGCAAGTCGCATATCTCGGCGCCGAAATCTGCAAACACGGCATTCCCATCATCCGCCCCACCGGTGGACACGCCGTCTATGTCGATGCAAAAGCATTCTTCCCGCAGATACCGCAAAACCAATATCCGGCACAAGTTTTGGGCGTTGCTCTCTATGAAGAAGCCGGAGTGCGCGGAGTGGAAATCGGAACCGTGCTCGCTGATAGAGACCCCGTCACGCGTGAAGAACGCCTTGCTAAGATGGAGCTTCTCCGCCTTGCAATCCCACGCCGCGTCTATACCAATAACCACATGGACGTGGTGGCATGGGGACTCAAACAGATCTGGGATAAGCGCGAAAGCTATCGCGGACTCAAGATCACCTTTGAAGCACCCATCATGCGCCACTTTACGGCAACTTATGAGCAGGTCTAAACCCTGTCAGAATAAATAAATCAAGCCTCTGTCAATAAATGGCAGAGGCTTTTTTGTTTTTTGGCTGAAAATATCGCGAAAATCGGGGGTTCAATAGATTCATCTTTGAAATAGCAGCTAAAGCCATGTCTTCCCTATTGATTACAGCTTAGTGTGCGCTCATGATATGGTCATGGTGATGACCACATCATGACCATATCATGACCAGAACCCTCTAAGGAAGCAGTGGAAATAATGTGAAATAATCCCAAGTATCTTGACAGAATCCGGCAGTTAATAAAACTAAATCCACCAGATAAGAGGAAGGTTTTACACGATGAAAAAGCTAAATTTGGACCTGTCCAATCTCAGTGAACTGTTCAAAGAACAACTGCCGCCGGATAAAGTGGCAGCCGCACAAACTGCGTTTTTGAAAGCGTTGTCGAAGAAAATGCATGAGTTTTATAACGGCAAAATGCAGAGTCTGCCCAAGGCGGGGCTCTATGGTTTTAATTGGTTTAACGTGTGGTACACCCCCGGCGTATCCGAGGTTTCCACCTCCATCCGAGACAATAATTCGCTCTCCTACAATCTCAGCAACAGAGGCAACTTAGTCGCCGTAGTCAGCGATAGCACCAGAGTCTTGGGCGATGGTAATTGCGGGGTCTATGGCGGACTCGGCGTGATGGAAGGCAAGGCGATGCTGATGAAGTATTTGGGCGCTTGCGATGCGATTGCGCTTTGCGTGAACAACCGTGACGAAGATGGTAAGCCCAATGCCGATAAGCTGATAGACTTTGTGAAAATGCTTGAACCCAGCGTGGGTGCAGTGAATTTGGAAGATATTTCCCAGCCGAATTGCTATAAGGTTTTGGACGAATTGCGTGCTTCCTGCGAGATTCCCGTGTGGCACGACGACGCTCAGGGAACCGCTTGTGTCACTCTTGCCGGAGTGCTGAACGCGCTGCATCTCACCTCGCGCACCATTGATAAGAGCAAATTTGTTCTCTATGGTTGCGGCGCATCCAATAGCACCATCGCCAGCTTCCTCCTCCAAGAAGGGGTAAATCCCGATAATATGATAATTTTTGACAGCAAAAGCGGTATCCATCTCGGCAGGACTGATCTCAGGGATAATCCTGATAAACATAGACATTGGGGACTTGCGCAAAAGACTAATCCTCAGCGAATTGACACGATGGAAGAAGCTATGAAAGATGCGGATGTGCTGATCGCGCTTTCCACGCCGGGACCTGATACCATCAAAAAAGAATGGGTTTCACTGATGGCAAAAGATTCCATCGTCTTTGCTTGCGCCAATCCAGTTCCCGAAATCTATCCGCATGATGCGCAGGATGCTGGTGCACTCATCGTTGCAACGGGGCGCGGTGACTTCCCGAATCAGGTGAACAACTCCGTGTGCTTCCCCGGCATTCTCAAGGGAGTGCTCTTGGTGCAAGCCAAAGGCATCAGCGATAATATGGCGATTGCGGCGGCTCATTCCTTGGCAAGTTTTGCTCGCGCTCGCGGCATTGCCATCGATAACATCGTTCCCAGCATGAATGAGACCGAGGTCTTTGCCCACGTTGCGGCAGATGTTGCCCAAGAAGCAGTCCGCGAAGGACTTGCCCGCAAAATCATGAGCCGAGAAGAAGTGTTTGAAACAGCACTGAGTCAGATCAAGGAGACGCGCGCGCTGATTGACGACATGATGAATCAAGGACACATCAAAGAACCGGATCAAAGCCTTTTGCAAGAGGTATTTGAGGAGTGTTTGAAAAGCTTTCTTTAAATAGAAAAGAAAAAAGTGCCGCAAGCAAGAGAATAGGCTTTTTCATCAAGCTCTTGCTCACGGCACTTATGCTTTGGTTTGTCTTCCGACGCCTTGACCCCACAGCGATCAAGAGTAGCGTGGAGTCTTTGCCGATAGTGCTAATCATCGACATCATCCTGATCTCGGTGCTGCGGCACTATATCCAATATCTCAATTGGTTTTGTGCACTCAAGATGAATCACGGAGTGAAGTTCAAGCGTAAAGAGGTGATGGCGTCCTATCTCGTTGCCCAGCCTCTGCGTTTTGCCATTCCCGGTGGGAGTGCGTCCTTTGCCAAGATATTCTATCTAGAAAATACCAGCGTCTTTGCCTCATTCATCGCAACGAGCACAGAGCGGCTTTTTTTGACTTGGGCGACCTGGAGTTTTGCCGCCATTGCCTATCTTTGTCTTTTCACAACGCATTCTCTGATCCTCCGGCTGGGTTTGGTGGTGCTGCTGGTTTTCATCCCGCTGTGGACTGCTTTCATCCTCGCAGCAATCCCAAAAACAAAGAAATATCTGTCGGGATATCTGATCCAAGCGCCGAAGATGATGCTTTTGCAGATCGCCAACACCTCGCTGATGTATCTGCAATATTATCTCTTGCTGAATCGCTTTGTGCGCATTGATGCCATCGAAACCTGGCTGGGGATGAGCCTCACCAATATCTCAAATTCCATTCCGATCACCATCTCGGGGTTGGGGCTGCGAGAAGGATTTGCCATGCACTTCTTGGCAGATTATGGCTTCAATGCCGAACAAGCGGTGGCGGTGACGCTCTCGCTTTTCGTGTTTCATGATGTGATTTTCGCGCTGATCGGAGCAGGGGTTCTGATCGCCTCTCCGGCAAAACAAAAAAGCTCAGAAAAGATTGAGTAAATTCTCATTTTCAGCCAAAATCTTGAGCTAAATATCATTAGCTAATAAAGGTAAAGAGCTATATTTATTCCGCTAAATCAATAGAAGATCGAACACAATCGACAACTTTTCATTTGACATATATTTGCATCTCAGTTTGAGTGCACTCCAAAAGAAGAACAATCTGAGGAAACACATGAAAATATTAGTATTGAATTGCGGAAGCTCATCCATTAAATATCAATTAATCGATATGGATGATCAAAATCTTATGGCGGAAGGCATTATTGAAAAGATCGGGGAAAACATTGCACTATTTACCTATAAGAGTGAGAAATATACGGCTAAAAAGCAGAAGATGCAGATCGATAACCACGAGGTGGGACTCAATCTCATCATCTCTACTTTGATCGATTCCGACAAAGGAATCTTGACAAGTCTTGATGACATCGATGCGGTTGGACATAGATTGGTGCACGCCGGTGAACACTATGCAGATTCTGTGGTCGTCACAGACCACGTGATCGAAGTCATGAAAGAATGTGTGTCGCTTGCTCCGCTGCATAACCCAGCCAATCTCAAGGGAGTGGAGGCAGTCACTGCTGCGATGCCGGATTGCCCTCAATGCGGCGTTTTTGACACGGCTTTCCATCAAAGCATGCCGGAAAAGGCATATCTCTATGCCCTGCCTTTGGAACTTTATCAAGAAAACAAGATCAGACGCTATGGTTTCCACGGCACTTCTCACAAATATGTGAGCATGAAAGCGGCAGAATATTTGGGTGAAAACATTGAAAACCTCAAGATCATCACCTGCCACTTGGGTAATGGCGCATCAATCAGCGCAATCGACGGCGGCAAATCCATCGATACTTCCATGGGACTCACGCCTCTCGAAGGGCTGATGATGGGAACTCGCTGCGGCGATCTTGACCCGGCAATCCCCATACACATGCAGCAGAGGCTTGGCTATAGCGTTGATGAAGTAAATAATATTCTCAACAAAAAGAGCGGTATGCTCGGTCTTTCGGGAATTTCCAACGATATGCGCGAGATCGAAGACCAAATCTTGAAACACAAAAACCCGGCAGCCATCACGGCACACGATGTATATTGCTATCGCATCAAGAAATATATCGGCAGCTATATCGCCGCACTCAACGGAGTGGATGTTATCATCTTCACCGGTGGCGTGGGTGAAAACATGCCGATCTTAAGAGAATTGGTCTTAAGAGACATGGATTTCTTTGGCATCGAGCTGGATGAAACTGAAAACGCTAAGTTTACGGGCGATATTCAGATGCTCAGCACAGAAAACTCTAAGATCAAGATCATGAAAATCCCTACAAATGAGGAATTAATGATTGCAATGGAGACCCAAAGACTGCTTTCATAGAAATAATCGAAAAAGAAACCTGATTAGACCTGTCAAAGGATGTAACGATCATGAAAACATTTAATGCAAGCTTTTTTAAGGCGCTCTATGAATATTCACCGATCGCATTGTGGGTTGTGGATTTCACCAAAATATTGAAGTGCCTTGAGAGTCACAAAGAGCAAGTGGGCAAGGATGTAGTTGCTTTTTTTAATGAGAATCACGATAAGGCAATAGAATGCATGAAATTGCTTCATGTGGTAAATGTGAACAGAGCTACGCTGAGGCTTACCGAAGCAAGAAGTTTGGAAGAGCTGAATGAAAATATTCATCATGTGATGCCTTACCAAGCTTTGGCCGCCCTGTTGGAAACAGCAAGGACGCATCATGGTGGCACCAGTTTCTTTGAAAAGAACGGGTTTATAGGAACCCTCCACAAAAAACAAAAACGCGTTCGTATATCTTGGTCGGTTGTTGGAGATGACGAGCATGCCCTCGAACACGTAATTGTTGGCATGCAAGATATCGATGAATTGCATACAGTAAATATAAAACTGACCGAGCAAGAAGCTCTATTTAGATGCATCTTTGAACAAGCCTCCGACGGCATCATGATCTTGGATAAAAATCTGGATATCTTGCTGATTAATGAAAAGCTCACCGAACACACAGGTCTGGAAAGCAGTGAACTGATTGGCAAAAATCTTCATCATTTCCATCGTCGTAGCTTAGAGCAAATCCAATTAGAAGAGGCAGTCACCGTCAGCGATGAAAGACTGCAACAGTTCATCGAAGATCAGAAAAAAAGTGATTTCAGTCATGAATATAATTTCATCGATAAAAGAGGCAAGAAAAGGTCTCAAAAACAAACATTGGTTTCCTTAGACAAAGGAAATGAGCAGATATATACTCTCATAATTCAAGATTTTACATCTCTGAAAAGATCACAGATGGCAAGCAATATCTTGCATGAGATTTCTCACGCTGTGAATGTCGTGGATAGTCTTGAAGACCTCTTTCGCATCATTCACAAATCATTGGGCAAAATTGTTGACGTTACAAACTTCTTTATCGCACTCTATGATAGCAGGCAAAATCTCATCACCTTCCCCTATCTTGTGGACGAGGTGAATGACGATAGTAGCCCTCTGGATATCCAAGACGGATCATCGCTCACCGCTCAGATCATACTCGGCGAGAAGAGCGTGCTCATGGATTATCAAGCCATAGAAGATTGGGGAAAAGATAAGGGGGTTGTGGGTTCAATATGTAAGAACTTCCTCGGTATCCCGTTGATCATCAAAGACGAGGTAATTGGTGCAATCGCGCTTCAATCCTATACAAAGGACGATCTTTATGACAATGATGATAAGATTCTCTTGGAATCCATCTCCGAACAGATAGCCTTTGCCCTTAATAAGAAGCAAGCCGATGAAGAGATCAGCGTTCTCTTTCAAGCTATTGAACAGGCAGGAGATGGCATACTTATCTTCAACCCTGATGGCACTATCAAATATGTGAACACAGTCTTTGAACGCATCAGCTCCTATCGCAGAATTGAACTCATGGGCAAGTCCTTTGAAACGCTACCCTTTGATGATACCAGCGAAAATGAGATGCATAAGCTGTGGCTGAGGGTTCGCTCCGGTCAGCCTTGGCGCGGGAAATTGAGCATGACTCGCAAAGATGGGATGAAAATCACATTGGAGCTATCCGTCAAACCCGTGATAGACGAAGATGATAAGCTCTCAAACATCATCGCCAATTGTAAGGACATAACCTATGAATTGATGCGCGATGAACAGCAAAAACGCACGCAACGCCTGGAAGCTGTGGGCAGACTCACCGGCGGAATCGCACATGACTTTAATAACATCCTCTCCGCCATCATCGGCTATTCAGAATTGGCAGGAGACGATATGGACCCCGAAAGCGAAGCTGCTGAAAGCATTATGGAAGTTCTTGCGAGTGCAGGACGCGCTAAAGAGATGATAGCCCACCTGTTGGCATTCTCGCGTCAGGAAGAGTCAAAGACGGAAGTCATTGAATTGGCAGACCACGTTCGCGAGTCTGTTCGCTTTTTGCGCAGCTATATTCCACGCTCTATTAAGGTCGTGGAAAACATCACCGACGGACAAACTACAATGATCGCCGTTCCGGGACAAATCCACCAGATTATCATCAATCTCGGCACCAATGCTTCGCATGCGCTCAGTCGTGAAGATGCCATGATCCGCATAGACCTCAATCAGGTGAACCTGAGCTCGGACATGATGAAGTCTTTCCCGGAGTTGGAGCAAAGCCAATATCTCAAAGTCTCGGTTACAGATAATGGAACGGGAATAGACCCCTCTATCTTGGAGAAGATCTACGATCCATATTTCACCACCAAAGCACCCAACGAAGGAACCGGACTGGGGCTCTCCGTGGTCTATAGCATCGTGGAATATCATAAAGGCGCCATCCGCATCGAAAGTGAACTGGGAGTGGGCACCACTTTCCATATCTATCTACCTATGTATATCCCCGATACTTGGCATCAAAACGGAATTGAACCGGAAGTGATCAACCAAGTGGAAGGAAATGAAACCATCATGTTTGTGGACGATGAGCCGACATTGGTCAGCGTGTTTCGTCAAGGACTCATGCGCCTCGGCTACAAAGTTGAAGGCTTCATCGATTCACGTAAGGCTCTGGAACAATTTAAAAAGAACCCTGATAAATTTGACATGGTCGTGACAGATACCACGATGCCCTATATCAATGGAGTAGATATGGCTGAGCAGATGCTTGAGATCAGAAAAGACTTGCCAATCATCATCTGCACAGGCTTCACGACACTTATCTCCGTGGAAGAAGCACGCAATAAAGGAATCAGAGACTTCGTGATGAAACCCTTCAAAATCAGGGATATAGCAGCGCGCATCCGTGAGATATTCGATGGAGATATAACTTGAGAATAGATTTACTACTAAATAAGCTCTGCCTCACTAAGACGCGGAGCATTGCAAAGAATGCGGCAGATAAGGGACTTCTTCAGATCAATGGAAAGCCTGCAAAAGCCTCTGCAATCGTGAAAGCGGGTGATGAGATATTGCTTAAGCTCTATGGCTATGCAAATCTCTTTCGCATCACACAAATCCCCGCGGGGAATGTTGCAAAGAAAGATGCGGGTAACTATTATGAAATGATCTCCCGGGAGCCGATAGACTAAAGGAGAAAGGCAATGCGGGTTTGGTCTCGGTTAGAGAGAGGACTTCTTCCTCTTGCTCGGCTGAGAAAGCTTTTGCTATCCCTTTTCTTTGCGCTTTCTTGCCTCTGTCTCTTTGGCTTTTCCCTCTACTATGAATCAGATCTTATAGAGATCTATAGCCACAGCCCTTTGTCTCAATCTGAACAACAACTCGGGAAAACCTTAGACTCTCGCATTACAGAGTTTCAGAAAAACATGGGCATTTATCCTTCTGAAAAGGCGAGCATATATATCATTCGCGATGAAAAAGAATATCGCAGCTTTAGCTTGGGAAGAGCTCAGATCGTGGAACATAGCAATGGCTTCTATGATAGCAAGGATAATGTCATCCGAGTGCGTGCGCCGGAACATGTGAAAGAGAACTATGTCAACCTGCTCTTGCATGAATATATCCATTGGTATATAGACCTGCTCTTCCAAAATGCACCGCTGTGGTTTCATGAGGGGCTCGCTACTTCTCAAAGCCAGCCGTTGGGATATGAGCGCTATCTCATCTATCTCAGAGAGAGCCTGATCAATCCTTCCGGCAATCTCTTTCGCCTGTCATACAGCTATCCCCAAAGAAAGGAAGATTGGGATGGCTTTTATATCAGTTCCACCATGGCGCTGCGCTTTATGCAAGAACAACACGAGAAGCAGTGGGAGAGATTTTGGTCAAGGGTGGCACAAGAATATTGGGCGGGGAAGAAGGCTCATTTCAGCCGAACTTTTAGCCAAAGCTATGGAGAAACCATGTGGGACTTTCATACGCGCTTCACTGCACATAGCAAGCGACAGGGCTATTTCTATCTCGTGGTACTCGGCAATAGTCTCCTCATCGCGCTCTTGCCTATTGTGATGCTGATTGCGGCACATAAACGGAGAAAGAAGATGAAGCTCTTGCCGGATATGCCGCTTATCAATGATGAAGAAATGGATAATCCGGGTGCAAGCTATCACGTGGTGATAAGCAAGCCGGAAACATACTATCACGCAGGGATGGATGGTGCAAAGGTGAACTATCAGATAGAGATGGAGGAGACGGAGACTAACTATGACGAGGAGCCGGACAATCCCGAGACAAAGGATTGATAAGGAGATCTCGCAATAAAAACACTGTCCCGTCAAAAGACTTGACACATTAGACTTTGATTTCTTATTATCATTTCAAGCAAACAATTTTAAGAATCCTATAGATGGAGGATGGATTATGAACTATCTCGATCTTGCAATGGATGCGGCTTTGAGCCTCGGCGCTGAATATGCCGATATCCGCATCCAAAAGACCACCGACCAAGTGGTGAGCATGCGCAATCTCAGCCTCAAGAACGCTGATATTCGCATCATCGATGGCTATGGCATCCGAATCTTTAAAGACGGAGCTTGGGGCTTTGCCCACAACAATGTCTTCTCTAAAGAAGCCGTGATCAAGGCGGTGAATAGAGCCTATGAGATCGCCTGCCTTTCTGCCAAGGTGAACAAAGATAAGAAACTGAAACTCGCGCCGGAGCGCAGCTATATCGCCAGCTTCAAGACACCGCTGAAGGTCGATTCCTTTGATGTCCCGCTCTCCCAGAAAGTGGAAATGATGATGGATGTAAATAGCATCATGATGGCTTTTGATGGCATCGCTCAAACTAATTTCAACCTGATCATGCACAAGGATGAAAAGCTCTTTGCCAGCACCCTCGGCACAAGGCTGGAAATCAACCACCAATTCATTGATCCCGTGATCACTGCAACCGCTATTCACGGCGGAGACAGCCAATCCAGAACCTTTGACGAAGGTGGACGCGCCGTGGGCTGGGAGTGGATTGAGAGTATGGATCTAAACGAGAAAGCCAAGCAGATCGCCGAAGAAGCACTGATCAAGGTCAAAGCCGATGCGCTGGGTCCCGAAGAACGCCGCACCTTGATCTTAGACCCCAATCACCTCGGACTCACCATGCACGAATCTGTGGGACATCCCACCGAGCTCGATCGCGTTCTGGGCTGGGAAGCCGACTATGCCGGCATCTCTTTTGCAACCCCTGAAAAGCTCAAGAACTATCAATATGGCAGCAAAATCGTGAACTTCATGGGCGATAACACCCTCGAAGGCGGACTCGCAACCATGGGCTTTGACGACGATGGCGTGCCCGGTCAGAAGTGGCATATCATCAAAGACGGAATACTCAACGAATATGGCAGCACTCGCGACACCGCCATGGAGATTGGCTTGAACTATTCCCGCGGCTGCAATCGCGCTACCTATTACTACGATCAGCCCATCAACCGCATCCCAAACCTCTATCTCATGCCCGGCAAAGAAAAGCTCTCTTTGGGGCAGCTCATTGCCGATACTGAAGACGGGGTATATATCCAAGGCCGCGGCAGCTTCTCGATCGATCAACACCGCGTGAACTTCCAATTTGGCGGAGACTTCTTCTGGGAAATCAAGAACGGCAAACTACATCGCCCGCTCAAGAAAGTGCTCTATAAATCCTCTAATCCCGAGTTTTGGAACTCCTGTGATGCCATCTGCGACGAGCGCTTCTGGCGTCCCTTTGGCGTGGTGAATTGCGGCAAAGGACAGCCTAGCCAAACGGCGAGAATGACGCACGGTGCATCTCCGGCAAGATTCAGAAATATCCGCGTGGGAGGCTCACAATGAAGACAGAAGATATCAGAAGATTCATCACCGATAACGTTAGTGCTGACGACTTTAGCTGCTTGATCAGAGAGATCGACAGCCATGAAACTCGCTTTGCTCAGAACGGCATCACCCAGCATTTGGCAGGACCAAAGATGAGCATCACGCTCAGCCTCTCCTTTGGCAAGAAGAGCGGCTCCAGCTCCACCAATCAAAGCGATGAGAAGAGCCTCAGAGAGCTGATCAAGACCGCCGAGGACATCGCAAGACTGGCGCCTGAAGACCCCGAACATATCCCTTCCGCCAAAGAGATGAAACTCCCTAAAGGTGAGAACCTCTCGCAAGCAACCTTGAGCCTCACGCCCGAGACCATGGTGGATATCGTGCAGAGAAGCATCGACAAGGCGCGGGCAATGGACGCACAAGTCTCCGGCATGTGCGAAAAGCATCACTTTAAGCTTTGTATGTTCACCAAGAACGGCTTTAATGGCACGGATGAATTCAGCTCTTTCGGACACTCCATGACGCTCAAGAAAGGCGAGGTAGAAACCAAGGTGAGCTATGACTCCAAGGACTATGCCGGCTTTGATTTAGACAGCCTTTTTGCGCGTCTTGCCTCCCAAGCCGAGGCTTTAAGAGAGATGAAGAGCTTCGACGCCCAGAAGATAGCCGTCATCCTCCGCCCTGCCGCACTCATGGAATTGCTCTGGTATATGGGTTGGATGCTCAATCGCAGGCAAAGCGACGAAGGCTTCACGCCCTTCACCGGCATGTTAGATCAGCAGTGCTTCGGCGAGCTCTTTAACTTCAGCTCCACTCGCACAAAAGCCGAGATCACCGCCAATTCCTTCATCACCGGCTGGGGCATGCCCGAAGGTATTCCCGCCATGGAAACAACATGGGTAGAAAACGGCGTGCTCAAAAACATGCCAACCAGCAGATATTGGGCAGAAAAGACGGACGCCAAACCCTCCGGCATCTTCAACATGTATATCCAAGGCGGCGATACGAGCGAAGAAGAGATGATGAAGATGGTACCGCGCGGACTGATCATCAACCGCTTTTGGTATATCCGCCCAGTCGATATGAAGAGAGGCGAACTCACGGGCATGACCCGCGATGGCGTGCTCTATTTCGAAGATGGAAAAGTCAAGCATGCGGTAAATAACCTACGCTTTAACGAGATTCCTCATGAGATGACCCAACGCATCCTCGCCTTAGGCAAAGAGGAGCTTGCTTCAGCCAGCGCGATAATCCCCACCGCACTTATCAAGGACTTCAATTTCGTAGATAAAACCAACTTCTAAACCTCTAAATATACGGGCTGTCGATAGAATTCCACACTATTCTTCGGCAGCCCTTTACTCTTCTAAATACCATTCAAACAGCTTGCATAAAGCCCCGACGATACAGTCAGTTATGCTTTTTATCATCGAATAAACAGCGTGTACAAAAGCGAACTTATAATTTATTTAGCTAAATCGCAAGAATTGTATTGACAGGATTATCAGTTTTTTAACACGGTGCACTAATAGTGATTCCAACATTCCCATGTGCCTATTCCTTGAGTTTTCGGGAACGCTCCAAGAATGTTTGAACCCGAAAAAACATAGGAGAAACACAATGCCAGACAAGAACATCGTTTGCAAAGATTGCAACCAGGAATTCGTCTTCACCGAAGGCGAGCAGGAATTCTACAAAGAAAAAGGTCTGCAAAACGAGCCGCAGCGCTGTCCCGATTGTCGCAAAGCCAAAAAAGCTGAATACAATCGTAACAGAATGCAGCGCCGCTAAGATATAAGCACATTCTAAGACGAGCTCCCTTATTTGGGGGCTCTTTTTTTGTCTTCAAAATCTTTGCTCTGCCACCAATCACTTATAAGAACCAAGCTTGGGTTTGATGATCAGCTCTTGCTTCAAGACGAAACCTTGATCCTGAAGCAAGATTACTCAATCAAGACCACCCAAGAACAGCGCAAGGAGCAGATACAGCTTCGCCTATGGCTTCCACAATTAGGATTTGCCTTAATTTTCACTTAATTTTCACAACTATACACTTATAAAAGAACTATAGGTTTTTAATCCTGAGATCAAACCTTCTACTCTCTATAGGGGGACAAAATCGAAAAACGGTGACAAAATGAGTAACTAATTTTTCAAGCACTTGCGTAAATGCCTCAAAAATAAAGCCTGAAATAATATTGAAATAAATATTAAGCATAACCATGTTATGTAAACCTGCGGGGGAAAAACTCCATTTAGCATTTGCCGATATCGGATTTTCTGGCATAAAAAAGGGTGATGAACTTTATGTCCAGCACCCAAATTGTCTAATCAAAAACCTGATTACTTATAATAATAGAGGATTTGCGCCTTATCTCCCGACTTTTCACTGAGGGTAAAATAGCCCTTGCCGGAGGAATCAAAGCACAGCGCTTCTCCCTGAGGTTCAAGGAGATATGGCATATTCTTGCCCGGCTTTGAGAGTGCCTTAGCTATGTCCTTCTTGCCGCCTACTTTAAACCTTTTTATGCTCCCATAGCTCTTGACCAAGACTTTTTTTCCATCATGCGAGATATCGGCAGCGGTGACCCAATTCATCTGCATCACTCCCAGCTTTTTAGCGACCAGAGTCTCGCCGCTTTTTTGGGGATAAGGCAGCTGATATATGCCCACCTGCTCCTCTCTTTTGCTGATGATATAGATATCGCCGGAGGAAGGCTCCACAAATAAGGCTTCCGCATCGCGCGCGCCATCTTCATAGACATATTCGATTGTGCGCAAATCCCGCACCACCACGAGGCTATCCTCAATCAGCGGCTCTTCAAAGATATGGATGCGACAACTCTTATGTTTCGCATTATTATCCCCAATATCGCCGACATAGATGAGCGGCTTTTTGCTGAGCGGATCGATAGATGTTGATATCTCCTCCCAGTCCCGATTTTTGACCGTGGGTAGCTGTATTTCCGCGATGAGACCGCCTTTACTATCAATAGCATAGACGCTATTCTTGCCGCCCGAATCATTGTGAGAATAGAGCAAGTTCGGGTTCTTGATTCCTCTTGCCAGCCCGGACGCTTCGTCTAAAAGCGGAGTATTCAGGGCATGTTCCTGCGGCGGGCGCTGCAAAAGAAAGACAGAGCAAGCCAGCACCACGATGAGACCGAAGGCAAACACATTTCTTAGCATAGCTTTATCATCATTCCTTTTCAAATCAATTGATCCAGCTTAGGCAGCATTTCATGATAGAAGTCATCAAATCTATCTTCGAGGATGGCTTCTCTAATCATCGCCATCAATTCCTGATAGAAATGCAACGAGTGAATAGTCGCCAGCCTCATCCCCAAAATCTCGTTCATGGAGATCAAATGCCGGATGTAGGCACGGCTAAAGTTTTGACAAGCATAGCAAGTGCACTCCGGGTCTATCGGCGAAAAGTCTTCTTTATAACGTGCCGCTTTGATGATCATCTTGCCATTCCGCGTGAAGATGGAGCCCTTGCGCGCATTGCGGGTAGGCATCACGCAATCGAACATATCCACACCCCGCGCCACATTATTGAGCAGGTCAGAAGGAGTTCCCACACCCATGAGATAACGCGGCTTTTCCGAGGGCAGAATGTCGTTTAAGAACTCCGTGATGCGGAACATATCCTTCTTTTCCTCGCCTACGGCAAGCCCGCCGATGGAATATCCGGGAAAGTCCAAATCCATCAGAGCCAACGCAGATTTCTGGCGCAGATCCTCATAGATGCCGCCTTGAACGATGCCGAACAGCGCCTGATTATCATGATTATTAAAAGCCTTGAGCCCGCGCTCCGCCCAGTCTAAGGTGGTGTATAAAGACTTCTCAACATATTCCCGCGTCGCCGGATAGGGCGGACATTCGTCAAAGCTCATGATGATATCCGCACCCAGAGCGGTCTGGATTTCCATCACGCTTTCCGGAGTAAAATAGTGCAGCGAGCCATCGATATGCGAGCGGAATTTCACGCCGTCTTTAGTGATTTTTCGCAGCGCAGAGAGGCTCATCACCTGAAATCCCCCGCTATCGGTGAGCATGGGCCTATCCCAACTGATGAATTTATGCAAGCCGCCCGCATCGCGCACAAGTTCATGCCCCGGACGCAGATAGAGATGATAGGTATTGCCTAAGATGATCTGTGCGCCGATGTCTTTGAGCTCAGAGGGACTCATGGCTTTGACGGTTCCCAAAGTTCCCACGGGCATGAAGACGGGCGTGAGAATCTCGCCATGATTTGTGCTGACTTTCCCCGCACGAGCTTTCCCGCTTTTTGCAATTAATTCAAATTTAAACGCCATGTCACCTCGTATAAATATAGCGATAAAGCAGCTTTGATATATCCGAATAGAAGGCAAAAACCATGAGCAAGATGAGCAGCGCAAAGCCAATCATTTGCAGGATTTCTTGAACTTTTAGCGGAATTGGGCGTCTGAAAATGCCTTCGATGAAAGCAAAAAGGATGTGCCCACCATCGAGGATGGGAATGGGTAAGAGATTCATCACCATGAGGATAAGGCTGATTGAACCTAGGAAAAGAATCAGTGAACTGAGTCCGCGCGAGGCCATCTGAGTGCTCATCGAAGCGATCATCACGGGACCGCCCACACTGCTCTTGAGCTGTTCCGGCTTTTGGATCAGATAAAATATCCCCTGATAGTTCATCACCACAAAATTCAGCGCCGAAGCAGGACCCAAAATCAGCGCCTGCTTCAAGCTCATCCTATATGTGGATTTAATTGGCATATAATAGCTTATCCCTATCATTCTTTGGTCTTGCATGGAGATGTTTTCCTCGAGTTCGATCTTGCGGACAAATTCGTCATCCCCGCGACGGATGAGCAGTTCAACCTCGCTATTGGGAGAATCCACGATTCGCGTGCGCATATCATACCAATCCGAGACGCGGACGCTATCCACGGCAATAACCTCATCGCCTTCTTTGAGCCCCGCACGCCAAGCCGGCATGCCGCTATAGATTTCGCCCACGATTGCGTTTACCATAGGTTTGAGCCCCGAAATCAATGAATCACGCTGTGCTTTTTCCACCACGAGACTGAGCACTTCGCCCTCTCTTTCATAGCGGATTTCATTGGACTCATCGCCTTTAAGCTTCAACAGGAAGTCGCTAAAACCCAATACTTCTTCGCCGTCCACATCCAAGATGAGGTCTCCGGCACTAAAATACTCTTCCCAAAGCCCTTTTGCACTGTGCACAAGCGGCGGCACGTCTTCCATATTCTGCGGCAAAAGCAACGCAAAGATAAAGAGTAAAATGCCCAAAAGGAGATTGGCAAAAGGACCCGCAAAGATAATCAGCGCACGTTTCCACCAGCTTTTGCCGCGAAAACTGTCCTCAGCCAGCCCCGCATCCGCTTCCTCGTCAGGATTTTCACCTTTCATCTTCACATATCCGCCCAAAGGAATCCAAGAGATGCGATAGCTCGTCCCTTTTCTCTCAAATTCTGCGATGGGCTTGCCAAAGCCGATGGAAAACTTCTCAATCGTCACCCCAAAAAGCCGAGCCACAGAAAAGTGCCCCAGCTCGTGGATGGTGATGATCACTCCCAATGCGATGATGACGAGGATGAGATATAGCATCAATTACTTCTTATTTGCAATGGTGATAGCGATATAGGAGCCGACGTCGGTGGCATAGGAACCCGTGCCAAAGCCTGCATCATAGCCCAGCTCAATCGCCAGCTCATGAGAAAGCCGCGGCCCGCCACAGATGAAGAGCATCTTATCGCGCAGACCTTCAGCCTCCGCCAGCTCGATGAGACGAGTGAGATTTTGCACGTGGATGTTCTTTTGCGTGACCACTTGCGATACCAAGATAGCGTCTGCATTCAGCTCACGTGCCTTCGCCAAAAGCTCTTCGGATGGCACTTGCGCACCCATATTCACAGCATTGAATTGATGATAGCACTCGAGTCCGAACCTGCCGCTATATCCCTTCATATTCATGATGGCATCGATGCCGACGGTGTGAGCATCGCTTTCAATGCATGCGCCCACCACGGTGAGCTTTCTGCCGATATTTTCTTCTATAAATCTGTCTGTTTCAGTCATATCCATCACGGGAGTTTCCACGATCTTGACCTTGATTTTGGAGAGGTCAACGGAAGCGGAAGTTGCGCCATAGGCGATGAAATGGGTGAAACCTTCGCCGAGGTCTCGCATGCAGGTGATTTCCGCATCTTCAAAGCCCATGGAGAGGATGAGTATGCGTGCAGCCTCTTTGCCGCGAGCGTCGTTCGATGTCGGCAGGGCAAAGGAAAGCTGAACCTTGCCGTCGTTAAGTGTATCGCCATAAGGTTTTACTATGTTTTTCATATTCCCAGCTCCTCTTTCATCTTTTCCATGAAGGGGTTATAATAGTTTTCATCGCGTTGGAACACTCCGTCAAGCCCTTTCCCGCCAGTTTCCGGACGGCGGATATCGGCAAATTCACCGTTTGCCATGGCGCTGAACATTCCATCTTTTGCCACTTTTTCGAGAAAGACGGTTGCTTCGCTGAGCACGCTATTTGCGCGATTATTGACGAAGCTATCCGGCTTGAGTTCGAGATTATCGCCCAGATTTTTCACCGCTTTGAAGATATATTCGGCGTTTTCAATTGCCAGAGAACGATCCACAAGATGCGGAGTATGTATGGCTTCCGTCATCATTCCCAAGAGCTGAACGCCCTGATTTGTGAGTTGCCCCACGAAGTTGAACATGGCGTCCATGAGGTGGGTCTTGAAGATATTCCCGCTGGCAAACTTTGTGGGCGGCATATATTTCACGGGTGCATCCGGGAAGAGTGTGCGCGTAAGCAGTGCATGGGCAAGCTCATAGCTGAAGCTGTCTTCCATCTCGGGATCGATCTCATAAGCGTGTCCCAATCCCATCTTATTCGGCTTCACTCCGCTAAGCAGGGCAAAGCTTTCATTGAGAAGCTGGGATGCAGTGACGGTATATGCTTTTTCCACGGCGTCTGAGGTGGTGAGATAGTTGTCCTCACCCGTCTGAATCTCGATGCCGGCAAAGGCGTTGATCATGCGGGCAAAATATTGGTCTAAAAGCGTGCGCTTGGGGTTGATATCGCGAAAGAGTATGCCATACATGGCGTCATTCAGCATGAGGTCAAGCCTTTCGATCGCTCCCATAGCGGCAATCTCCGGCATGCAGAGCCCTGAAGCATAGTTAGTTAAGCTGATATAGCGTCCCAGTTCTTCGCTTACTTCGTCCAATGCCTTGCGCATGATGCGGAAGTTTTCCTGAGTAGCATAAGTTCCGCCAAATCCGACCGTTGTGGCACCGTAAGGAACATAGTCCAAGAGCGATTGGGCGGTGGAGCGGATCACGGCGATCACGTCTGCTCCATTATAAGCCGCAGCGCGTGCCTGAGTTGCATCTTCGTAAATGTTTCCCGTTGCGACGATCACATATATCGCCGGCTGACGACGCGCTCCATATTTTTCAAAGAAAGAGTCTCTATTTTCTCTTTGAGACCGGATGTGGGCAAGCATTTCATCACTGAGTTTGCCTAAGAGTTCATAAAGTTTTTGCGGTTCTGCAGCGGGAACAGCCGAGAGATCAAGCTCACCGGCGGCCACTTTTTCTGCTACTTCTTGCGCAGAAAGACCGTGCTTGAGCATGGCATTGCCGATGCGAATGGCAGCACCGCTAAAGAGTGCAGACTTTTCCTGAAGATGGTCTATCACCACGTTTGGCAGCGGTTTGCCATCTTCTGTGGCGCCGTCAATGCCCATCAGCCGCAACACGGTGCGCTCAATGGTGACGGAACTTTGGCTTTCAAAGAGCCATTTGAGGTCGCCGGTTATCTTCGCTGCCGCATCACGGGCACGACTAACGAGCGAATTGTCGAGAACAAGTTTTAACATTCCTTCTCCAAATATCTGATATTTTCCTGACTACGAGCTTTTTGGATACTCGTTTTTGGTCAAGGAATTTGTAGATTTGAACGTTTTTATCTGTCGCTGATAATGTAGAGACGTGAACGTTTTTTCATCGGCAAATCAGGCAGTTTTCCACTGCTTTCTTATAGGGTTCTGGTCATGATATGGTCATGATGTGGTCATCACCATGAGCATATCATAAGCAGATGATAAGCTGAACCCAGTAGGTAAGACATAGCAAAATAATGGGCTTAGCTTCTCAAACTCATAAAAAACAAAGGAGAAACCTCAAAATCATCATAAAAAGCCATTTTAAAGTAAAGCTGACTTTGATCATTTGCGACTAATGATATAAATAAAAGGGGAGCCACTTTTGTGACTCCCTTTTTCGCTTAAAAGACAGCATACTGCTCTGTTGCAAAATATCAACATACAATTCGCAAGAAACAAAATATTGCCCTTGACTGATTTAATGAATCATAATCCAATGCACCCATAGCCTCATATATCATGTCAGCGATATTATTAATAGAAATGCTTTAACAAAAAGGTTCATACTATGACTAATGGTTTTTGTAGTGCTATTGTCCAAGACAACAGCATAAAAAAGATGTTCACTTCATTCACACAAAAGCTTTTCCTCCGGCAAGAGCTTCTCAGCATTCACGTCTTCAAATCAAGCTGTCTCTATATTTTACAACACAGGGCTATCCTCATGACCTCGAAGGGTTTGACCATGGTGAGTCTCTTGCCTCTTTCACCAATTTTGAAATCAATAATCATCTTCTCATAAGGAGAAAGACAATGAAAAAAAGTTTACTTTTCGTATTGCTCATACTACTCAGCATAAGCTTTATGGGCAAACTCTTTGCACAGATTCCCGTTGCTATCGGAGACGATACTCTCGTGGAATATATATATAATGGCGCCTCACCTTATGTTTCATATTCTCAAAACTTCCGTCAGCAATATCTGATAAAAGCCACTGAAATCACTTATGACAGTACCGATCCTGTTGTAATAGAGGGCATTTCCTTTGATGTATATCATTTTATCACTCCTCCGCAATTGCCAAACTATCGCATTCGCATGAAACACACCACGCAGGAAGAACTCACAACAAGCTTTGAAGCAGGGGAATATACCGAAGTTTATCAATCTGATTTATTCATTCCCGTATTAGGTTGGAACTACCACGCCTTCACAACGCCCTTTGAATGGGACGAAACATCCAACATCATTGTGGATATAGTCTGCAATCGATGGGGCACCACGAGCAATAACGCCACATTATATTATTCGGAAGCGGATTTCAATAGCAGCTTACGCTTTGATTATGCATCACCACTCGCTGAAGATGCCACAGATGGTATTGTTTCTCGGTATAGAAACAATATGATTCTATCTCTGAGAGAGCTCGACACGCATGATATTCTCGCTGTTGATATAAGCGGCCCCACTTATCCTACCATAAACACCTCTGTCAGCTACACCGTCAAAGTCAAAAATAATTCTCCGAACACATTGACGAACTATACAGTTAAGCTTATGGAGTTACCAAATAATGAGCTTGCCAGCATGGCGGGAATATCCATCGATCCAATGGAAGAGATAGACTTTATTTTCGATTGGACTCCAACAACTGCGCTCACGACTCAGCTCTATGGTCGCGTTGAAATGCCCGATGATGAAAACCCGTCCAGTGATAATACGCCAGCTATGATAGTTATAGTACTCCCCGAAGACGTGCTCGAGATCGGCGATGGAGATGACAGTGGGTTTTTACCCATATATACTTTCAACAACTACTCCTATTCTCAGACGCTCTACATGGCTGATGAACTCCAGAACCAGCGCAGGCAGATTGAAAAGATAGCATACCATTGGAACGGTGAAGGCTCTGCGCTGAATAGCACTCAGTGGACTGTCTATATGGGACACAGCGATAAGAACGCTTTTGCAAACAACACAGACTGGATTCCCATCGAAGAGCTCACAGAAGTATATCAAGGCATGGTCGCCACTCCTTCTATCGACATGTGGATTGAAATTGAGCTAAACATGCCCTTCATCTACAATGGCACAGATAATCTCGTAATAGCTGTTCGCGAAACAAAGCCCGGCTTCGACCCAAACACCTATTTCTTCTATAACACCGCCAGCACCGATGGACGCAGTATCTGCTATAATGATAACGATACGAACCCCAACCCCTCTGATCCTCCCGCAGGAACTCTTGTCTCGGCATATCCCAACATCAGAATGTATTTTGACGATGTTCCGCAAGAGCCCGCTCTCTGGGTAGTCCCAAATATGCCTGCATGGTATTTCGGCTTACATGCAGCCAATAGCCTCAGCACAGAAACATTCACACTTACCAACATCGGCATGAACACGCTCACGATTAATAGTGTAACTGTCACCGGCGACAGCTTTGCCTTGGCAGATGCTTTTGTATCCACAGCGCTTGGATTCACCGAATCTATCATCATCACTGTGGATTATAACCCCGAGACAGCAGGAGAACATGCAGGCTTGCTCAGCATCTCTACCGATCATGGCATCCATGAGATTATTCTTTATGGCTCTTGCTACGATCCCGTGATTAGCCAATTCCCTTTCTTTGAAGGCTTTGAAGTGGGCAACATCAATGGTTCAACCACTATCACTCAATGGGATCAGATAATCGGAACAGAATATAGCTCCCAATATTGGACTGCAAATAACAGTCAAACTGATCAAGATCGCATTTCCAGAAGTGGTGAATGGAACATAACACTTCGTCATAGCGGAGAATCTACGCTGCTTCGCCCGATAATGCTGCAAGGCGGTCAGGGCTACAGTCTTGAATTCTGGGCTCGGCAGGAAGTTGACAGCGGCGCAAGCCTCGAAGTAACCCTCTGCGATAACGATCAGCTCAGCGGAGACTATATCGAGATCATCAAAACTACTGCTGTTGTCAGCGGCGAATATCAGAGCTTCTACGGCGAATTTGTGGTTCCCGAAACAGGCATCTACTATCTTAGAATCTATGGGCACGCAGACATCACTGCGGGATATATCAGCCTTGACGACATCAGCATCGATCATGTAGAGATCGTTGAAACCATCACTCCTCCGAGCAATCTCAGAGCCTCAGTTTACCGCAAGAATGTCACACTCGAATGGGACGCTCCCGAAATCGATTCTGACCCCGGCAGAAATCTCAATATCGCAGATACCATTGACATAGAATCCAATAATAGCGGGAATAGCCGCCTCCAAAGAGGATATAAGGTCTATCGCGATGGCAACTGGATTGCTACAATCTATGACATCAATACCCTCAGCTACATCGACATTGTGCCAGACTTTGCAAGCTATACCTATGCCGTCACTGCATCCTATGTAACTGCCGAATCTGCTCCTGCAGGCCCTATCGAAGTAGAGGTTTTACCCCCGAGACCCCGCTTCGCCATCAATCCCGGCGAGCATGATTTTGGCTTAACAGAAATAGACACTTCGCAAAGCCAAACCTTTACCATCAAAAACGATGATGACGCTGAATTGATTATATACGAAATAGCAATCAGCGGCAATGCTGACTTTAGTTTGAGCAATCTGCCCTCGCTACCGATTACGCTTAGAGAAGCAGAAACTGCCACCTTTGACGCCGTGTTCACCCCCACCGCAGTTTCTGACGACGCTATGGCAACGATTAGCATCACAGACAACATCAATAGCCGCGATGTACACACGGTAACACTCACAGGCATTTGCTATGATCCCATGATTAGGCAGTTCCCTTTCTTTGAAGGTTTTGAGGAAAGAAACATCCAAGACTCCACAACGATTTATCAATGGAAACAGATCGTAGGCACACAATATGACACCTATTACTGGACTGCAAATAGCACGCAAACGGAATATAACCACACCCCCAGAAGCGGAAGCTGGAATGCGACTCTGAAATTTCGTGGTGAATCAATACTCTACCGTCCCATCATGCTCGAAGAAGGTGAAGAATATTACATAGAACTCTATGGACGACAATACTCAACCACCACATTATACTCTGAGCTTGGCGTAATATTTGGCAGCGAAGCTACAGTGGAAGGCATGAACAACGAAATCATCCCATTAACCAGCATGCGTAATGGAGACTACCAACGCTTATATGGTTTCTTTGTAGCTCCCTCAAGCGGCGTGTTTTACATTGGAATCCATGGCTTGACGCAAGTCGGATCGAGATATCTCATCTTAGATGACATCACCATAGAGCACATAAATGGCAGTGAAACGCTCGTTCCTCCCAACTACTTCCGCGCATCTGTTGACGACAGAAATATCTCACTTACATGGCGCGCTCCCGGCGATTATCCTGATGTTTCAGAATGGGTAACTTGGTGCAATGTTGACGACACTGACCATTCCTTCGGATCCGGAGGTGAAGCAATATATGATGTTGCCCATCGCTATGATGTCAATGACCTGCTCCCCTTCCAAGGCATGTCTCTAACCAAGATGAAATATATTCCAAATGAAGCAAGCTGCGTTTACACAGCAAAGGTTTGGACGGGAACAAGTGCAAACGGTCCCAGCACTCTCATATACAGCAAGGTGTTATCCGATCCCATTATCGGAGTTTGGAACACAGTTGTCTTCGATGACCCGATCCTCATCACCGCCACCGAAGAGCTCTGGATAGGCTATGAAATAGACACACAAACAGGAAATCCTGTCGCTTGCGATAATGGACCTGTAAGAAAAGGCAAAGGCAACATGATCAGACTGAATAACTGGAGTGCCCTTACTGATTTGGTCCCCAGCTACCGCATGAATTGGGCTATCCAAGGCTTTGTGGAGTTTGCCGAGCGGGGCACCTCATCATCTCATCAACCTATTATTGCCCAGCCCACCAACCCGGGACCTTCGCGTGCTTTTCTTAGATATCAAGTCTATCGAAATGAAGACCTGATTGCCTCAATCAACAACTTCGAAGCGACCAGCCATCTCGACATAGTCCCAACTTATGGCGTCTTTTCCTATTCTGTCACTGCACTCTATTCCGGCGGTGAATCAATCCCCTTAGGTCCTCTCCCAATAGAAATCTTGCCATACCCGCCACTATGCACGATCTCTCCTACCAGCCATGATTATAAACATACAATCATCGGCACTTCTGCAAGGAAACGCTTTAGCATCAATAACGATGGAGAGGAAGACTTGATTATCAGCACCATTGAGATCGCCGGAGACAATGCTTTCAGCTTGGACGATCTGCCCACCCTGCCGCTGACTATTCCCGGATTGCAAAGCGTGACATTTGACGTAATATTCGCTCCCACTATCGTTAGAGAATATAGTGCAAACATCACCATCACAGACCACCTAAACACCCGCTACAGCATCAATGCCGGTTCTCTGAGATCAGACGACAGCCAAAGCCGCGATGCACATACAATCTCTCTAACAGGCACTGGCTTTGATCCCACAATCACGGTTTATCCATACTTCGAAGACTTCGACTCCGTGCAAGCCCCGGCAATGCCCGAAGGCTGGACAGTGTTGAATCCGGCAAATAATTCCAGAGATTGGGAAACATTCTACGACGAAGATGAAGAAAATAACCACATGTTTATATTCTACACAACCATATATGAAGGTCAGCTTAACAACTGGGCTATTTCTCCGTTTTTTGCTATGGAAGCAGGTAAAGAATATCGTGTGAGCTTCGACTATCGTGCAAGATCGCAAAATCGCCATGAATACATGTCCCTATATATGGGAACCAGTCCGACAGTTGAAAGCATGACCGATTGGCTTTGGAACCATGGATATTTCAATCATACAAGCTTCTGGCGCGTTGAAAAGATCGTTCGTCCGACAGCCAATGGCTTCTATTACTTTGGTTGGCAAGCTTTTAGTTATGTGCTTCAATTTGGCATATTTGTCGATAATATCAAAGTAGAAGAACTTAGCCCCAACCCTGATTTTGTCATCACACCAGACTCTTGGAACACCGACGAGACCATGATCAATACCCAAACTTCACAACAGTTCACAATCCGAAATTATGCCGGCGGTGAACTTATTATCAGTGGCATCGAGATCGACGGCGATAGTGCCTTCAGCTTGAGCAATATACCTTATCTGCCGGTGTCACTTCGTGCAGATGAAACTAAGTCTTTTAACGTCATCTTCGCTCCCACCGCAGCAGGTGAATATAATGCAACAATCACCATCACAGACAACCAAAGTAACCGCTATAGCATAGACGCAGGCTCTATGAGATCGAGTGGCACCAAAAGCCGCGATGCACACATAGTCGAGCTCACGGGCTCTTGTTATGATCCCATCACAACACTTCCCTACATCCAAAACTTCGATACCGTCGTCGCTCCCGCACTGCCTTATGGCTGGAAAGTATTGAATTCGGATAACGAGCATACATATTGGAGAACGGACTCAAATAGCATGTATATTGACCACAACAACTCAGGCGAGGGAGTGCTGAATGACTGGGTTATCTCTCCGCCTGTAGCGATGGAAGCAGGCACCGCATATTCTATTAGCTATAAGCACAGAGCCTGCAACTCAAGCCATCCGGAAAAACTTGCCTTGAAAGTGGGAACAGCGCCCACTGCGGACGCTATGACTGAGACCTTGAAGGAGCATATTGGCTTTGTCAATACAAACTTCCAAGAAACAAGCCTTGTCTTTATCCCGGACGCAGATGGATATTACTACTTTGCATGGTATGCCTTCAGCGATGCAAATAAGTCCGGCATTCGTGTAAGTAATGTCAGCATCGACTACTATTATGTCGTCAGTCCCGGGACTACCATCGATATTGATGAAAACACCAGCGTCATTATCGTCGGTGACGAATTTGTCGGAGCTGTTGAGACCACGGTTGCGCCCGAAGACCTCACCCCCATCCCCAATTCCAACTTCATCGTCAGCAAGCATCAAGTCTGGCAATTGATTGGAAGCGGAGAGATCACGCTCACCTTCCATAACGATGACAGTGATAACATCTGGATTGCCTATCTTATCGGCGGTGTCTGGGTTTCCCATGAAATCCCCTCGGGCGGAAGCGTTGATATTGTGGTCAATCTCGACGCCAAAGATGCAAGCTTCGAATTTGCCCTCGGTAAAGGCGGCAATCCCACTTTGCCCGTCGAGCTATCCTCCTTCAGTGTGGCCATCAATTCAACCAATAATCCTGTGGTCTCTTGGATCACGGAGTCTGAAACTGGAGTAAATGGCTTCTTTATCTATCGCGGAAATAGTGAAGAACTTGAAGATGCCGCTCTGATAAGTGGAATGATTGAAGCCACAAATAGCTCTGAAACCCATCATTATAGCTTTATCGATGAAAACATCTATGAACTCGGAAGCTATTACTATTGGTTGAGCGTTAATGACTTCAGTGGTCATGGCACCTATCATGGGCCCATCGCCTTAGACTATAACTTCGAAGATGAAGAAGACATAATACCTGAGATACCCTTAGTTACAAGACTTTCGGGCGCATATCCCAACCCCTTCAACCCTGAAACTAATATCGGTTTTGAGCTCGCAGAGCCCAGCGAAATTGCCATCAGCATCTACAACATGCGTGGCCAGCTCGTCCGTAGTTTTGCACCCACAAGATATGAAGCCGGCGTATGGAGCATCCTTTGGAATGGTAAAGATAACAACGGTAAAAACGTCTCTTCTGGTATCTATCACATCAGAATGATTTCCGGTAAGAAGAGCTATACCTCCAAGGCCGTATTAATGAAATAAGCAAATAATCAACCAATAATTAGGGAGCAACTGCGGTGGCTCCCTTTTTTATCTTGAGCATGGGATTGCACTCATCTTTGACCTTAGGCATATTTACAAGCGCGCAACCGGCAGATACAGCTTCGCCCCGTGGCTTCTACATTCACATTTAACCTTAATAATTTCACAAATAACACAAAATACACTTATAAAAGAACTATCACGAGCGCAGCGAGCCATTCTCAATTCTCAATTCTCAATTAAATCGCGCCCTTCTTCCTTATAGCTTTCCGCTTTAGATGTGGTCATGATGTGCTCATGGCGATGACCATATCATGACCATATCATGACCAGAACCCAGTAAGGAAGCAGGGGAAAACACCTCTGCATGCTGTGTAAAATCGCTTAGTTTGACGGGGAAAAAGAGTAAAATTTATCATACTCTTTACCTGTGGCAAATTATCAACACGCCAATGACATAAATCAACGTGATTTCTCTTGACTGATATATTAAACAATATTTTAATGCATCTACTGGATGGTATGCCCTTTCATCAGTAATATTTCTTAGGAATGAATTATTAAAAGGTTCGTATTATGATTTATTGTATTTACCGTGCTTTTGTCCAAGACAAGGGCATGAAAAAAGACGTCTATCGTATTCACACAGTGGCTTTTGCTGAGGCAAGAGTTTCTTTAGTTTTTTATTTTCAAAATCAAATGGCTTGCCTGTTTTGTGATATTCACATGCACTAAAGGAATTGATTATGGCGAGCAACTTGCTTCTTTTTAACCATTCTAAAACAACCTTAATTAAATAACAATAAGGAGTTATTTATGCGAAAACATTTGAAACTATGTCTTTTGCTGAGTCTTTTCTTGGCAATATTCTCGCTTGGTTTTGCGGACACTGTAACCATAGGGTCAGGGACAACCACTACCGACTATTTCCCGATTCATGGCTTATATAATTATAGTTATTCACAGCAGATTTATACCCAAAGCCAGATTAGCTATGCTGGTGAAATCCAGAAAGTCCGCTTTTATTATTCTTCCGGTCCCATTACAAATAGTAAAGACTGGATAATTTATGTGGGACACACAGACAAAACATCTTTTGATTCGAACACAGATTGGGTTCCAATCACAGAATTAACAGAAGTATATTCCGGTGATGTTACTTCATTTTTACCGGCTACCGGTAATTGGATGGAAATCCCCCTGAATCCCGTATTTGATTACAATAACTCGAACAACCTTGTGATCGCCGTTAAGGAAAACGCTCCAGGTTGGGCCGGCATGAGTTGGGGCGCATTTACAAGTGGGACAAATGCCGGTATTTACTATTCTGAAGACGAAGCTCCTATCAATCTAAATAGTTTGCCGAGTGCAAAGGGAAGGATTTCAGCCATCAACAGATTGCAGCTTGTTTTCCCTTCCACATCTGCACCTCTTGCACCAACACTTGTAGCACCGGCAAACAATGCAATGAATCAAGATTCACCCATTCTTAGCTGGCAAGCAACATCCGGGGGAGGAGACCCAAGCACTTACGACCTATATTTGGGAACAGACCCAAATCCGCCCTTATTTGCGGAAGACTTAGCTCAAGCATCATATCAATTCACAGCTCATGCTTATGAGACAGACTACTATTGGAAAGTGGTTGCCAAAAACGGATTTGGGCCTAGTCCTGCCTCTGAAGTTTGGAAATTCACTACAAGACAAAACCCAATCCGCCCTCTGCCTTATTTCCAAGATTTCAATAGCGGCACAACTCTTTCTGCTATTGAATGGAGCGGAACTATGTCTATCGCCACCAATCATGGAGCGGATGGCACAAATGGTTTGTATAAAAACATGTGGTCTTCTGCAACAACAACCAACGTTGTCTCCTGCCCAATTGGCCCCATGCTCCCAAATTCCGAGCTCAAGTTTGACTATAGGTTTGTTTTATACAGCAGCTATCCAAATAATCCAAAAGTGCTTGCAGCCGGTGATGAATTATTAGTTCAGATCAGCACGGATAACGGCGCAACTTATACAACCATCCATACTATTGATCGAAATAATCACATCACCACAAACCAATTCACTACTGCAACCGTAAATCTCTCTGCTTACAGCAGTGGAAATGCAAAATTCAAACTCATTACAAACTGGGGTAGTGAAGACTATTATATCGATATAGATAACTTCTTGGTGAGAGAAATCCCGGCAAACCCTATCTTTGCAATTACCCCGGACACTTGGAACGCAGGTACTATCATAATCAATACTCAAGCTTCACAACCGTTCACCATTCGCAATAATGGCGGTGGAGTTCTGAATGTGAATGATATTTCAATAACCGGCGACTATTTCACTTTGGCTACGCCATTTCTGGGTGCAGACCTTGGAGTGGGAGAAAGTACGCAGTTCACAGTAAACTTCAACCCCCTCGCTGCCGGCAACTATCCAGGCACTATCACAATCAATACAAGTATTGGCATAGAGCAAGTTGATATTCAGGGAATCTGCATTGATCCCACTATCGATGTATCCACGACACCCTACACAGAAAACTTCGATGGTGACTGGACGGGAAGCCCTGCGGCTCCTTTGGGCTGGACAGTTGTTAACGCCAACAACGATAGCTACACATGGAGACAAGCTAATACATACATAGAACCCACCCATTCCACTCCGTATGCAGCACAAGGCATGGGCAATTCAAATGATTATCTTATCACTCCTCCCATCCTTATGAACGGTAATGATCTCAGACTCAAGTGGTGGGATGTAGTTGAAAGCGCAACGCAGCCAAACAAGTATAAGATTCTCGTTTCAACTACTGATACCGCGATCACTTCCTTCACAACAGAATTAGCTGATATTAATTGCACTAATACAGTTTGGACAGAGAAACAAGTCCAACTGGAGAGTACTGTTTTTAGTGGAACAATTTTTGTGGCTTTCTATCAGTATTACTCTGCTTCAACATACTATGGCTTTGGTGTCGATGATGTCACCATTGAATTAGCTCCCACCACGCCTATCATCACCCTGCTAAATGATGAGCTTAATTTTGCTGCCATCCGTGAAAACACTAACTCGGATTATCAAAATCTCGTTATCAGTAACAGTGGATCTGGTATATTAACCGTTGATGTTGCTGATATCAACATAACCGGTAGTGGTGCAGATCAGTTCGAAATAAACAACACTGTTTTGCCTTTGACTATCGCTGCAAATGCTAACGCAAACCTGCCCATTAGGTTTGCACCTAATAGCGTAGGACTCAAAACTGCAACAATAACGATTGTAAACAGCGTGACCTCCGATTTTTGCGAAGCCACTCTCAGCGGACTGGCAGTAGGAGAAAACAATCTCTTTGAAAGCTTTGAAGCAACGAGTTTCCCGCCGGCTGGCTGGGCAAATCCGGGAACTTGGTCGAGAAGCACATCATATAAAGTGGATGGTGTTGCCTGTGCCTATAAATATGGTAGTGCATCCACGCAATATATCTTAAGAACTCCCATGCTCGATGTTAGTGCAGGAGATGTGTTTAACTTCTGGTCTTTGGCAAGTCTTACTACCGGCAAACTCCAACTTGTCTATTCAGAAGATGCAAATAATTGGATAGAGATTGGCGCCGAATTAGAGCACCCTGCAACATATACTTGGTATAACCATACAATTGACCTCAGTACTTTGGAAGGCGGAAGCTATTATTTCGGAATCCGTACCGGCTTGCAGTCAGCATCTTTCTATGTTGACCTCGTAGTTGGACCAGAGCTTACGCCACTATTGCCCGGAACTCCCACCCTTACTGCTCCTGCAAACAATAGCACGGCTCAAAGCGAAGCTCCGGAGCTAAAATGGAATGTTCCTACAGACGGTGGAGTCGCTCAAGAATATAGAGTTTATTTGGATACCAATCCCGAGCCCACAACTCTCTTTGCAACAAGCAACATAAACAGCCTATTGGTCGCAAGTCCTTTAGACTGGAATACCACATATTACTGGAAAGTTGCTGCATATAATAATGCCGGTGAAGGAGTTGCAAGTGCAGTTTATAGCTTCACTGTGAAAGAAGATCCCACTATCTATGTATTCCCCTATCTTGAGGATTTCGGGACAACTACTGCAGATTGGCCACCGGCAGAATGGACTCAGAAAAGTGGTCTATATCCAACTCCAACTGGCACAACTGCTCAATGGGTAAGAGGAAACTGGCTATATGGTGCTACCGGAAATAATGCTGCAAGGATAAACATCTATGGCACTACAAGATATGGCTGGCTTATTACTCGCCCTATAAGCATCCTAAATGAAAACTTTGAACTGAAGTTTGACTTGGGATTGACTAAATATGGTAGCACAGCCCCTATTGCCGATCCAACATCACAACAGGATGATAAGTTTATCGTTATCATCTCTGATTCTCCCAATATGGCAAGCCCCACCATTCTCCGAGAATGGAACAATCAAGGCTCAAGCTTTGTGTTTAACGAGATTCCTAATACCGGAACTTCAGTCTCAATTCCATTAACCGGAATTAGCGGCATAAAATACTTTGCCTTCTATGGAGAATCTACGGTAACAGGCGGGGACAACGACCTTTATGTCGATAATGTTCTGATCAGAGAAATCCCTGCAACTCCCTTATTCACCTTAAGCTCTGATAGCCATGACTTTGGTGAGCTGATGATTAACACTACCGCAAGTAAGACCTTTACCATCACAAACAATGGTGGCGATGGACTAATCATTAACAGCATTGAGATTAATGGCCATACTGCCTTCAGCTTAGCTAATATGCCTACATTCCCTGTTCCTCTTGGCGCAGGAAATGATATGACATTTGACGCTGTATTCGCTCCTACAGCAGAAAGCGAAGAAATACAAGCAACCATCACCATCACAGATAACCAAAGCCGCGATGCACATACTGTCTTGCTCAAAGGTTCTTGCCTTGATCCCACCATCACAGAACTGCCCTATACCGAAAACTTCGACTCTGTATCTGCCCCTGCAATGCCCTTGGGCTGGACAGTGTTGAATCCTGATAATACAGGCGTATATTGGAAAACATACGCATATAACTCATATAGTAGTCCAAACAGCGTGTATATAAACTATACTCCCTCCGGTGGCGGACCGCTTAACGACTGGTTTATTACTCCGCCTGTGGCACTTGAAGCAGGTAAGGAATATCGCGTTAGCTTCTACTACAGGGCTTCCAGCACTTCTGGCTATGAAAACTTAGGCCTATACTTTGGCTCTGCTCCAACAGCAGTCGGCATGACTGAATTGCTCTGGTCTGATGAAGATTTCAATCATGCAAGCTACGCTCTCGTAGAAGAAACCGTAAGCCCAACCACTGATGGAAGCTACTTCTTTGGTTGGTATGCTTATAGTGATGTATATGAATATGGTATCTATGTCGATAGTATCAAGATAGAAGAACTCAGCCCCACTCCTGTCTTTGCTGTAGAACCAATCAGTCATGACTTCGGTGAAGTGCAGATCAATACTACCAGCAATAAGAGCATTAAAGTGATCAATACCGGCGGTGGCCAGCTCGGTATAACCGCAATTGAAATCAGCGGCGACGCTGCATTTGAATTGGGAACATTACCAACGTTTCCTGTAAGCTTGGAAAGAGACGAATTCTTTAATTTTAATGTCATGTTCGCTCCCACAGCAGCAGGAACCCATAATGCAACCATCACCATCACAGACGACCAAAGCAATCGCTATAGTGTTGATGCAGGTTCTCTGAGATCAAAGAATACCCAAAGCCGCGATGCTCATACAGTCGCACTCACGGGTTCTTGCTTTGATCCCACCATCACAGTATTCCCCTTCTTTGAAGGTTTTGAAGATGGTAATACTAATGGTTCAACCACAATAGCTCAGTGGGAACAGATCATTGGAACAGGCTCCAAGCTGTGGACTGCAAACAACTTAACAGACCGTAATCGTGAGCCCAGAACGGGAGGCATGAATGCATTCCTCGGCTATGGCGGTGAATCTACTCTCATCCGCCCGATTATGCTTGAAGCAAATAAAGAGTACAAGCTGCAGTTCTATGCTCGTCAAGATGGAGCAGTAGCTGATAACGCAAAGGTCAAAGCTTCTTTCGGAACAGGCAATACCTTAGCAGACCTCACGGAAACCATTATTGCACAAACAGGTGTAATCAACGGCAACTATCAGGAATTCAGCGGAGTGTTCAGCACCGAAACAAGTGGATTGTACTACATCGGAATCCACGGCTGGATAAGCAGTTCACCTTGGTATCTCAGCCTCGATGACATCAGCATCGACTACAACTATGTAGCCGTTCCCGACGCCCCTGCTGATATCGATGCTAACACCACCGTGACGATTGTCGGTACCGGATTTGTCGGAGCGATCGAAGTGCCGGTTGCCCCCGAAAATCTCACTCCCATCCCCAATGCCAACTTCATCGCCTCTGAGCATCAGGTCTGGCAGTTGATTGGAACCGGAACAGTTACACTTACCTTCAATAACAATGATATCGAAGACATCTGGATTGCCTATGTTGTCGGCGGTACTTGGGTTTCTCAAATCATTCCCGCCGGCGGAAGCGTTGATATAGATATCGAACTCGGTGCCAAGGATGCAGGCTTCGAATTTGCCCTCGGCAAAGGCGGCAATCCCACCCTACCCGTCGAACTCAGCTATTTCAATGCAGTGTTCATGATCAATGAAAACAGCGTCAAGCTTAGCTGGAAGACCGAGTCCGAAACCCAGATGTTGGGATATCAAATCTATCGCAGCACGAATAAGGAACTGGCAAATGCAATCATGATCACACCCACGATCATCAATGCCTCCAATAGCTCCACAGGCGACAGCTACAGCTATATGGATAGCGAAGTCGAGAATGGAACCTATTACTACTGGCTGGAAGCCGTGAGCTATAACAGCTCCGAATATTATGGCTATCAGACCGTTGTGATCGATATCCCCTCCACTCCTGAGTTGCCGGAGATCAGCTCCATGAGCAACGCCTACCCCAACCCCTTCAAGGATATGACCAATGTCGATATCGCCATCAAGGGCGGGGAAACAGGAAGCTTCACCATCTACAACATGCTCGGGCAAGTAGTCTATAAACAAAAACTGAGCGAAGGCAATGTCAAGATCGAGTGGCATGGCAGAGATAACCATGGAAATCGCTGCGGTAGCGGTGTATATTTCTACAAACTCGTCACGCCCACAAAATCTGAGACCAAAAAGATGGTCATCATGAAGTAAACCGGACTTTGAGCCAATAGCTCAGCGTCAATAATACAAGGGAGTCACACACGTGACTCCCTTTTTTATCTTGAGAAATGAGGTGTTTTCACCTCCGCCTTTGCCCCAATATATCCCAGAAAGCATACAGCCCATACCACAAAACAAGCTCTTCATCGATCGGAAAAGACAAGCCAAAATCATCAAACTCTTCAACTGTTGCAAACCATCAACACACATTCTCCAAAAACAAGAACATTGCTCTTGACTTATTTACCAAACGATGATCCAATGCACTCATGGATAGTATGTCATTTTAGCAATGATATTTATTTAGAATATTTGAATAAAAAGGTTCATATTATGGCCTATAGTTTTCACCTTGCCATTGTCTCGGACAGCGGCATGAAAAAGATGTTTATCACGGTCAAGCAAAAGCTTATGCGAGAGCTTTTCAAGACTTATGTTTTCAAAATCAAATAGCTTGCTTATTTCATGACACAGGGCTATTCTCGCCGCCTCAGAGGGACTGAACTTGGCAAGCTCCAAATTTCTTAAAACAAACTTATCTTTGAATTAAAAGGAGTTTTTTGTGCAGAAATACTTAAAACTATCCCTCTTGCTGAGTCTTTTCTTGGCAATATTCTCGTTCGCTTTCGCCGCCACATACCATATTGGCGACGGAATAGGTTCTCAGCGTTTTCCTTTTGGTCATTTCTATGACTATGAACGCTCTGCCTCGCTTTACACTGCATCTGAAATCGGTGCTGTCGGCTCAATTGAAAAAATCGGTTGGGACTGCGAATTCATTGGCTCAGTGCCCGTTCCCTATAAGATCTATGTCGGCACAACCACTGAAACAGAACTACCGCTGCAAACATTCACCGCTCTGATCCAAAACATGGAGCTCGTTCATGAAGGAAGCCACACCTTCTCCTCCACCGGCTGGAATATCTTTGAGCTCACCAACCCATTTGAATACCTCGGCGGAAACCTCATCGTTGCCGTACAGATTGACTTTACCAGCTATTCAAGCTCTGAATTGTTCCATTATACGGACGGGCACACAAATAAACATATGTATTGGCAGGCAGATATCGATCCTTCCGACACTGTTGGTTACAGAGATGGTGACCGCCCCAATCTCCTGTTAGAGCTCGGCACGCTTGGCGGTGATCCGCAGCTTACCGTAGATACCACAGTCATCAATTTCGCCAATGCAGTCTTCGGTGCCACAATGGGATATCAAAACATCAATCTCTCCAATAGCGGCGGCGGAACTCTCACCATCGAAGCCGAGAATGTCAGCTTCGCCGGCTCAGACCAGTTTAGCTATGACACTACCGTTTTCCCCATAGTCTTAGGCTCTGCAGAGATCCTACCGATTCCCGTCGCAATCACCGGAACTGTTGAAGGAACTGCCACAGGAACAATTACGATCAGCTATGACGGTGTTGATCATGAAGTTGCCCTCAGCGCAAATGTCTTGCCCGAAGGCTTAGTTATAATCGGTGATGACTCTTACAATAGAAACATGCCTATAAGCCCCTACCACGAATATTCTTATGTCCAAACGCTCTATAAAGCTGATGAACTTATGCATATCGATAGGAGGATTGACAAGATCGCCTACCATTGGAATGGCGAAAGCACCGGCGCAAATTGCAATCAGTGGACTGTCTATATGGGACACACCACGAAGGAAGCCTTTACAAGCGAGACAGACTGGATTGCTTTGGATGATCTTACTCAGGTGTTTTACGGCAGGGTAGAGCTTTCCGCCACAGATCAGTGGGCGGAGCTCGCAATGCAAACACGCTTTGTGTATAACGGACAAGACAATCTCGTCATCGCTGTTCGTGAAGCTGAGCCCGGCTATGAATCAAGCAGCTCTTTCTTCTTTAGTACAGACAGCAGTGAGGGACGCAGTCTTCGCTATCTACACGATGACAACGTGCCGAACCCCGCTACTCCTCCTGCAGGATACCCTGTTTCAGCATATCCCAATATCAAATTTTTCTTTGTCGAGGATACTCCCAAGTTCTCTGTATCACCGAAGAGCACCCGCCTTACCAACGTCCTACCCAATGCCACAAGTGCTACTAAAAACATCACTATCACTAATATCGAAGGTGGTCAGCTCGGCATCACCGCAATCACAATCAACGGCGATGATGAATTTACACTGGGAAATCTTCCCACGCTTCCTGTAAGCATAGGGGAAAATCAGTCCATCAGTTTTGATGTTATCTTCTCAGCCACAAGCGTAGGGGAGTATAGTGCAACCGTCACCATCACAGACGACCTGAATAGTCGCGATGAGCATACCGTCACGCTCACGGGCACTTGCTTTGATGCCGCCGCTCTCGGCATTCCCGTTACTCTCGGCGATGGTAATTTCGCGAACCCATTTATGGATGGACCCACGCCGTATGGTACATTCCAAAAGAACTTCCGTCAGCAATATCTGATAAGAGCCTCAGAACTCATTGACGCAGGTACCGATCCTTTTGAGATCGAAGCTATTGCTTTTAATGTAGCTTCTTTTGTTAATGCTCCGATAATGCCAAACTATCGCATTCGCATGAAACACACCCTACAGGAAGAACTCGTAATTAGATTTGAAACAGGAGAATACACCGAAGTTTTTCAATCTGATTCATTCAGTCCCACGTTAGGCTGGAACATCCACACTTTCTCAACGCCCTTTGAATGGGACGGAACCTCCAACATCATTGTGGATATAGTTTGTGCTCTTGCGAGTGCCGCGGGCGAAAATGCCCGTGTATATTTTACAAGCAATAACTTCAATTGCAGCTCGCACATTGCGTCTAACATACAATCTGCTGAAACTATCGCAAAAGGAGGTGTTTCTTCGCAAAGAAGCAATATGGTTCTGTTTTTCAAAGAGCCTGAAGAAGACCCACAGCTTTCCGTATCAACAGATAACATCCACTTTAACAGCATTCTCAATGATCCCACAACTAATGCTGAAAACATCACCATCACGAATATCGGCGGTGGTCAGCTCGGCATAAGCGCAATCACAATCTTGGGCGATGATGCCTTTGAATTGGGAACTCTGCCTGCACTGCCTGCAAGCTTAGGGAAAGATGAATCCATCAGCTTTGACGCTATATTTGCTCCCACTGCCGCAGGAAACTATAGTGCGACCATCTCCATCACAGACAACCTGAGTAGCCGCGATATTCACACAGTCTCGCTCACGGGCTCTTGCTTTGATGCCGCTATTCCCGGCACTCCTGTTGAACTCGGTGAAAACATCACCGTCACAATCACCGGTGCCGGATTTGTCGGAGCACTTGAGACTTTAGTTGATCCGGAGAATCTCACGCCCATCCCCAATCCTGCCTTCAGTCTTTCCAAGCATCTAGTTTGGCAGTTGATTGGCACCGGAGATGCCACGCTCACTTTCCAAAACAATGGCAGCGAAGCCGTCTGGATAGCCTATGTTGTCGGCGGTGCTTGGATTGCAGAAGAAATCCCTGCCGGCGGAAGCGTTGAAATTATATTGAGTCTCGGTAGTAAAGACGCAAGCTTTGAATTTGCCCTCGGTAAAGGCGGCAATCCCACTCTGCCCGTCGAACTCAGCTATTTCAATGCTGTGTTCGTAGCCAATGAAAACAGCGTTAAGCTCAACTGGAAAACCGAGTCCGAAACCCAGATGTTGGGCTATCAGATCTATCGCAGCATGGATAAGGACTTAGTCAATGCGAGTTTGATCACAGGCACGATTATCGATGCGTCCAATAGTTCCACGGGAGCTAACTACAGCTATTTGGATAGTGACGTAGAGAATGGAACTTATTATTACTGGCTGGAAGCCCTGAGCTATAATAGCTCCGAATTCTATGGCTATCAGAGCGTTGTGATAGACATCCCCTCCACTCCCGAGCTACCCTCTATAAGCTCCATGAGCAAGGCTTACCCCAACCCATTCAAGGATATGACCAATATCGATATCGCCATCAAGGGCGGTGAAACAGGCAACTTCACCATCTATAATATGCTCGGACAGGTGGTCTATCGACAATCACTCAGCGAAGGCAATGTCAAGATCGAGTGGAACGGCAGAGACAGCCACGGAAATCGCTGTGGCAACGGAGTATATTTCTACAAACTCACCACGCCCACAAAGTCTGAGACCAAGAAGATGCTCATCATGAGATAAATATAAGCAAAAGCTATACTTAAAGGGAGCTACTTCAGTGGCTCCCTTTTTCAATTCAAGCTGCATGTATTCAAACCAAAGAGTGCTTTTTTGGCAATCACCTCGCACGAGACTGTTCAACAGATGAGTCATATATTCCAGCCAGTTGCATCTTTGTGTAAGCAAAAAACTGGGCGGAATACCATATTTAAACCTTCAATCTCAAAATTGACATGAGCCATTTTAAGA
>Ga0172382_10000741_pt1 | contig 60751 bp, 61 predicted proteins | sample Leawel138RmetaG_FD_122245 | JGI IMG/M metagenome (GOLD analysis project Ga0172382, IMG submission 122245) | Leachate microbial communities from a municipal landfill in Southern Ontario, Canada - Leachate well 138R metaG | ecosystem: Engineered > Solid waste > Landfill > Unclassified | place...
ACCTTGCGGGACGCCCTTGTCCTTTCGCTAACCTTCGGCTCTGCGAATACCTGGTACGAGGACTTTCACCTCGCTAGTTAAGTGCCATGCCCGGCACACACGCTGAAAGAACCGGCGGTGAAACCGTCCGGTTGCTTGACTTGTTAAATGCACACAACTACGATAGTGCGCATTACTAATGCGTATAACCTATATTGCGAGCTGGACTTATGCAACCTTTAATTGATCGCAACGCCCCAAAAAAAGCCACAAACCTCAGCATAAACAAAGACTTACTGGCTGAAGCCCGCAGTTTAAAGATAAATCTTTCAGCAACGCTGGAGCAGGCACTTACTGAGAAAGTACGCAAAGAACGACGTAAGCAGTGGCTAGAAGACAACCAGCAGGCCATTGATTCTTGCAATGAGCTTGCAGAGAAAAACGGACTCTTTGCTGACAAGCACAGGGTATTTTGATGAAGCAGTTTGATGTTTATACGAATACCGATAAGGACACCAATAAAACCTACCCTTTCTTTGTTGATGTTCAAAGCGCCCTCCTTGACACATTAAATAGTAGAGTCGTAATTCCATTAACTCCTGCCAGTAAATCAGATAATAGTTATCCCAATAACCTATGCCCAATTGTAAAAATAAAGAACAAAAATTACGCTTTACTGACTCATCAGCTTACGAGTATTTCAGTGAGCTTTCTAAAAAAGAATGAAAGTTCACTAATCTCCAGTAGAGATGAAATAATTGGAGCAATAGACTTTCTGGTTACTGGAATTTAACGCCCAAAGCAGCGAGCGCTGCCTTTGCTTGTTAACTGCTGATGTTCGATTCACGTTCAAGCACCCAGCAGCGTGGGTTGTGTTTAAAACTAATATGCACAAAAATTACTTCAGACTTACCCCAAAGAAAACTACTACCCTCTCGAATATACTTATTAATTTTTGAACACCGTAATTTTTAGGGTAGACATCTTTATTGCCACTAATCCCCAGCACCACAACTCACCACCACCAGCATATACCGCCCAACCACATCGCGGTTTAAATAAATCAACCGTCCAACGCCCTGCTCAACAAACTGGCAAAACGCCAACCCGGCCTGACTTTTAAACTCCCCCACGCCATCACGAAATTTAAATTGCGGCAGGTCTGTTTCCGCTAACCACTGGCTCACCTCATTAGGCGCTACAAACTGCCCCAACGCCAAATAATCAGTGTCGTTAAATGGCAATTCGGATAAATATGCACTCAGCGCAGCCCGGTCTTTAAACGGCTGCACATCATCCAGTGTTGCTAACACGTCTCTATTAGTGGCATCACTCACTAACTGTAACCAGTGGCTGCCTTCAGCTATGGTTGCATTTTCATCCACGCCCATGCGCTTGCGATGATCAGCAAGCGGGGTTACGGCGACATCTACTGCGCCAACGAGAGCCGCTTGTTGCTCACCACTTTTTAAGGCCAATAACGCCAACCTTAATGCTGATTCCATCGGGAAATAACGACTGCTCACAAAATTACTTGCGCCGTTAAGTTGTAAAGACTGGGCGATATAAAAACAAGAGGCATTGCTTACGGTATTAATGAAACTCAGAGGTCGTGGTGCTTCGCCCTGTCGGTAAATAGCATTGAGCACATCGACGGTTACCGCCATGTCACCACTGCCGGAGGTAAAGTAAACAGCGGCATTTTTGGATAATTGTTGCGAGGCACGGCCAGCGCCAATTAGGGCTAGTTGAATAAAACGCCCTACTCTGCGCACACTACAATTGACGGATTCTGTCACTAGGGTTTTTAACGGTGGGAGTTCGTCGGTGATGTTTTCGCAATAGCTACCGGTGGTAACGATGTAGATGGTCATGCCTCTGCCTCCCATTTGTTACTGATCACCAAGGAGGTATTGTTGCCACCAAAACCAAAAAAGTTGAGCATAAAATTACCGGGGGCAACGGGGCTTAGCTGTTGGTTGAGCTGTACATTTAAATCACCACTATCAGCACCGATGCCTGGCGTGGCAATTAAAAACCCAGCCTCGATGGCGCGATAAAATAAGATCAGTTCGTTTAATCCGCAGGCACCCAGGGTATGACCGATAAAAGGTTTTAGCACGCAAACCTTTGGCAGTGGTTTGAATAAGCGGTGCAAGCCTGCCGCCTCGGCTTCATCGTTAGCCAGGCTGGCTGTGCCATGGGCTTTTATTACATTGATTGCATTAGCTGCCATATCAGCATTGGCTAACGCCAGCTGCATGACTTCGGCAATGCCGCTGCCATCAACGTTAGACATGGTGATGCTATGGGTATCACACAGGTTGGCACCACCACAAAGATAAAATCCCTGTTGTTGGTTTTCCGCTGCCCGACCAATAATGACGGCAGATACGCCCTCACCCAACACTAAGCCATCACGGGATTTATCGAAGGGACGCATGACTGAGCGCGTTAATAAATCCAGCCCATAAAAGCCCAGCGCAGTGACGTCGTTATATAACTCAACTCCAACGACTAAGGCATGCTCTACCAACCCGGCCTCTACGTGAGCCACCGCTGACATCAGTGCATTGGCACTTGAGGTACAGGCAGTATTAAAACTGAAGTCTTCACCGCGCAGCCCCTGTGACCGCACGATATAATCGGCGACATTGGCCATGCTGGGGCCAGGTAATGGCATCGCTTTATGGGTATCAGTTTCTACCGCCAATTGTTGCTGAAAGTTGGCTTCGTTAATGCCAATATCGAACGAAGATGAACCTAAATATAAACTCATCGCTTGTCGTTGTGCTTGCGATAGGTTTGCTTCCGTCAAGGCTTGCTCAAGTACGTCGTCAATGACCTGGTACAAACGATTTTGCAGATCAGCCAGTGGCGATTCAGCTAATAATTTATAGGGGATATTAAGCTGTTCATCGGTCAAGTCGTTATCGAGTAGTGCCGGTGGCTGCGGCAATTGCTGTAATGTCGCCAAATTAGCATCGATGCCATTTCCTAAACAGCTGTGAATACCCGCGGCTAAAAAGAATGCGCGCCGCTTGGGCTTATCTGCATGATTTTTGTCGTTGCTGCTCAAGCGTTACGCTCGAGAATAATTTGCGCCAAAGTATCGACTGATTGCAGGGCTTTTCTGGCATCGGGGCCACCTTCGATACGCACACCGTAATTGGCCTTAACCGCCATACAAATTTGCAAGGCATCGAGGGAATCTAAATCCAGCGGGCCACCGATTAATCTCTCGTCATCCTGAATATCGTCCACCTCGACGTCTTTATCACACTCCTCGATAATCATCACCTTCAAGGAGTGTTTTAATTGTTCTAACGACAAGTCATTGCTCATTTATATTTTCCTCAGGATTCATCGTGACGATGCAATAATAACAGGGCTAAAGCCAGGGTGATAACACCTAATAAATACAACGAAGCTGCCTCCGGCCACACTTCAGCAAGCCCGCCGCCACGTAAAAATATATCCAAAAACCCCTGTAAACCCCAGGACATCGGCGACACCATGGTGAATGTTTGCATAAACTCTGGCATCACAAAGGCGGGCACCATAATACCGCCAATCGCAGCAAGAATAATATTACCGGCTCCACCCAGGGTCGTCGCCTGCTCGGTGGTACGACTGACCACAGCGATTATCATCGCGTAACCCAGCGCCGCTACACTTAATGCGGTCGACATTAATATTAACCCGGCGATTGAATTGCCCAGTGTCAACCGGTCACCCCCCAACATAGGTACCAAAGTGACGCCGACTAATAACATCAATAACACTTGAATTTGGTTAATAAAAAAATAGGGAATGATTTTCCCTGCGATTAATTTCCAACTGGCAACCGGCAAGGTTTGAATACGGCGCAGCGTGCCCAGCTGACGCTCGTTGATCAAGGTGTTCGCCAATGGGATGACCACAAAAAACATTGAGAACACCAACCAGGCGGGTACATTTTGCTGCACCGATGTTGGGGCTTCAGCTAACTCATCACTATTAAACGCATAGTGTACTGACACCAGTTTTTTATCTTCACCGTCTTCTGGCATCAAGGAAAAACCCTCCAGCTCTGGTGAATAGTCTTGCAGCTCCTCTAACATTAGACGCATTTTCTGCTCGGCAGCAGCGTGCATCAATGTAGCGGTAAACAATTGTGTGACCGCCGGGCTGGTAGCTGGAGCAACTAATACATCAGCCACTGCAACTACGGTGTCATCGGCAAAGGCTTGTTTTGGCACCGTCAATAAAAAACTGTAGCGATCGGCTTTTATCGCCAGCTCGGCACTCTCCCCAAGCTCTAGATCAGATAGGTTAAGCAGATTGAACTGCTCATTTTGCGCCACTTTGTCGAGCATTTTTCGGCTGATAACGGAGTCTTCATTATCTAATACCAACACATCGAGCTGCACACCGGAGCGACGATCAAAATCATCTTTCATCGCCAGCGACATGATCAAAATGAACACCACTGGCATGACAAATAACAACAGTAAACCATGCAAGTCACGGCACAATAATAATAATTCTTTGCGAATAATAGCTAATAACTGCACGCTTATTGCCTCAGCTCACGATGGGTAGCGCGAAGATAAATCTGCTCCAGGCTATTGCTGCCATAGTGCAACTGACTAACACTAATGCCGAGCTGCTCCACTGCGGCGATTAACATCGACAACGATTGGCCAGCGACAAGCTGCATGGTTAAATTTTTTCCGTCCCAATCAATCGCAAAGGATTGTCGCAACGAGGCCAGTGTATCGGCCGCCAGTGCGACAGCGGGGGTAATCACAACATTGCTAACATCTTGCAGCAGCGACGCCATAGATGCTTGTAGTAACACCTCACCGTGATCGATGATCGCCAGCTGATCACAAATTTGCTCCACCTCTTCCATATAGTGAGAGGTATAAACAATAGTCATACCGCTGGCTTTTAGCTGTTCAATGGCCTGCAAAATAAAATGCCGCGATTGCGCGTCAATGCCCACTGTCGGCTCATCCAGATAAAGTATTTTAGGGTCGTGCAATAACCCCAAGGCGATATTCAAACGACGTTTAATCCCGCCGGAATATGTTGCTGCAGGCTTATCTAACACTTTCTCTAAGCCACACACCCGCACGCAGTAATCCATACGCGCCGCTAAATTCGCCGCAGCTATTTGATAAAGCCCAGCGAAGAAGGTTAAGTTTTCTCGACCGGTAAGTGCAGGATAAAAGGCGTAATCCTGCGGTACTAAACCTGAAATTTTTTTTATCTTTGCCGCGTCATTAGGAAAACTAAAACCCGCTACTTGAATGCTAGCAGACAGCAACTGGTCATTTTTTTGCGGTGATAAAATACCCGTCAACAAAGAAATCAGCGTCGTTTTACCAGCACCATTAGGCCCAAGCAAACCAAAGCAACTACCCGCAGGAATTTGTAAATTGATATTATTTAATGCAGCAGCCGTCGCACTCGCATAATGATGATTTAAAGCGGTGACTGTTACTATCGGTGCGGAAGAACCTTCCAGCTTCATGCAGCGTATAATCCCTTGATCACATTGTTGTCTTTAACGTGTGTAATATCTGGAGCTCAGCTGCCTGACCAGATCATTATTATTCTGTTTTAACGCGGAGTATGTGTAACAAAGGACGAATAAATCGTCCTTTGTACAATTTAAAAACCTGCAGCGTTTAGCTAAATTTTGGCTCTAACTCGCCAGCCTCATAGCGGGCAAACATGGTTTCAAGAGTCACTGGTTTAATTTTAGACGCATTGCCCGCTGCGCCAAATGCCTCGTAACGATCCACACAAATAGCTTTCATTTCATTAATGGTTTGCTGCAGATATTTACGTGGGTCGAACTCGGATTTGTTTTGTCCCAGATAACGACGGATTGCGCCAGTCGAAGCCAAACGCAAATCGGTATCAATGTTGATCTTACGCACACCGTGTTTGATGCCTTCAACAATTTGCTCTACCGGCACGCCATAAGTTTCAGCAATGTCACCACCGAACTCATTGATAATAGCCAGCCAATCCTGTGGTACTGAGGATGAACCGTGCATGACTAAATGCGTATTGGGAATACGTGCATGAATAGCTTTTATACGATCCATCGCCAGAATATCGCCAGTAGGTGGACGAGTAAATTTATACGCGCCATGGCTAGTGCCGCAGGCAATAGCTAAGGCATCGACTTTGGTTTTCTTTACAAAATCGGCAGCTTCTTCCGGGTCGGTCAGCATTTGCTCACGCGATAAAGTACCTTCAGCACCGACGCCATCTTCTTCGCCCGCTTGACCAGTTTCCAAAGAGCCCAAACAGCCCAGCTCGCCCTCAACAGACACACCACAGGCATGAGCCATTTCAACCGTGCGGCGGGTGACATCGACGTTGTATTCATAACTCGCAGGAGTTTTGCCGTCGGCTTCTAAAGAGCCATCCATCATCACTGAGGAAAAGCCCAATTGAATTGAACGCTGGCATATTGCTGGGCTGGTACCGTGATCCTGATGCATTACCACTGGGATTTCTGGAAACTCTTCTATCGCCGCCAGAATCATGTGGCGTAAAAAAGCCGAGCCAGCATACTTACGCGCACCAGCTGAGGCTTGCATAATCACTGGGCTGTCGGTTTCCCTGGCTGCCTCCATAATGGCGCGGGTCTGCTCCAGGTTGTTGACATTAAACGCGGGGACGCCGTAATTAAATTCGGCGGCGTGATCCAGTACTTGGCGCAATGATACGAGTGGCATGGTGATATTCCTTGTTAAAGTCTTTATAAAATCAATGTCATTCAATCGTCAGAATCAGAATAAAAATCAGACGCTGTTAACCTTTGGCGCGCTGCTCCAGCATGGCTACAGCTGGCAGTACTTTACCTTCTACGTACTCTAAAAATGCGCCGCCGCCGGTGGATATATACGATACTTTATCGGCAATATTGTATTTATCAATGGCTGCCAGTGTATCGCCACCACCAGCCAATGAAAAAGCATCACTCTTGGCAATCGCTTCGCTCAGAGCCTTGGTGCCGGCGCCAAACTGATCAAACTCAAATACGCCAACAGGGCCATTCCACAGGATGGTTTTAGCGTTCAGTAAAATCTCGGCAATTTGCGCGGATGCCTGTGGACCGATATCAAATATCATATCGTCTTCAGCAACATCCTCGGCCTGCTTTACTTCGGCAGCGGTGGTTTCAGAAAACGCTTTGCCGGTGACGACATCGACAGGTAGGGGAATATGCGTTTTCGCCATCAGTTTTTTAGCATCTTCGATCAAACCATGTTCACACAGCGATTTACCTACCGGCTTGCCGCTGGCAGCCAAAAAGGTGTTGGCGATACCACCACCCACAATCAGCTGGTCGACCACATCGGACAAGGTTTCCAGTACGGTGAGCTTGGTTGAAACTTTAGAGCCACCAACAATGGCAACCATGGGCCGGGCCGGATTAGCCAGCGCTTTTGACAAAGCCTCCAGCTCACCCGCTAACAATGGGCCAGCGCAGGCCACAGCGGCAAATTTGGCCACGCCGTGGGTGGATGCCTGGGCGCGGTGCGCCGTACCAAATGCATCCATTACAAAAATATCGCAGAGCGCAGCATAAGCCTTGGCCAAGGCCTCATCATCCTTGCCTTCACCTACGTTGAAACGAACATTTTCAAGCAATACCAGCTCGCCGCTGTTGTCGTCAGCAAAACTCACGCCCTGACGCCACTCTTTAATGAGGGTAACATCACGATTTAATGACTGGGATAGATTGTCAGCCACTGGCTGCAGCGAATACTGTGGATCAAACTCTCCCTCCGTCGGACGACCCAGGTGTGACATCAAGATGACTTTTGCACCTGCCGCCAAAGCCAGCTCAATGGTTGGCAGGGCGGCGCGAATACGTGCATCACTGCCGACTTTACCGCCTTTGATCGGCACGTTTAAATCTTCACGAATCAATACCCGTTTGCCAGCGAGGTTTAAGTCAGCCATTTTGATGACATTGTTATACGCGTTGCTCATTGAGCCAATCCCCCTCTCAAAAAATTGTTCTTGTTAATCATCCGACCAAAGACCTTACTCACATCTGTGTCTGACTCAAACCTATTTATCTGTAAACCTACTTAATTTTAAACCAATGCCCAATCACATCGAGCATTCTATTGGCGTAGGCCCATTCGTTATCAAACCAGATCAACACGTTGACGATATTGCCAATAACTCGCGTTTGGCCAGCGTCGACAATACCCGAACGCGGATCGTGGTTATAATCGCAGGAGGCTAGCGGCTCTTCGCTATAGCCCAAAATACCGGCCAATTCACCCTCGGCAGCGGCTCGCAAGGCTTGGTTGACGGTGTCAATGCTAGCGGCAGTGCCTACATCAAGCGACAACTCCATCGCCGAAACATTGATCGTCGGTACCCGTAAAGCCCTTGCAACAAATTTACCATCAAGCTCAGGAAGAATCCGGCCAATGCCCGCAGCCAAGCCGGTCTCGACCGGAATGATCGATTGCCCCGCGGCGCGGGTTTTACGCAGATCAGTGTGATGGTAGGCATCAATCACCGGTTGATCATTCATCGCAGAATGTATCGTAGTAATGACCCCTGTCCGCACGGTAAAGCGGCGATGCAGGACCTCAATTGCTGGCGTAATGCAGTTACTGGTACAGGACGCAGCGGAAGCTACGGTGTCAGCGGCAACCAAAGTGTGCTGATTAATCCCCCAGACAATGGGTTTAATCGGACTAACCCCAGGCTGCGACAGCAGCACCTTACCGGCACCCTGCTGTCTGTGTCGCTGCAGCTCTTGCTCGGTATCGTAGCGACCACTGCACTCTAGCACCAGATCGATGCCGTACTGCGACCAGTCTAATTCAGTCAAATGGCGGCTATGCGTTACGGTGATATTGTCGTCATTTACCTGCAAACCACCCGCCATAGCCGCCACCTTGCCAGGAAAGCGACCGTGGGTGCTGTCGTATTTGGTTAAATGAACAATCGTCGCCAGATCGGCCGGCTCATTGATAACGACGACCCGCATCTGCTGATGATAATCCGACTCATACAGCGCCCGCAGCACACAGCGGCCAATACGGCCGTAGCCATTAATGGCCAAGCGAATCATTAGCTGCGCTTAACCCAGTGCATCTTCGACGGCCTCAACCACGGCTTCAACGGTAAAGCCAAAGTACTCCATCAAATCTTTGATCGGTGCGGATTCACCAAAGGTCTCCATACCAACTATGCGACCATCAAGGCCCACGTATTTGTACCAAAAATCTCTATGGCTCGCTTCTACCGCAACCCGAGCTAGCACGTTGCTAGGCAATACCGACTCTTTATATTCAACGTCCTGTCTATCAAATACTGAGGTAGACGGCATAGAGACAACACGAATTTTTGCACCTTTTTGCTCCAGCGCGATGCAGGCATCAATCGCCAGCTGCAATTCAGAGCCGGTGGCAATAATGATTGCATCGGGTTCGCCATCACAATCACGCAATACGTAAGCACCACGGGCGATATTCGCTACTTGCTCATCGGTACGCGTCTGGTGGGCTAGATTTTGACGTGAGAAAATCAACGCTGCCGGGCCCTCGGTACGCTCTAATGCCGCTTTCCAGCTTACCGCAGACTCAACCGCATCACAGGGACGCCAGGTATCAAGATTAGGGGTTGAACGCAGCGAGGTTAACTGCTCGACGGGTTGGTGAGTCGGACCATCTTCACCGAGACCGATAGAATCATGGGTATATACGAAGATATTGCGCTGACCCATTAAGGCCGCCATCCGCACCGCATTACGCGCATATTCCATAAACATCAGGAAGGTCGCGCCATAGGGCACAAAGCCACCGTGCAAGGCCATGCCGTTCATCATTGCCGACATACCAAACTCACGTACACCGTAATTAATGTAGTTGCCGGAGGCATCTTTGGCATCAACAACCTTAGAGCCGCTCCATAGTGTCAGGTTAGAGCCAGCCAAATCTGCTGAACCACCGAGCAATTCAGGTAACAGCGGGCCATAGGCATTCAAACAGTTTTGCGAGGCCTTACGTGAGGCGATAGTCGCACCCTCTTGCTGTAACTGGGCAATATAAGCATTGGCTTGTGCAGCAAAATCTTCGGGTAAATCGCCACTTAAACGGCGCGCTAATTCTATCGCCAAATCAGGATAGGCTTCAGCGTAGGCATCAAAGCGCTCATTCCACTGTTTCTCCCACTCTGCACCTTTGGCTTTGGCGCTCCAGCCAGCATAGATATCGCTAGGCACAAAAAATGGCGCATGAGGCCAGCCAATGGTTTTACGTACCAAGGCCACTTCGTCTTCACCCAGCGCAGCACCATGACAATCTTCTTTACCCTGCTTGTTGGGTGAGCCTTTGCCAATAATAGTTTGACAGCAAATGATAGAGGGACGATCAGTTTCAGCACGCGCCTCTTTAATAGCCGCTTTAATCGCTTTGCTATCGTGGCCATCGACTACTGGGATAACATGCCAACCGTAGGCTTCGAAACGCTTAGGGGTATCGTCGGTAAACCAGCCTTCCACCTCACCATCAATAGAAATACCGTTATCGTCGTAGAACGCAATCAGCTTACCTAAACCAAGAGTACCCGCCAATGAACATGCCTCATGGGAAATACCCTCCATCAAACAGCCATCACCCACAAAGGTATAGGTAAAGTGATCGACGATCTCGTGGCCATCGCGATTAAATTGCGCTGCCAACACCTTTTCCGCCACTGCCATACCGATAGCATTGCTAAGACCCTGACCTAACGGGCCGGTAGTGGTTTCAACGCCAGGGGTATAGCCATATTCCGGGTGGCCAGGTGTTTTAGAGTGTAATTTACGGAAGTTCTTCAGCTCTTCCATAGGCAGATCATAGCCGGACAGATGCAGCAGCGAATAAATCAACATGGAGCCATGGCCATTGGACAGCACAAAGCGATCGCGGTCAGCCCAGTTGGGGTTAGCGGGGTTATGGCACAGGTAATCGTTCCACAATACTTCGGCTATATCAGCCATACCCATGGGGGCGCCTGGGTGACCGCTGTTGGCTTGTTGCACAGCGTCCATACTGAGCGCACGGATGGCATTAGCTAATTCGCTACGAGATGGCATTAAATAGAACTCCTGCTGAGGGCTATAGAAAAAGGCGTCTATTTTCCCTCACCAGCGTCGCTACGGCAATTGCTCAGGACAAATAAACAGACGATATGAGCCAAACAGACCCGTTTATAACACTATGGCCGCTAATTAGTAGCAAAATCATCCCCCCCTCCGCATCTATATCAAAATATTTTGATATAGAGATGAAGTGCTGCTAGAATTCCTCGCTATGAATACACCCACCAAAACTCAGATAAGCCCCCAATATTCGGCTGATACCAACACCACCGATGCTTTGGCACTGCTCGCCTTCTGTAAAGCCAGCGCTGATCAGTTGCGGCTAGACATCTTATGGGTGCTCAGCAAAGACAGCTACGGCGTACTTGAGCTATGCAGTATTTTTGACTGCAAGCAATCAGGCATGAGCCACCATTTGAAAATACTCGCCAGTGCAGGCCTGGTTACCACCCGCCGCGAAGGTAACTCTATTTTTTACCGCCGCGCCCACCGCAGCAGTGATGATGGCCTCAACGAATTACAGCAAGCACTGCACCACGCTATCGATCAGCAGTCTATTTCCACTGATATCTTGCAAAAAGTCGATGCGGTTCAGCAAGAAAGAGCGGCCAGTTCACGGTTATTTTTTACCGAAAACGCTGATAAATTTCGTCAGCAGCAAGAACAAATTGCCGCCTACGAATTATACGGCCCCAACGCCATTGAGTTACTCGGCCGCAGTTACAATTCGAACAACAAGCACAAGGTTTTAGAAGTTGGCCCAGGGGAAGGTGCTTTTTTGGCCGAGCTAGCTCCTCGTTTCCAGCATGTTTACGCGCTGGATAATTCAAAACCAATGCTAGACAAGGCAGCCCAACTTGCCGAACAAAACAGTCTCACCAATATCAGCTTTATTCAAGGTGACACTAAAGCAGAGCAGTTACAGGATATCCATGTAGATTGCGTGGTGGTAAATATGGTACTGCACCACACACCATCCCCTGCAGAAATATTTTCAGATCTAGCCAAGATCCTAAATAAAGACGGCCAACTCTTCGTCACCGATTTATGCAGCCACGACCAAAGCTGGGTGCGTGAATCCTGCGGTGATTTGTGGCTGGGCTTTGAACCCGAAGATTTAACCCACTGGGCTGCAGTCGCTGGTTTTAAAACCGGTGAAAGTATCTATTTAGCACAGCGCAATGGCTTTCAAGTACAGATACGACAATTTATTAAAATTTAATAATCCATATATGTGAGAAATGAGGATTTAAACATGTCGGAATATTCCGTCTTTACCTCCGAATCAGTTTCGGAAGGCCACCCTGATAAAATGGCCGATCAAATCTCCGATGCGATACTCGACGCGATTATTTGTCGCGACCCCGATGCCCGAGTTGCGGTAGAGACATTGGTTAAAACCGGTATGGCTATTGTTGCCGGCGAATTAACCACCTCTTGCTACGTGGACCTAGAGGATATCATTCGCGATGTGATTACCGGCATTGGTTACAACAGCTCTGATGTGGGTTTTGATGGCGCCAGCTGTGCCGTGCTCAATGCCATCGGTAAACAATCTGTTGATATCAACCAAGGCGTTGATCGCGCCAAACCTGAAGATCAAGGCGCTGGCGATCAAGGCTTAATGTTCGGTTACGCCACCAATGAAACCGAATCACTGATGCCCGCCGCTGTATTTTATTCACACCGCCTGGTTGAGCGCCAAGCTAAGCTGCGCAAGGACGGTGTATTGCCGTGGTTGCGCCCCGATGCAAAATCACAAATTACCTTGCGCTACGAAAACGGCAAGCCCGTTGCCATCGACGCGGTGGTGCTATCAACCCAACACGATCCAGACATTTCACTGGAAGATCTGCGCGAAGCGGTTAAAGAAAATATTATCCTGCCCGTGCTGCCTGCTGAGTGGTTGCACCAAGATACTCAATACCACATTAACCCAACCGGTAACTTTGTTATCGGTGGCCCCGTTGGCGATTGTGGATTGACTGGTCGTAAAATCATTGTTGATACCTACGGTGGTATGGCCAGACACGGCGGCGGCGCCTTCTCTGGCAAAGATCCATCCAAGGTTGACCGCTCTGCCGCTTATGCAGGTCGTTATGTAGCCAAAAATGTTGTCGCAGCAGGCTTGGCTGAGCGCTGTGAGATTCAAATATCTTATGCCATCGGCGTTGCTGAACCCACGTCTATTGCAGTAAATACCTTTGGTACTGGCACCGTTACCGACGATAAGTTAATTGCGGCTATTCGCAAAACGTTTGACCTGCGTCCCTATGCTATTACCCAGATGCTCGACTTAAAACACCCAATGTATCAACTCACCGCTGTTTACGGTCACTTCGGCCGCGAACCCTTTGAGCATACCTATACATGGAAAGAAGATGGTATAGAAAAATCCGATACCTTCACCGCTTTCAGCTGGGAAAAAACTGACCGTGTTGATGCATTAAAAACAGCACTGAATACTTAACCGCTCGCATTTATGCTTATCGCGAATTGTATTTTTAATTAAGCGCCCAACTGCGACTTAAAAATTTAAAGGAACACACCATGAGTAATGACTATAAAGTTGCCGATATCTCTTTAGCCGCCTGGGGCCGCAAAGAACTGGATATCGCCGAAACAGAAATGCCCGCATTGATGGCCATGCGCGAAAAATACAGCGCTAGCAAGCCCCTCGCTGGTGCAAAAATACTTGGCTGTATTCACATGACGATTCAAACCGGCGTGCTGATCGAAACCCTAGTCGCACTGGGCGCAGAAGTGCGCTGGTCATCCTGTAATATCTTTTCTACCCAGGATCACGCTGCTGCTGCTATTGCTGCTGCCGGTGTCCCGGTGTATGCATGGAAAGGTGAAACCGAAGAAGAATACGAATGGTGTCTTGAACAAACTATTCTAAAAGATGGCAAGCCCTGGGAAGCCAATATGGTATTGGATGATGGTGGCGATTTGACGTTAATGCTGCACGAGAAATTTCCCGCGATGCTGGATAACATTCACGGTGTTACCGAAGAAACCACCACCGGCGTACATCGCTTACAGGAAATGTTGAATAAAGGCACACTAAAAGTTCCTGCTATTAATGTTAACGACTCAGTCACTAAATCCAAGAACGACAATAAATACGGCTGTCGTCACTCGCTTAATGACGCCATCAAGCGCGGCACAGATCACCTGTTAGCAGGAAAGAAAGCACTGGTTATTGGCTATGGCGACGTGGGTAAAGGTTCTGCACAATCGCTGAACCAAGAAGGCATGATTGTCAGAGTTGCTGAAATCGACCCTATTTGTGCGATGCAAGCATGCATGGATGGATTTGAAGTTGTTTCACCTTACAACGATGGTATCAATACCGGCAAAGCGGCTGACACCAATAAAGCGCTGTTGAACAACACCGATCTAATTGTTACCACCACCGGCAACGTCAATGTTTGTGATTCGGCCATACTGCAATCGCTAAAATCAGGTACTGTGGTTTGCAATATCGGCCACTTCGATAACGAAATCGATACTGCTTTTATGCGCAAAAACTGGGAATGGGACGAAGTTAAACCACAGGTACATAAAGTTTATCGCGACAAAACCAACAACGATTACCTGATTTTATTATCAGAAGGTCGCTTGGTGAACTTGGGTAATGCCACTGGCCACCCATCACGCATCATGGATGGTTCCTTTGCCAACCAAGTACTGGCGCAAATTTATTTATTTGAACGCAAGTTTGCCGACTTAGAAGCTGCAATGAAACCAACGGCTATCACGCTTGAAGTATTGCCGAAGAAGCTGGATGAAGAAGTAGCTGCTGATATGGTGAGAGGTTTTGGTGGGGTTATCACCAAGCTGACTAAACAGCAGGCGGAGTATATTAATGTGCCCGTTGAAGGCCCCTACAAAGTTGAATCGTATAAGTATTAATTTACAGTTCATCAGGCCTCACGTGTAGGGTGGATCTCGATCCACCATGCCTTATTACCGGTGGATCAAGATCCACCCTACACTTTTAAGATTTTATTATGACTAACAAAAAACGTTTTAGCTTTGAATTTTTCCCACCAAAGACTGATCTTGGGCGGGAAAAACTGGATATAGTTCGCGACGAACTGAATCAACTAAACCCGGATTTTTTCTCAGTGACTTACGGTGCTGGTGGTTCAACTCGCAACAACACCAAAGATATCGTGCTGGCAATGAAAGCCAAGGGTATTTCCATCGCGCCTCATTTGTCCTTTGGTGGCGATGAGGAAGATTCTATTCTTGAGTTAATCAATGAATACAAAGCGGCCGGTGTTGACCGTATTGTTGCTCTGCGCGGTGACATTCCTTCAGGTATGGGTGCGCAGCGCCTGGTTTATGCAGAAGAGCTGGTGCGGTTTATTCGAGAAAAAACTGGCGATCACTTTCATCTGGAAGTCGCTGCCTACCCAGAGATTCACCCCGACGCCGACAGTTATCTTGCCGATATCCAATTTTTAAAGCGCAAGTTTGATGCCGGCGCTAATAGTGCTATCACGCAGTATTTTTATAATATTGATGCCTACTATTATTTTATTGAGCAGTGCCACAAGGCTGGTATCGACAAGCCGATCTACCCTGGCATTATGCCAATTACCAACTTTCAAAATCTGGCACGTTTTTCTAAAAACTGCGGTGCGGATATTCCACGCTGGTTAAGCCAGCGACTGGAAGGTTTTGGTGATGACAAGGACAGCATCGCAAGTTTGGGGGCCGAAATAGTAACGCGGCTCTGTGAGCAATTACTGGCTGCAGGCGCCCCTGGTTTGCATTTTTATACCATGAACCAGATTGAACCCAATAAAACCATTTGGAACAACCTTGGTTTATAATACTGACCGTCGAACTTGGCGCATTGCCAAGTTCGAGTACCCAATCTTAATCGCCATCCCTGCACTGTTGGAGCTTGTTTAGATTATGCGTATCAGCCGTATATTTACTGAAGCTTTATTACAAGCCGAACAACTTATTACTCTTGATGAAAAAGCCAGTCACTATTTGTCCAAGGTTTTACGATTAAAAGTCGACGCCCCGTTAATTTTATTCAATGGTGACGGCCATCAATATCCGAGTACTATCGCCGCTGTCGACAAAAAAACTGTTTCGGTACGCACTGAACGCTGTGAAATAGTCGATGTGGAATCGCCGTTGTCCACCCACCTCGGGATCGCTTTATCTAAAGGCGATCGCATGGATTTGGTGATGCAAAAAGCAACCGAGCTCGGCGTCACCGCTATCACTCCCTTGCTCAGTGAGCGAAGCGAAGTCAAGCTCAAAGGCGAACGAGCCGATAAAAAGCAGCAGCACTGGCAGCAAATTTTAATCAGCAGCTGCGAACAGTGCGGCCGCAATAAAATACCACAGCTCAATCCCATACAAACCATCGACAGCTGGACTGAATCCGTTCAGGCTGATAAAAAGCTTGTCCTGCACCATCGCAGCGATCACCGTATCGATCCCACCGAAACCGTTAGTTCGGTAGCTATACTGATTGGCCCAGAAGGAGGCTTAAGTGAGCGGGAAATACAGGCGGCGCAGCAAAAACAATTTGCACCACTAACACTGGGACCAAGAGTACTACGTACCGAAACAGCACCCTTGGTAGCGCTAGCAATTTTACAACAAGCGTGGGGGGACTTTTAAAACGCGACTGATTGGCTAAAGGACTTGCAGCACCAAATTTTGAATATAGTCGACATTCGGGATCGATGCCCGCTCGCCACTTACAACCACACTCGTTAGCTCAGCGGGCCCCACTAATGACTCTTCATCGGTGACCACTTCATCGGGCATAATCCGCATCAATCTGGGCACCCCCTCGGTCACTATGGCGCAAAAAGGCAGTTTCTGATTGTCAACCAAACCATTTAGAACCGCAATCCTGCGCTGTCGGCCTGAGCTACCAACCATCTGGTTATTAAGCACCTCAAATGAAACCAAAGGTACGCTAATATTCCTCCAACTCACAGTCCCCAAATACCACCCCGGTTTATCTGACTCAACCTGTGGCTCGGTGTAAGGGATAATTTCCGCCACGGTAACGTTAGGCAAAACCAACTGCTTACCTCTTACCGGTATCAATAATGTTGCCAGCTCATTAGCAGCAATGGTTGATTGCAACTCTCCACTCATTTGATCGCCTCGTTAGCTTTCTATCATACTAACCACCAGCAGAACTTGAACTGCCCATCGTGGTCGCGCTTACATATTCTACCAAAGCAGCTGCCAGCTGCTCCGGCGCTCCTTGAAAACTAACGCAGCCGGTGTTAATTGCCGCGTTAGGCATACCTGGGCTAAGGCAGCTATCTGGACTTTGCGCCCAGACAGTACCGCCACTGGCTTTGGCAACTCGGCAACCAATTTCACCATCATTACACATGCCACTAAAAATTATCACCCCGAGATTGTCACGATACACTCTTGCCAGTTCCGAGATAACCTGGTCCAATGATGGCTGATATGCGCCCGCCCAAGGTGCACGCATTTCAACCACTCGCCCCCGAGGTAAAAACCGTAATTGATGATCAACTGAGACGACAAATACCTCTCCCGCAACCAAGCACTGTTGACCTTTAATCAACCGTACCGGATAACTATGCTGATTACCCAATGCACCAATCAGTAAACCATCAAAGTTGGTTTCAATGTGCTGCCCATAGACCAAAGCAATGGGCAACTGTGCGGGCAGCGCATTAAAAAACCGCTTTACCGCTGCTGGCCCACCCATCGAGGCAGCCAGCACCCAAACTTTATCTGCATGCGGCGGTTGCACTACGGCTAAAGCTGGCCCCGCCGTGTTGCTCTTGGCATTCTCAGTCTTTGCAGGATTAGTACAAACAGCCACTTCTTCTAATTTTTTTAACAATCGTCGCTGCCAAAATTTATAAGCTTCTATATCCTGTGCTGGAGGGACGCTATCATTTACCAGCAACGGAATTTCAGCAATATCCACCAAGGCTTGCAAAGCTGGCTCCACGGCATCGTCTTTAAGGTCAATCAGCCAGGCATCCAAGGCATACTGTATCGCCGCCTCATCAGCATCAAAGCCCGCTATTAACTTGGCCGAGTCTAGGGACAATACTAACTCGTAACCACCGGCAGATAATATTTGGCGAAACCGGTGTCGATTCAAATCGCAATCGGTCACCAAACCAATGCGTGGTTTTTTGTACTGCCCCATAACCGCCGCCTATCCACCTACTCTGTGGTGATACCCGCCAGTGCATTGATAGTGTTTAGCAACAGAACTTCTTGGTAAGGCTTGCCCATATATTCATTAACACCTAGTGATAATGCACGCTCTCGGTGCTTATCACCCGTTCGCGAAGTGATCATAATAATCGGAATATTTTTCAATCGGGCACTATGTCTCATGCGATTGGCAACTTCAAAACCATCCATTCGAGGCATTTCAATATCCAATAGCATGACATCAGGAATACGCTCAATTTCCTGTAGCTGGGTGATCGCATCTACGCCATCTTTAGCCAAAATAACTTCCATACCCTGTCGTTCAAGAAAGCGAGAGGTTACCTTACGCACGGTCACCGAATCATCGACCACCATGACTAACAGGCTGCGATGCTGATTTGAGTTATCGTCTGTAGACAGAATAAAATCACGGTACATAAGCGATGCATCGGCACGAATCAGCGCTAACAAATCGAGAATGACAACCACACTACCATCACCCAAGACCGTCGCCCCGCTCAAACCCTGTACGGTGCTAAATTGTGGTCCTAATGGCTTAACCACAATTTCTCGGGACCCCATTAAGCTATCAACTTGAACAGCAACAGTATGCTCAGCACCACGCACCAAAATTACCGGTAACGGCATAGACTGGCCTTCGAGGATGGGCTTTTCACCGCGATGCAATAAAGCCCCCATATAACGCAGCAAATACGATTGGCCGGCATATTCAAACATCGGCGCATCAGGATGATAATAAGCTTCTAGCTCAAACGGGCTTACTCGCACGATACCTTCGATGGTATTTAATGGTATCGCATAGCTATCTCCACCTACGCTGACCATCAACGCTCGGTTAACCGATACAGTAAAGGGTAAGCGCACAATAAATTTCGAACCACGGCCAGGCACCGAATCAATATCCATGGAGCCACCCAGCTGTTTGATTTCGCTGTGTACAACATCCATTCCCACACCGCGACCGGATATTTGAGTAACCTCTGAGGCGGTACTAAAACCTGGCTGCAAGATGAATTGCATAATTTCATGATGGGTTAAATCGGCTTTGGCTACCATAAGGCCGCGTTCTATCGCTTTATTTTTTACAGCAGCCAAATCGATACCAGCACCATCATCGCTAAGGGTTATTACAATCTCCCCCCCTTCACGAGCCAGGTCTAGGCGAATACTGCCGCGATCGGGTTTGTTCGCCGCCATGCGCTGCTCGATAGATTCGATCCCATGGTCAACAGCATTTCGCAACATGTGCTCAAGCGGGGCCACCATCCGTTCTAATACAGTACGGTCTAATTCGCCTTCGATATTATCTAAATGGAAATCCACCCGTTTATTTAATTCGCCACTAACCTGACGAATAATACGCCGCAAACGCGGTACCATTCTAGAGAAGGGTACCATCCTTGAACGCATCAAGCCTTCTTGCAAATCAGTGTTAATACGCGATTGCTGAACCAGCAGGGTTTCCATATCCCGTGATTTTTCTGACAGGGTGCTTTTAATATCAATCAAGTCAGAAGACGACTCTAGCAACGAGCGAGATAGCTGCTGCAACTGTGAATAACGGTCCATTTCCAAGGGATCGAAGCCTTCAAGACCCTCACTCTCAACCTGCTCCTGGCGATAAAGAATTTGCTGCTCTGTTTCCATATCCAAACGACGAACTTGCTCTTGCAAGCGATCGACAGTAATTTGCATTTCATCTAGAGAAAATACTAATTCCGAAACCTGCTCTTCTGCCCGCCCCCTGGAGATAGATGTTTCACCGGCAAGGTTTACCAATTCTTCCAGTAATTGTGCAGAAACCTTAACGACTTCCTGCGGACCTTTTTTAGCATCCGGATCTACCAACTTATTAGGAATTTCTGCAGCTGATACTTGGCGTAGCTGAGTGCCTTTGAATGGTACGACATCAGCAGATTTCTCCGCCAAGTCATCCATATTTACCAGGGCATGATCATCACTTATTCCCATTGAATTAACTGAATCAACCTGATCAGGTTGATGCTCTAGATCCAGGTCGGGACCGATATCTAAATTTGATTCAGGCTGTTCAGTAACTGCTTCATGATCAAGCTCCGGCCCACCTAACAGTTCTTCTGAGTGTGGCTCGGCAGTAACCAACGGCGCTGCTACCAGTGGAGCCACAGAAGCCAGATGATCTCCCGACTTAATCAGGTTGATCTGAGTTAACAATTGATCTTGGTAATTCTGAATACTGGCCAAGGCTTCGTCATCGACATCCTCGGTTCGACCCTCCAAACTGATCAAGCTGGTTTCAAAGTCGTGACTAATATCACCCATGGTGGTTAAACCCGCCAACCTGGCGCCACCTTTTAAGGTATGTAAAATCCTTAATAAGTCATCTAGATAACTTCGATTGCCTCTATCCATACTCCAGCCATGAATAGCTTCATCAAGATTCTCTAACAAGTCATCGGCTTCTTCGATAAATATTTCTATAATTTCTTCATCAAAATCATCCGCCTCATCAGCCGAGGTAATAGCCTGCGGTGTCGGCTGGCTGGCAGGCTCAGCTGCTAACTCTACCTCTTCTGAATCAGTAACTGCATCAGCCAGCTCACTCATCGCTGTGGTAATATCATGATCTGCATTAATTGGCTCTATTACCGTGACTTCACTTTCAACATCGAGGTCATCTTCCTCAAGCCCAATCTCTTCAGCGCTGCTACCGTCATCCCGGTCAGCTATCTCTACCAGTAAATCAGGTTCAGCTATTGACGCAAACTCAAAGTCCTGAAGATGATTAAGTAACTGCTGATCAAACACCGGCGTTTGATGTCCCGCTATTTGATCAAGCATATCGATTAAACCATCATTAGCCGCATTGGCTAGAGTAAAAAACTCCTCTGTAATGACGCCTTTATTAGCAGCCGCTCGTTGATAAAACACTTGCACCGCCTGCCCGAAGTCAACGGGGGCAAGCATATTGACCGAATCAGCGTGACTAATAAAACGATCCATCAGCGCTTCAAATTCGTGATTTGATACTGACTCACAATCACCTTGTTGCCACAGTACTAACTTACCGGAAATTTCTGTTATTAAATCCAAGCTTTCGGTAAGGAATAGGTTTAACGCTTCCGGAGCAATGCTATTTTCTTCAGCCTCAACATCGCCAGCAAGGGCAATACGCTGGTTAAATACCGCTAATAAATCTTCGGTGTAAGTCTCAGCCCCGTCCAGGGTTTTCAAGGGTGTTGTTTCGAGCTGATCGATACCTGCCTGGATTAAATCAGCACCACGCTCTAGCAACGCCACTAATGGCTGATCTACTTTTAACTGGCTTGCTCTTAACTCTTTAACCACATACTCAAGCGGAGTCACCACCATCGCGACGGGAGTTATACCCGCCATATTGGCACTGCCTTTCATCGTATGTAATGCACGCTGTACGTCATCGCTTAGTTCAGCAGGGCCTGCCAGCTCTTTGCAGTGAGCAATAAATCTTGCTAAAACTTCGCCATGTACGGTTGTCTCAGCGGCAAAAATTTCTAATAATTCAGAATCAAGTTCATCGTCTAACTCTGATAAAGAATTTAGATTATCAATTACAGGCAGGGATATTTCAGCGGCGTCTATCGCTGGACTTGGCTCTTCATCAACATTGGCTTCATCCTTCTCTGCATCATCCAGCGCCTCAACATCGTTGGCCAAGCTCAAAGCATCTGCCCGCGCCATCAAGACTTGCAGAGGCTCTTTATCGACGGGTTGGTGCTGCTCAAAAGCTGTTATCAAAGCGGGGACTTTATCGGTCGTTTCTGTGATTAAATCGAAGCGCTGCTGATTCATTGTAACCGAGCCATCAAGTACGCGATTTAGCATATTCTCAATTGACCAGGCCAGCTCAGCTACATCGCTCGCCCCCACCATACGGCCACTGCCTTTAAGCGTATGAAATGCTCTACGAATCGTAGACCGAGCTTCTTCATTGCTAACATCTTGCTTCCAGACCGGCAAAAACTCATTGATCGCGGCAACGACTTCTTCCGCCTCTTCAACAAAAATCTCTACTATCTCAGGATCAAAGTCTTCATCAAGTGTTTCGTCAGTGGCTGGGTTATTAATTTCACTAGCCGCTTCTTCTGTATCCGACTCTGCATCGACACTTGTATCAACAACTACTTCAGAAATTTCCTCAACCATTCCTTCAACAACAGAAACTCCTTCTTCGCTATCTTGTTCTTCGCTATCGGTCGTCGCAGCCTCAGCGGGAAAGCTTGTTCCCACCTTATCGGAAGAAGGCAATTGAAACGGAACAACATTGCTGGCAACACTTTCGCCGTCACGCTCTAATGGCGCTAACTCCGAACTATGTAATGGGGTTTCAAGCTCTTCATTAACATCCCTATGCTGCTCTTCCGGGGTAGTTAATACTTGCGCTGAAAAATCAGTTGAGCGGTTACTACCAGTGCTATCCAGTGAATAGCCTAATTCAGCAACACTGTCTGCGGCCATGGCTAAAATTGTCTCACCATCCGTGCCGCTATCATCTGCCAGCCTTTCCAGATAGTAATCTATTGAGGTAATAGCATCAGCCAGAGTATCCAGTTTTTGCCATTCGGGTATTGAATGAATCGTTAGTAATTCGTTGCGAATATATCGCTCACAACAAACCAGGATATCGGCGGCCTTTGCCAACGGTATCATCCTTAAACTACCACTGATCTCAGCCAGTAAATCTGGTATATCAATTATGCAATTATGATTCCATTGCGTTGCTACGAATTCAATAATAGCTTCTTTAACTTGTTCTAAGCCATTGCGCGACTCTATAACGACAGAAGCAAATGCTCGATCAAGGTGCTCCTGCGCCTCTTCACTGTCGTTAAACAATTCACGTGTAACATCTTCAGGCACCATGTCGGTAGGAATTAAATCCGTGTCCACCTTGCCAAGCTGTTCAATAATTTGCTGTAAGTTGGCGCTATTGATTTCTTCTGCTGCCTCCAGCATGTAAGTTAACTGTGAATAAGGTTCTTGGATTTGTTTTAGCGTAGTGCCCATACCCAATATGGCCAAGGTATCGCTAACTCGTCGCAACAGCGGTAATATTTCGGTCAAAGCTTCTCGGTTAGCACCAGCTGCAGTAAAAGCCTGTTTAATATCATTAAGCTCATGCAACAAAGCCCCAGCAACTAAACGCATCGACTCGGCATCTGCCGTCACCAAAGTCTCATCATCTAGCTCATCTGCACCGAGTAGAGATGCATCTAAATTATATTGAGCTTTTATTTCTTTAATGAAACGGGAGTTGGCTTTACTCCGGGCCACGTAATACAGCAAGTTTTTAATCAGGTCTTCTGGCGGTTGAATAGATAAGGCTGACTCACCTTGTTCAATAATAATTTTTACTTGCCGGTCAACCTGACGCAATAAAATCTTAACCGCAATACTTGATGCTATGGATTCATTCAGTAACCCTTCGAGCACCGCAATACAAACTCGCCATAATGCTTGTGGCGGGAACCCTTCCGTTAGCTTGACTAAACGCGCGCATACTTTTGCCAGATAATTTAAATTTTTATGAATATCCCGACCGCGCATAAAGCCAAGTAATGCGATCTGAAACATTTGTCGCAGTTTCTGTGCGACTTCAATAAGCTCAGCAGAAGAAATTTTTAGCTTGGCGGTTGTATCGATGGCGAGCATCGAACTCATATCGGGATTAAATAAAACGGTTTCCGACAGTAGGCTTTCACCCCGTACTGCGCGCAAATCATTTAATACCGGCAATAGCGCTGCCGGTAGCCCATGACGATTTTCTTGTACCCGCTCCAGGTATCGGGGAAGCTGAACAATGGTGTTTTTCAATACCATCAAAGCATCATCAATATGACTGGTATGGACAGTTCCCTGCGTTAATGCTTGCGCCAAACCTTCCATCTCTTCTGCCAGCAACGCCGCGCCAAAAAATTCGACAATCTGTAGCGTACCGTGCACCTGATGAATATGGCTTAAGCAAAACCGCAATTTTGTTGCATCATCGCGGTTGGCAATATAGGCGTCCAGTGCTTGGTCAGCTTGCTTTAGAGTTTCCCCTATTTCTCCAGCAACCCAATCTAGAGCAATAAAATCTCGGCGCTCAGTCATTGTATTCCAACCCTTTATTTCGGTCATATCAGCTGCCCTAAACCAAACTAACTTTGTTTAAAGTCAGTTTTTATACTGCCCACCAAATTGGCAGTTGTTACAGAGCTAGCTGATTAAAAATTTATTACTGCTTAATAAAGGCGAGTACTTTCTCGCCACCATTACGCTGCATTTGTGAATTCTGCCAACCCACTACCTCACCAGGTCCAATCACTAACAAACCGCCTGGCTTGAGATAGTTAACCAAGGCGTTCAATACCTGCCATTGACGGCCACGGCGAAAGTAAACCAATAGGTTTTGGCAATAGATAACATCCATAGCCATGTTGGGCAGCTTACTTAATTCCAGCACGTTACTCTGGATGAAGCATAGATTTTGTCGCAGCCGTTCTGTAACTTGATATTCGTGTTGATCAGTTTTAACAAAATACTTATTCTTTAAAGCCAGCGGTAAATTATCCAACTTTCTTTTTGCGTAACAAGCTTTGCGTGCAGCCCTAAGCGCTGTAGTACTGATATCACTGGCTGTTACACCAACAAAGATATCTGCCAATAAATAATCAATCGCTTCATTGGCCACCATCGCAAGAGAATAGGCTTCTTCTCCGGTAGAGCAACCTACACTCCAAAGATCTACGGTTTTTTTATCAGCCTTGGTCAAAGCCTCAATGCGCTGTAATAAAAAATCCCGAACCGTATTAAAAGAGTTTATTTCTCGAAAAAAACTGGTTTCTTTAACCGAGACACGATCGACAAACTGCCCCCATTCAATCAGTCCTCCAGGAACAGCGCTAACCTGCTGCAGATATTGCTCGTAGTCTTTAACGCCGAGCTCTCGCATCCGCAGGCTAAGACCTTTATGCAATATAGATTTATGCTGCAACAAACAGATACCAGTACGCTCCTCTAACAGCGTTTGCCACTGAGCATACTGTTCATCGCTAAGCTCTGCCGGCGCTTGATATAACCACGAAGACATTGTCTTCTCCACATCACTGGCTGTTAGCCTGATACTTAAAGGCACTACTCAATGTAGTAGTGCCTAGCACCAACCGCTAACAACTATTCACCAACAGCCATTGCGTACTCCGGCTCTTTTTGTGGGTATTCGGCCTCATCATATTGATTAACTTCATCTGGCAATTTAAAGCCCGCAACAGACTCGCGAAGTTCGTTCGCCATACCAGCAAGGTTACCGATAGATTCTGCGGTAGCGGTTGTACCGGCAGATGTTTGCGAGGTGATTTCTTGAATAACATTCATCGTATTGGAAATGTGACCCGCCGATGACGCTTGTTGACGTGCCGCATTGGAGATATTTTGAATCAGCTCCGCCAGTTCCTGCGAAACCTCTTCGATTTCTTCAAGTGCTGTACCCGCATCCTGTGCTAAGCGAGCACCACGCACTACCTCGGCAGTGGTTTGCTCCATCGAGATTACCGCTTCGTTGGTATCTGACTGGATAGTTTTAACCAGAGCTTCGATCTGTTTAGTTGCCGCTGATGAACGTTCCGCAAGTCGCTGAACCTCATCCGCAACCACCGCAAAGCCTCGACCCGCATCACCAGCCATCGATGCCTGAATGGCTGCGTTAAGCGCCAGTATGTTAGTTTGGTCGGCGATGTCGTTAATCAACGATACGATGTCACCGATTTCCTGTGACGATTCACCCAGACGTTTGATACGTTTTGATGTTTCCTGAATCTGCTCACGGATATTATCCATACCATGAATAGTGTTTTGCACCACTTCTGCACCGGTGTTGGCGATCGCAACCGATCGCTCCGCAACACTCGCTGACTCAGCAGCGTTTGAGGATACCTGATCGATGGTCACCGCCATTTCATTAACCGCCGCCGAAGCTCCGGCAATTTCTTGTGCCTGGTGTTCAGAAGCTTCTGCAAGGTGTAACGCCGTCGATTGTGACTCTTGTGCCGCACCCGATACTTTTACTGCTGTATCGTTTATTTGCGAAACCAATATCCGCAGTTGGTCAATTGTAAAGTTGACGGAGTCAGCAATAGCACCAGTGAAGTCTTCGGTTACAGTTGCTGTAGTTGTTAAGTCACCGTCTGCAAGGTCGGCCAACTCATCCAGCAGCCGCAAAATTGCGTTTTGGTTCCGCTCATTGGTTTCACCCGTCTCACGCAAACGCGCCTGGGTGTTACGGAAAGTTTGAATACCAATCATGGCCAAAGAGAACAAGGTAATCGCGACAAAATACAACGCGGTGGTACCTGTTATTGTGCGCTTGCTTTCTAGTGTGCTGAAGCCTTCAGCGAGCTGACTAGTCGCCTCCATAATACGGGGAGAATCAACAACTATTTCATCGGCTGCTTTACGTGCTTTCAAAAGATCCGGTGTAGCTAAAAATATTTCATCAACAGAACCACTAACGAACTCAAATAGTTTATTGATTTCTTCCAGCGAAGCTTTCGCATCGTTCTCAGTAACTTTGGAAATCCGCATGGCTTTATTACCTTGCAACATGCCGCTCAGTACCGACCCGAATAAACTCGCATCCAGGTTAAACTGATCCGCAGCTTGCTTTGCCGCTTCGCCACCTTCAAGCATTTTATCGACGTTACGGGCAATACGCTCAGCCAACCATGATTGCCGCTGGGCTACCGCTATCTGATCCGCGGGCGCATTATTTTCTAGCAGAATTTCCACAACATTATTGTATTCAGCCTGCAACTCCGGGATTGAGTCATTAAGTGTTTTTGCAACTTCATGTAAAAACAAAACCCGCTCACGGCTATCGACGATAGCAGAAGATGAGTTGTTTATTTTATCCCAAACGCTACCTAATTCAGATAATTCGGCAGGTAACATATTCTGTGGCGAGGGTAATTCTGGAGACGTTGTGCCATTGCGTAAAATACCAATGGTTTGACTAAACTTGGTGCGCGACTCGGCTAAGTCATCAAAGGCATCAGCATCACCCGCCGTAGCCTGGCGCGAGCTGGTGGTAATCTGCTGCGCTAATACCCTCAACTCACCGGTTAGCTCAAGGTATCGCGCATCATAACCAGCATCCCTCAATACGATATAGGCATTGATGCCTGCACCAACTATGCCTGCCACCATCAGGATGAGGAAAAAGCTTATTGCTCGGTTTGTGGGCAGCCTCGCTGCTGCGCCTCTTGTTTTGGCATTCATTACCGGGGCTCCCCGCTGCTAGTTATGGTTAACTACAACTATTGGTAGATAATTAGACGTACTAAAAAGCGACAAGTTAACTCGCCGCCGCATTAAAAAATTCAGCATTTTGCGCCAACTTAAAGGGGCTAAACACCGACCAAACAATATTATTATGTTGATATGAACCTGCCAGAAAGGGTTTCAAGGCAGCGACTCCATCAGGAACTTTATCGCTAAAGCTGTCCACCGGCATATGCTGCATACCATAGACTTCACTGACAATCAGACCACTGTACAATTCACCTAACTCTAGGGCTAACACGCGGCGACTTTTTGCCGCGCCTAAAACGCCACCAAAAAAACTCTCTAAATCAATTAGCGGCAATAACCGACCACGAACATTCGCAACACCCCGTACCCAAGGTTGCACACCGGGCAAACGCGTTGCCGGCGGCTGCGCTAATATCTCAGCAACTTCGCCCATTGGCGCAACAAAATGATGGCCACCCAGTTTGAAACCGATACCTGACCACTGAGGTTTAATCGCGACTTGAGAAGGCAACCCCAAAGCATTGCTGACGCTGCGCTGGGCAATATCCAGCAGCGCGGCAAAGGGTTCGATTTGATCGTTCATAACAGCAATCCGTTTGTATCTGTCTGCATGCGTATTAAACGTTAGCCTAAAACGTCGGTAATCGCTCGCATCAACGTAGTATCACTAACCGGCTTGGTCAAATAACCTTTAGCACCCTGACGTTCACCCCATAATCGATCAGTCTCCTGATCCTTGGTGGTCACTATAATGACAGGGATATGACTAGTACTGGCATTTTTACTCAGCTGACGGGTTGCCTGAAAACCATTCAGACCAGGCATAACAATATCCATCAACACAATATCAGGTAGGGTTTCTTTCGCCTTGGCCACGCCTTCGTCGCCACTCACTGCAGTAATAACCTCATGCCCATGCTTACTCAAAATGGTTGACATCTTATGCGTTTCGGTGGGTGAATCATCTACAATTAATACCCGGGCCATACTTCCTCCACATTAAAAAGCGCCGCAACGCCTCTTCTGTTATCCATGAATTACAAAACCAAGTTGTTTATTGCGAGACCGCTACATGTGCTTGAATAGCGCCGAGCAACTCATTTTTGCTAAAGGGTTTAGTTAAATATTCATCGGAGCCAACTATCCGCCCCTTGGCCTTATCAAACAGCCCATCTTTACTAGACAACATAATCACTGGGGTCTTTTTGAATTCACTATTATTTTTGATCAGTGCACAGGTTTGATAGCCATCCAGGCGCGGCATCATTATATCAACGAAGATTATATCGGGTTTGGTGTCTGCAATTTTTGCCAACGCATCAAAACCATCGGTAGCTGTAACCACAGTGCAACCTACTTTTTTTAGCAGGGTCTCGGCTGTGCGCCGAATAGTTTTACTGTCGTCGATCACCATTACTTTTAAATCTTCAAAATTTACGTCCATACAGTCGACCTTTATCAGTAATACTTAGTCTTTTTACGCGACAGCATCTCAAAAAAACCTAGCGAGACGATCCGCGAATATTTAACATAGTTTCAAGCTATTATCTATAAACCCCAGATAAACATAGTAAAGTTAGTCTATTATTGACAGTTACGCCAAACCTTGATTTGTCCAGCTCGGCAACGTAACGTATCGGGTTGCGGAGTATCTAGTATAGAAGCCGTTCGGGGTATCGCCCAGCTTAATAAATGAGAATTAAGTAACAACTTTATCCATGCTAACCGCTCTTTGGCCTTTTTTGATCAGAAAAACAACAACCTTTCCACTTTCGCGAGTCAATTTATGAAAATTCGTCTTGGCGTCGTCATGGATCCTATCGAGTCCATCAGCCTTAAAAAAGATACCACGATCGCCATGCTTTGGGCTGCCAGCGACCGTGGATGGGAACTCCACTATATGCGCCAGCAAGATCTTTATCTAGCTGGCTCCGAACCGCGGGCCAAGGCAAGACCGCTGCAGGTATTTCGCGATAGCGATCACTATCATCAGCTCGGTGAAACAGAGGACATCCATTTGGGCGACCTAGACGTGATATTGATGCGCAAAGACCCTCCTTTCGATAACGAGTTTATCTACAGCACTTATATCCTTGAGGCAGCGGAGCGGCTTGGCACGCTCGTTGTTAATAAACCTCAAAGTCTTAGGGATTGTAATGAAAAGATATTTGCCACCCAGTTTCCCCAATGCTGCCCCCCATTGATCGTTAGTCGCGACAACGAACGCTTGCGCGACTTTCACCAACAGCACGGCGATGTGATTTATAAACCCCTCGATGGTATGGGCGGCTCATCTATCTTTCGAGTTAAGCAAGACGACCCTAATCTCGGTGTCATCCTGGAAACCCTAACCCAATTCGGTACCAGCACCATTATGGCCCAACGCTACCTGCCAGAAATCGTTGACGGGGACAAGCGCATCCTGTTGATTGATGGTGAGCCGGTAGATTATTGTCTAGCACGAATACCCGCCCAAGGGGAAACCAGAGGCAATTTAGCTGCCGGCGGTAGTGGTCGCGCGCAGCCAATCAGTGAACGAGATCGCTGGATTGCGAACCAGGTCGGCCCTATTGCGAGAGAAAAAGGGTTATTATTTGTCGGGCTTGATGTTATTGGTGATTACCTCACCGAAATCAATGTCACCAGCCCCACTTGCGTGCGGGAGATTGATCGAGCATTTAATACCGATATTGCTGGCCAATTAATTGAGTGTATAGAGCGCAAACTGGCAAAGCATGACTAAACTGGTCGAATACAAACCGCGCAGTTATCAACAGCTAGCGCGGGACCCAACCAAGCAGCACAAACACAATGATAACCAATGCCAACAACTAACAGCGCTGAGATTGTCGATGGTAAACTAAGCCATGACCGGCTTGGTTTTGCCTTTTGTCTGGCACTAGCTCTGCACGCGATGCCTATCTTAGGTATCAGCTTTAATCAGCAGGAAAAATCACCCGCGCCACTTAAACTAGAAATTACCTTGGCACAACACCAAAGCCAACAGGCACCGGAGGAAGCAGACTTTCTCGCGCAACACAATCAACAGGGTAGCGGCACGCTGACCGAAAAAGCCATGCTCACCACCCGCGAGTTGGCAGATTTTCAAGACATCCATATTCAACAAGTCACGCCGCAGCAACAGGCCAGTAATAGCCAGCCCCAGCCAAGCAAAAACCCAATCCTAAGCAGCCTTGACGCAAAACGCACAATCCATCACAGCCCGCAAACGAAAGCGCAGCCCGCCGAGCAGCATGAGCGAGCCAATAGTGATTTAACCATCTTGCAGCGCAGCCTGGAAATTGCCAGTCTTGAAGCCAAGCTGGACACCCAGGAACAAGCATACGCCAAACGCCCACGTATTCGTCGCCTGACCTCTGTTGCCACCAAACAAGCTGACGATGCCCTCTATCTACATAACTGGCGCAGCAAAGTCGAATCGATAGGTAACCAGCACTATCCCAGCAATGCCAAGCAACAGCAGCTCTATGGTGATCTCAGGATGATGGTATCGATACTGCCCAACGGCGACATACACCAGGTAAAAATCCTACAGTCTTCAGGCCATAAAATACTTGATCAGGCCGCCATTAGAATAGTCCATCTCGCCGCCCCTTATGATCCATTTCCACAGACCATGCAACGCGAAGTCGATGTGCTGGAAATCATCCGTACCTGGCGCTTTCACAAAGACAGACTGTCATCCAATATTTAAACTTAATACTGCAGGCAGGCTTTACACCACTATTTTTCAACTACCCCATATTTGTACTTGTTATCACCGCATGGCGACCCAATAATGACCCCATGAAAACGCCCAATCAATCCAACTACCTTAAAGGTCACTTTCTTATCGCCATGCCGAGTATGGCGGAAGGCATATTTGCCAATAGCATCACTTATCTTTGTGAACATAGCGAAGAGGGTGCTATGGGTATCGTTATTAATCACCCTCTAGATATAAGCCTGGATGATATTTTTCAACACCTGAACATTGATAACATCCAAAGCGCCCACCACGACCGCGTTCTGGCGGGCGGCCCCGTACACATGGATCGCGGTTTTGTTTTACACTGCCGCAGCGATGAGAGCTGGGATTCAACAATTCACATCTCCGATCAAATCGCACTGACCACCTCACAGGATATTCTGGCGGCCATAGCGCAGGACAAAGGGCCAAAACAAAGCCTTGTCGCTCTAGGTTATGCTGGCTGGGGCAAAGGACAACTGGAGATGGAGCTCACGGCAAACGCTTGGTTAACCGCGCCGGCGGACTACGATATTATCTTCAACACACCGATCGAATTACGCGCCAAGGCCGCAGCCGCACAACTGGGAGTGGACTTGGCGCTGATTTCACCTGTTGCCGGGCACGCTTGATTATGGCTGAATCTGTGGACGAGGGTAAGCAGGCAAAACTGCACCAGACCATTCTCTGTTTTGATTACGGCACTAAAACCATCGGTGTTGCCGTAGGCCAAACCATCACCAAAACAGCTAACCCATTAACCGATTTAAAAGCACGGGATGGCATCCCTAACTGGGAAGACATCGCTAAAATCATTGAGGAGTGGCGACCAAATTTATTGCTAATTGGCCTGCCACTCAATATGGACGGTAGTTTTTCCGCGATTAGTCAAAGGGCAAAAAAGTTTGCCAACCGCCTGCATGGCCGCTTTGGCTTGCCGATTGCGATGGCCGATGAGCGCTTAAGCAGCTTTGAGGCAAAAGGCGAAATCATCCAACAAACTGGCTCAAGGCATTTTAAAGCACAAAACATCGATAGCCTTGCGGCAAAGATCATTCTTGAAAGCTGGTTTCAACAAAACGACAGCCCACTATAAACACCCTCTGCCTGTACGCTGCTAGCGAAAGTAACGTTTTTCTGTCCCCTCATCTTTAGCCTCTTCCATCGACAAACCACCTGCGATGGTGTCCAGCGTCTGTGGGTTATGCTCGTCGCCCAACTTAATCATCAGCCGCAGATCATTAGATGAATCGGCATGGGCCAACGCATCTTCGTAGGTTATCTCTCCTGCGGTATACAGCTCGTACAAGGCCTGATCAAAGGTTTGCATACCCATTTCGTTAGATTTGGACATCAAATCTTTGAGTGCGTAAACATCGCCTTTACGAATTAGATCCTGCGCTAAGGGAGTGTTAATTAAGATCTCCACACAGGACCGACGCCCCTTGCCATCGGGCGTAGGGATTAATTGCTGTGCCACTAACGCCTTGAGGTTTAACGATAGATCCATCCACAGCTGGCCGTGCCGGTCGCCAGGGAAAAAATGCAATATTCTATCCAGTGCCTGGTTAGCGTTATTCGCGTGCAGTGTACACAGACACAAATGGCCGGTTTCAGCGAAGGTAATCGCATGCTCCATGGTTTCGCGGGTGCGCACCTCACCAATCATAATGACATCCGGGGCTTGTCGAAGCATGTTTTTCAAACCCACTTCAAAGCTCTCTGTATCGATGCCTACTTCGCGCTGTGTAACGATACAACCCTCGTGCTGATGAATGTATTCAATCGGGTCTTCAACCGAAATAATATGCCCCTTGGAATTGCGATTGCGGTGGCCAACCATCGCTGCCAGCGAGGTTGATTTACCCGCCCCTGTCGCACCGACAAAGATAACCAACCCACGTCTGGTCATCGCCAGATCTTTAATCACATCCGGCAAACCCAAATCTTCGATACGCGGTATGGTGGTTTCTATCCGACGCAGCACCATACCGGCCAGGTTACGCTGGTAAAAAGCACTGACTCGAAACCGGCCAATGCCTCGCGCACTGATAGCAAAGTTACACTCTTTGTCACGCACAAAACTCTGTCGCTGGGTTTCATTCATAATCCCCAACACCGTTTCACGTGTTTTTTCTGGGCTCAACGGGCTCGTTGTTACCGGCACTACGCGACCATGGACTTTTATTGAGGGCGGTACGCCGGCGGTAATAAATAAGTCCGACGCACCCTTGTCGACCATGATTTGTAATAATTTATCAATATCCACTAAAAACTCCTGCGACTACGCCCGCCCTTTATTGCGCTGTAAATACAATAATCTGGTAGCAACTGCCGCATATCCTTGCTGTTTATAGATTAACCCTAATTAAAAATTCTCTGGGAAACGGGCTTTTTCCCGCGCCACCTCCCTTGCAATCAACCGCTTGCCCACCAGCTCTGACAAGCACTGATCCATCGTCTGCATACCCAAGGCACCACCCGTCTGAATCGCGGAATACATTTGCGCCACTTTATCTTCTCGGATCAAGTTTCTGATTGCCGATGTTCCCATCATGATTTCATGGGCTGCGATCCGACCTCCACCGACTTTTTTCAGTAAAGTTTGGGCGATAACTGCCTGTAACGACTCTGACAACATTGAGCGCACCATCGATTTTTCTTCAGCGGGGAACACATCGATAATCCGGTCAATAGTTTTTGCTGCCGAAGTCGTGTGCAGAGTACCAAATACCAAGTGTCCGGTTTCAGCGGCGGTCATCGCCAGGCGAATAGTTTCTAAATCCCGCAATTCACCAACCAGGATAATGTCGGGATCCTCACGCAATGCTGAGCGCAGTGCTTCGTTAAAGCCGTGGGTATCACGGTGAATTTCCCGCTGGTTAACCAGACATTTTTTGGATTCATGCACAAATTCAATTGGGTCTTCAATTGTGAGGATATGCTCGTATTTGTTGTCGTTGATGTAATCCATCATCGCCGCCAAAGTGGTCGATTTACCCGAGCCTGTTGGCCCCGTGACCAACACCAAGCCGCGCGGCACCATAGATATATTGCGGAACACCTGCCCCATACCCAACTCTTCCATCGACAACACTTTTGACGGAATAGTACGAAACACCGCACCGGCACCTCGGTTTTGGTTAAACGCATTCACACGAAAGCGAGCGACGCCCGGTACTTCAAACGAAAAATCCGTTTCCAAAAACTCTTCGAAATCCTTGCGCTGCTTGTCATTCATGATTTCATAAATCAGGCCGTGCACCTGTTTATGCTCCATGGGAGGCAAATTAATTCGGCGCACATCGCCATCGACCCGAATCATTGGCGGCAAACCTGCCGACAGATGTAAGTCGGAGGCGCCCTGTTTGGCACTAAAGGCTAACAACTCGGTAATATCCATAAGATTCCTTTATATAATCGTATTCACTGCTTCATCGGTAACGGATAAGGCAAAGCGCTTCAACGTGGTTAGCAGTATAATGGCCCATCAGCGACCTAGGGCTGTATCTTAACCCTCTGGCGAGACAACTGTGAAACAACTCACAGTTCAGGCTGCTGTTTTACTCACTACTACGACTGAAATTGATCGAATGCCATCTACAACAGACTTTAATATAGCAAAGGTCCAGCAACGTATACGCGCTGCGGAGAAAAAATACCTGCGTGCGGAGCATTCTGTACATTTATTAGCCGTCACTAAAACCCGGCCGGCTAGCGTTATTCGTCAAGCTGCCGCTGCCGGGCTTAGCGATTTTGGCGAAAATTATCTGCAAGAAGCCCTCGATAAACAGGCCCAACTCGATGATTTAAACCTGCAGTGGCATTTTATTGGCCCTATTCAATCCAACAAAACCCGCGCTATCGCCGAGCATTTCAGCTGGGTACACAGTGTCGACCGGGTCAAGATAGCCCAGCGTCTCAACGACCAGCGCCCCGAGCACCTACCGGCTCTCAATATCTGCTTGCAGCTCAACATCAGCGCCGAGGCTAATAAATCTGGAGTCAGCACAGCGGATTTGGCCTCCCTGGCAACTGCGGTAGCCGCAATGCCTCGGCTGCGGCTGCGGGGCTTAATGGCCATTCCCAGAGCCAGTGATGACCCTGAAGAACAGCAGGCAGCCTTTGCCTTAGTAAAAACAGCATTTATCAAGCTGCAACAAACACACACTGATATGGATACGCTCTCAATGGGCATGTCCAAGGATATGGATGCGGCCATCGCCGAGGGCAGCACTATGGTCAGGATTGGTACTGACTTGTTCGGCGTACGGGCATAGTTTAACTACCCACCCTGTTAACATACACTACCGCGCGTATCTCGCCTGCCTTCGTCCTGTTATAATCTGGCAAAAATTTTTGTATAAAAAGGAGCTGATTTTGTCCCATCCAACAATTGCTTTTATCGGTGCAGGTAATATGGCCTCCAGCATCATCGGTGGCTTGGTCAGCAAAGGTGTTGCCGCCGAGTCGATTACCGCCAGTGACCCCTATCCCGATTCGTTATTAAAACTTCGTCAGCTCGCCCCAGTTAACACCACCAACGACAATCACCAAGCTATCGCTAATGCTGATGTCGTGGTACTCGCGGTTAAACCCCAGGCCATGCAAGCCATACTCAAAGATCTGGCCAGCACCGCCCAAACACACAAGCCGCTGATTATTTCAATCGCTGCAGGGATAGAAACTCACAGCCTGAATAAATGGTTAGGCGGCAATATGGCTATTGTACGTTGCATGCCTAACACCCCGGCGCTGGTTCAAACTGGCGCCACCGCACTATTTGCCAACGCCGACGTCAGCAAAGAGCAAAAGCAGCTGGCTGATCAGATTTTGAGGGCCGTGGGTATTGCTCTTTGGGTTGCCAGCGAGAGCGAATTAGATGCGGTCACCGCCGTCTCTGGTAGCGGCCCCGCCTATTTCTTTTTGGTGATGGAGGCAATGCAGGCTGCGGGTGAAAAATTGGGGCTCAGCCCGGATGTCGCCAAACAACTCACTTTGCAAACAGCCCTGGGCGCGGCACAAATGGCTATTGCTAGCGATGTAGGCACGGATGAGTTACGCCGCCGAGTCACCTCCCCCGGCGGTACGACCGAACAAGCCTTGCAGGTTTTTGAGCAAGGCGACTTAATGCCATTATTCGAGCAAGCACTGACAGCTTGTCGTGATCGCTCAATCGAGCTCGCGCAGTTAATGGATAACGACGAGGACCAATAACCCCTACAAGCCGGCTGGAAATACTTATTTTTGGCCCCATATCACTGATTAGCAGCAATGATTGCTTTCACGCGAGCATTGCTGCTCTATAATCAGCTCTTCTTTTTTAAAACCACGGGCGCACAGGTAAAGCTTTTTATGGATGCATTGCAGGATATTGCCAACTTACTGATTCAGACACTCTGCCAACTCTATTTACTAGCCCTGCTGCTACGGCTGTTACTGCAACTGGGCCGCGCTGATTTTTATAACCCGATCACCCAGTTTTTGGTAAAGGCAACACAGCCAGTACTCGCACCAGTGCGACGTTTAGTACCGAGCATAGGTAAGATCGATACAGCCACTGTAATTGTAGTGTTACTGCTGCAAATGCTGGCCACTGCAATGCTGGTCGCCATTCAGGGTTACACTGTCCCCAACCCTATCTCGCTGCTGATATGGGCTGTGCTGGGCTCTATCGGCATGGTCGTGAGTATCTATTTTTATGCGATTTTGGCCTCTATTGTTCTAAGCTGGGTAGCGCCTGGTAGCTACAATCCCGGGATATTACTGCTGCATCAATTAACTGAGCCGGTAATGGCGCCTTTTCGTAAAATCATCCCGCCACTTGGGGGGCTGGACTTATCGCCTATTTTTGTTTTTCTGGCGATTAACGTCGTTCAAATACTGCTGGGACACCTTGCCGGAGCGGCTGGCTTACCGCCTGCCTATGTTTTAGGGATTTAGGCTAGCTTAGGGGGCATTATGACTGCTGCGGCAGACTTGAGCTTTTATCACTGGCAACAACACAAACTCGTGCTGTTCTGTTACTTGCAACCCAAAGCCAGCTGCGATGAGTTTGTCGGCCCTCATGCTAACCGTTTAAAAATCCGTATTACCGCGCCACCCGTTGACGGCAAAGCCAATCAACACCTAATCAAGTTTATCGCCAAACAATTTGGTGTGGCCAAATCAGCGGTCACCATTACCAGTGGCGAACTGGGTCGCCAAAAGACCCTATGCATTGATCAACCCAGCAAACTGCCACCCTCTGCTGGCATAACTGGCCCCGAGTAAGCAAGATCCACACTGATTGAGCACCTGCACTTGCAGTACCAAGCATGTATTATTAGACTCGCACGCTGCACCATAACCGGATTAAATAATGTCAGAGCAATCTGTCGGTATTGTTACCCCACAACAGCATCATTTCGATCAGCCAATCACTTTGGCCTGTGGCCGCGTATTAGCTGAGTACGACCTCGTTTATGAAACTTACGGCGAACTCAATAGCGACGGCTCGAATGCTATTTTGATCTGCCACGCCTTATCGGGCCACCACCACGCTGCCGGCCGTTATGAAAATGACAATGGCAAACCTGGCTGGTGGGATCATTATATCGGCCCAGGTAAGCCTATCGACAGCAAGCATTTTTATATTGTCAGCCTCAATAATATCGGCGGCTGCCACGGTTCCACAGGACCAACCTCCATCAACCCTGAGACAGGCAAAGCCTGGCAACAGGATTTCCCTACCTTGCGCTGCCGTGACTGGGTCAACACCCAACGCGAGTTGATGAAATTACTCGGTATTGGACACTGGGCAGCCGTTATTGGCGGCAGTCTCGGCGGTATGCAGGCTATGCGCTGGGCCTTGGAATATCCCGATGAAGTGCGCCACTGCGTGGTGATAGCCTCGGCAATGAAGCTCTCTGCCCAAAACATCGCTTTTAATGAAGTTGCACGCCAGGCCATCACCTCAGACCCACACTTCCACGATGGTTATTACATCGATCACGGTGTGATTCCTAAGCAGGGTTTGCGCCTGGCACGCATGGTCGGCCACATTACTTATTTGTCTGAAGATGGCATGGGCGAAAAATTTGGCCGCGCGCTCAAGACGGGCAACTTCACTTTGGGCAATGACGAGGAGATCGAATTCCAGATAGAAAGCTACCTGCGCCACCAGGGCGATGTCTTCTCGGCCAGCTTTGACGCCAATACATATATCCTCATGACCAAAGCACTGGATTTTTTTGATCTGGCCAGAGAGTACAATGACGACCCGGTGCAAGCCTTTAGTCATGCCAAGTGTTCATTTTTTGTAGTTTCTTTCACCTCGGATTGGCGTTTTGCGCCACAGCGCTCGCGAGAAATCGTCGACGCCTTAATCGCTGCTAAAAAGCCGGTTAGCTATGCTGAAATCGAGGCTAACTTTGGCCACGATGCATTCTTAATCCCCAACGAACGCTACCAAAACGTATTTAGCGCCTACATGCAGCGCATTATCGAGGAGTGCAGCTAATGCGCTTTGACCTACAGCTAATACCACAGTGGATCCAAGCTGGCGCTCACGTACTCGACCTAGGCTGCGGCAACGGTGCGCTGTTGAAAAAACTCATCACTGATAAGCAAGTGGTAGGCCTAGGACTTGAAATCGACCCCGACCAAATTACTGCTTGTATTGCTAGCGGGCTCAATGTCGTCGAACAGGATCTTAATGAGGGTTTAAGTAATTTTCAGGATCAGAGTTTTGATGTAGTAGTAATGGCTCACGCGCTGCAAACACTAAGCTCACCGCATTTGGTAATTGACGAAATGCTACGAATTGGCAAAGAGTGTATTGTCACCTTTCCTAATTTTGCCCATTGGAGCTGTCGTTTCTACCTGGGTCAGCAGGGCAAGATGCCAGTATCAAAATTTATGCCCTATAGCTGGTACGACACCCCCAATATCCATTTCTGTACCGTCAAGGATTTTGAAACCTTATGCACTGAACGAGATATTCGAATTTTAGATAAAGCCGTGGTAGGCCACGACAGCAGCGAAAGCACACTTGGCCGATTAATGCCGAACTTATTTGGCGTGACCGCTGTCTACCACATCAGTCGCTAATCAGCGTTTAACGGTGAGACACATGTTTAAAAAAATACTTCTAATTATTAGCTTCACACTATTTGCCATTAACAGTAACGCCGACAACGAAAAGGCTTTCGGCGATTACGATGTACATTACACGGTACTAAACTCAAGCTTTATCAGCCCTGAGACCGCTAAAGCCTACGGCATTGTTCGCGGCAAAGACCGCGCACTGATCAACATTGTGGTTCGGCAACGGTTAGACAAGGGTGAAAGCAAACCTAAGAAAGCCATTGTAACTGGCAGTAGCTCAGATTTAATTCACTCTGCCAAACTCGATTTTCAAGAAATTATTGAGCAGCAGGCCGTTTATTATATTGCTGAACTTAAATTCAACCATAAAGAACTGCGCACGTTTACCATTAAAGTTCAGCCTGATCCCAATATTGCACCCTATACACTTAAATTTTCCAAAACGCTTTATGTAGATCAGAAATAATTTTCTCACTATCAAAATGCTTATTATGAAAAAGATCGTTCTCGCCAGCGGTAATCGCGGCAAGCTTAAAGAGTTTCAACAGTTATTAAAAAGCTGTGGCTTTGAGGTAGTCCCTCAATCTGATTTTGACGTGCCCGAGGCGGCAGAAACCGGCCTCAGCTTTGTTGAAAATGCTATTTTAAAAGCACGTAATGCTGCCCAATATACCGGCCTGCCCGCTATTGCTGACGACTCCGGTTTAGAGGTAGATGCACTGAATGGGCAGCCTGGGATATACTCTTCTCGCTACGCTGGCGTCGATGCCAGCGATGATGAAAACAACCGAAAACTGTTGCACGAATTAAGCGATGTGCCCGCCGAACAGCGCAGCGCACGCTTTCAATGTTTGCTCGCCTATGTGCGCCATGCCACCGACCCAACGCCATTGATTTTTCAAGGTACTTGGGAAGGCCAAATTCTCTTCACCCCGCAGGGCAATAATGGTTTTGGCTACGATCCATTGTTTTATATTGCCGAACACGGTTGCAGCTCGGCCGAATTAACCCCAGCCTTAAAGAACAACCTCAGCCATCGCGGCCAAGCCTTTGCCCAATTATTACATAACTGGCAGAAGTCTTATCACTAGCGGCTCACTGAGAACTGTTCAAGCTAATAAGAACCTGGCCTTCGCGAAGGCTAAAGCTTAGCGTATTCTTTCAAATAGCAAATCCCACACACCATGCCCCAAACGCTCGCCGCGTTTTTCAAATTTAGTGATCGGTCGATACTCGGGGCGATCGGCAAAGCAGTATTCGCCGGCAGTATTGTTAAAACCCTCAGCAGCACACATCACTTCCATCATATATTCGGCATAGTGCTCCCAGTCAGTCGCTAAATGAATAACGCCACCGAGCTTTAATTTTTGTCGCAGGGTTTGAATAAAGGCGGGCTGAATTAAGCGTCGCTTATGATGTTTTTTCTTATGCCAGGGATCAGGAAAATAAATTTGAATACGATCGACGCTCTGATCGGCGATACAGTGCTTCAACACCTCGACCGCATCATCACAATAGACCCGAATATTGTCGACGCCATGCTCTTCCATACCATGCAACAGCTTGCCCACTCCAGGCACATGGACTTCAATACCGATAAAATCTTGCTCCGGCGCGGCCTTTGCCATTTCAACCAGTGAGGCGCCCATACCAAAACCAATCTCTAGATTTAACGCTGCAGCACGGCCAAATACACTACTAGGGTCAATAACGCCGTCTTGCAATAACAGGCCCTTTTCCGGCCAATATTTATCATAGGCTTTTTGTTGCCCAGGGGTCATACGCCCAGTGCGTAATACAAAACTACGAATGCTTCTGTGCCTAGCGACTTCTGGCTGTCGCTCTTGTGTCAAATCTACCGCCTGTTTATCTTGCTGCTCAACCATTTCTATCGCCTATTCGCCATATTTGCCTATCGCCTTATTTATCTATCGTATTATTTGCCAATGCTTCGGTAAATCGCCCAGGCCAAGCTCGCCCAACCACCAATAAAGGCCAGACCACCTAGCGGAGTTATCGCCCCTAACCACTTCACCCCTGTTAGCGCCAACACATAAAGGCTTCCTGAAAACACGAGCAAGCCTGCGATAAACAAAATACCGCTCCAATGCAGTAAAGAAACCTGCGGGTATTGCAACAGTAAAAGCCCAACCACTAACAGTGCAAAGGTATGATAAAAGTGATACTGCACACCGGTTTGATAAACCAGCATCAAGTCTTCTGTGATCCGAGCCTTTAGGCCATGCGCGCCAAATGCACCAATAATTACCGCCAACATACCGCTAATAGCGGCGATACAGAGAAAGGTCTTTGCCATGAATGCTCTCGAATGATATTTGTTACGCCAAAATCAGTCTATCTAAAGTTGGCTATTTTATTTGCATAAAAAAACCGCCGTGAGGCGGTTTTTAAAGTACCCCCACCAGCTCTTAAGCTTCCATGGTGGCCCTGATTTTTTTCATTGCGTTTTTTTCCAACTGCCGGATCCGCTCAGCGGAAACCCCGTATTTATCAGCCAGGTCATGCAACGTTGGCTTTTCATCAGACAGCCAACGCGCCTGTAAAATATCACGGCTGCGTTCATCCAGTTGGTCTAGAGCTAAAGACAGGTGCTCATTACTATTTTGCTCCCAATCAGCGTCCTCCAGCATCATCGCAGGGTTGGCCGACTTATCTTCAAGATAATGAGCTGGAGCGACAACGCCATCTTCGTCGTCGTCTGCACCGGCATCAAAGCCTAAGTCAAATGCACTAAGACGGGTTTCCATCCGACGCACTTCTTTCACATCGACCCCAAGATCCGCCGCTACTGCATGGACTTCAGTATCATTCAACCAAGCCAGTTTCTTTTTGGCACTGCGCAAGTTGAAGAATAATTTACGCTGAGCCTTAGTGGTAGCCACTTTGACAATACGCCAGTTACGCAAAATGTATTCGTGCATTTCAGCCTTTATCCAATGCACTGCAAAGGACACTAGACGTACACCCTTTTCAGGGTTAAAGCGCTTAACCGCCTTCATCAGACCAACATTACCTTCCTGAATCAAATCAGCTAAAGGTAGCCCATAACCCTTGTAAGACTTGGCGATATGCACGACAAAGCGTAAGTGAGCCATTACTAACTCACGTGCAGCCTCTAAATTCTCGTGGTAATAGAGCTCCTCACCCAACTCGCGCTCGCGCTCAGCGGTCAATATGGAAAAGTTATTGACCGTCTGCATGTACGCGTTGAGGTTACTCCCCGGTACCAAGTTGATTGTTTGTAGTGCGGTACTCATCGTTTTCTCCATCTAATCTGCAGCGATATTATCACTCCCACCTTTAGAGTGCTAATACCATAAAAGTTCGATTCCCACTCTGGATATACTGCTAATTAATACCCATAGGGTACTATATTCCGCCACTCCAGGGGGGCTGCTTGATTTTTATTCTAAACCAGTACATTAGCGCGGTTCAATAGCACCTAAATGACGGCTAACTGCCAACCATGCACCTACCAAACCTAATAAGCCACTAACGAACCATAATAGCAGGGTTTGGCCAAAGCCCAAGCCCTGCAATACAAACTCACTTTGATATAAACCTGCCAGCTCAGCGATTGGCCTACTCAGCCAAAGCATACTGATTGATATAATCAACCAGCTGACAATGCCACCACCTAACCCATACCACAAACCCGTGTAAAGAAAAGGCCTGCGCACGAAGGCGTTAGTTGCTCCAACCAGCTTCACGATGATGATTTCATCGCGACGGCTTTCTATCGCCAACCGAATAGTATTACCTATCACTAACAGCACACCCAAACCTAATAATGCAGCTAGAGTAAAAGTCATTCGCTGCGCCAGCTCCATCATGCTATACAAACGCTGCACCCACTCCAGATCGATTACCGCCTGATCAATTTGTGGCAGCGCTTTTAGCTCTAAATATAGCGCCTCTGTCGCCGCAGCGGAGGTATCTTTCTCTACTGGACGAATAACAATCACCGCAGGTAACGGGTTTTGATCTAGGTGTTGCAGCACATCACCATAGCCAGATAGAGCTTTAAACTCCTCCAACGCTTGACTGCGAGAAATGTATTCCACCTCTGCAATATCATCGCGCAGGCGTAGCTCTTTTGCCAATTGCCGACTCTCAGCTTCAGGCACCACTCGATTAACAAACAGAGATATTTGCGCCGCACCATCCCAGCCTCGGCTAACCGCCTCTACATTACCAAGCGCAACAAATAAGCCCGCAGGCAGAGCAAGAGCAATACCGATTACCAACCATGTCATTACGCTTGGTACCGGCGTATTCAATAGGCGAGTCAAGCTATCAGTGGCGACCTGCTGATGATGAGATTTATAGCTGCTTAGTTTATCGCGAAGACGAGTGCGACTTTGGCTTGCACCCATGCTACTGCGTTTAACGGGCCGAGGCTCCTGCCGTGGAGTACGGCTATTTTTGCCGATGTTGCTCACACCCTAACTCCAGTGGCAGACAAGCCCGATACCAACTCGCCATCACGCAAGGTAATCATACGATAAGGCAAGCGGGCTATCAGCGACAAATCGTGGCTGGCAATCAACACGGTTACACCTACCTGATTAAACTGTTCAAATAAATGCATAATCTCTGCGGACAACTCTGGATCGAGATTACCCGTTGGCTCATCGGCCAATAGTATTTTGGGCTTATTCACCACCGCACGGGCGATACCAACCCTTTGCTGCTCCCCCCCGGACAGTGTCACTGGCATTTGTTTTTCTTTGCTTAACAGCCCCACTTTGTCCAAAGCGGCCCGCACCCTTCTGCCGATCTCTCGCGGTTGATAACCTGCGATAATTAACGGTAGCGCGACATTATCAAACACGCTGCGATCAAACAGTAATTGATGGTTTTGAAACACCACACCGATGTTGCGGCGCAAGGCGGGGATTTTACGCGCCGGCAAGCCGCGCAAACTTTGCCCACCGATTAATACTTGACCATTGGTCGGGCGCTCCATCACCATCATCAGCTTGAGCAGGGTGCTTTTACCAGCACCACTGTGGCCGGTTAAAAACACCATTTCGTTGGGGCTGATGTGAAAACTCACCCCTTTGAGTGCTTCATAGCCCCCAGGGTAACGTTTGCTGACTTGGTCGAATTTAATCATTGAGGTCGTCTATCAACGTATTTATTGTAGCCTGATAAGTCAGCGAAGCTGGATACTTACCAACCGTTTATTCTTGATCAACCGCATCACCACTGAACAGCGCAGCAACAAAGTCCTCTGCAACAAAGGGACGCAGATCATCGACCTGCTCGCCCACACCGATAAAGCGAATAGGTAACTCCAACTGCTTACTGATTGCAAAAATAATACCACCCTTGGCGGTGCCATCAAGCTTGGTTAGAGTTAGGCCACTAACACCTACAACCTCCTGGAACGCCTTGGCCTGAGACAAAGCATTCTGTCCGGTACCGGCGTCGAGCACTAACATCACCTCATGAGGCGCGTTAGGGTCCAGCTTAGTCATTACCCGAACCACTTTGCGCAGCTCTTCCATCAAATTATCTTTGTTATGCAGACGCCCGGCCGTATCGGCGATCAATACATCAATATTGCGAGACTGGGCTGCCTGTACCGCATCATAAATAACCGAGGCGCTATCAGCCCCCGTGTGCTGTGCGATCACCGGTACATTATTACGCTCGCCCCATACTTGTAGCTGCTCAACTGCAGCCGCACGAAAAGTATCGCCGGCAGCCAGCATCACGCTTTTGCCTTCAATCTGAAAGCGCTTAGCCAGCTTGCCAATAGTGGTGGTTTTACCGACACCGTTCACACCCACCACCAAAATAACATAAGGCTTTTGATCATTACTGATCTGCAAAGGCACTGCGCGGGGCTGCAATAAAGCAACCAGCTCTTTTTTTAGTGCTGTGTACAGTGCACCAGAATCAGCCAGCTCCTTGCGAGAAACCTGTCGAGTCAAAGAGCCCATAATCTCTTGGGTGGCAGCAATGCCCACATCAGCCACTAGCAGCTGAGTCTCCAGCTCTTCAAGTAACTCATCATCAATAGCCTTTTTACCGAGGAATAGATTACCCATCCCGCGGCTAAAACTACTACTGGTGCGCTTCAGCCCCTGCGTTAAGCGGGAAAAAAAACCTACTTTTGCCGGCTTTGCATCAGCCTCTTTGCTTGCAGAAGCACTATCTTGTTGCGACGCTACCACTTCATCCACAGCAACAGCACTATCTAGCTCTGCAACAGCCGGGGGAGTAACTGACTCTTCTGCTACAGGCGCAGTGACTGATGCGAGACCAGGTTCTGCTGAGCTTGGCTGTACAGGGTCAGGATTTACGGGAATATGCTCTACTGCACTGTCTGCCTCAATATCTGACTCAAGGTTTTCAGTTAAATCCTTTTCAGGGGCGACTTTTTTAGGCTTAGGTTTAAAGCGATCAAAAAACTTCATGGATATTTGGCCAACTCAATTTATCGGAGCGGTAACAGGAGTGGTATCCTACCATTCTTGCAGCGCTATGTGAGTATCATTGCAACTAATCCACAGGTAATTAATGACTAAAAATCACAACCCAGCCGCGAACAGAAGCAGTGGCAACCAGTTACGCATCATTGCGGGGCAATGGCGCGGACGAAAATTGCAATTTCCTTCGGTGGAAGGCCTGCGGCCAACCCCAGATCGTGTGCGTGAAACCCTCTTTAACTGGCTGGCGCCGGTATTGCCAAATGCCCGCTGTCTCGACTTGTTTGCCGGTAGTGGTGCACTGGGCTTAGAAGCATTATCACGAGGTGCTGCTCAAGTAGACTTTATCGACAGCTCCGGTGCAGCAATTAAGCAGCTGCAGCAAAATTTGCAGCTGCTTAAAGCAGAACACGCTAACTGCTGGCAAGAGCCCGCTGATCAGTGGTTGCGAGCGAGCAAACCCACACCTCAACCAACTTATGATGTTATTTTTCTCGACCCTCCTTTTCACAAGGGGTTGGCTGAGCACTGCATTAAACTTATCGACGAGCAGCGGCTGCTAGCCGCTAACAGCTATGTATATCTAGAAATGGGTAGCATTGAAGCACTACCACCCCTCCCCCCGAGCTGGCAGCTACACCGAGAAAAAACCGCCGGCCAAGTTTGCTACCGTTTATTTACCACAAACAGCAGCTAAACGAGCAATAATCACCAACAAAGGTATAATTAGATCGCTATTTAAATTTTCTGATTATGACGTTGCTTCACGCGGCAACACCATCAAGCAAAACCACGCTTACAGAAAGTAACAACCAGAGCCCAAACTATGCGAACTGTGATTTACCCAGGTACTTTTAACCCCATCACCAACGGCCATATCAACTTGGTAGAGCGCGCCGCTAAATTATTCGACAAGGTAATTCTGGCGATTGCCTATAGCGAGAAAAAACAACCTATATTCAACTTAGAGCAGCGCATCAACCTATGTGAGCAAGCACTAACTCACATTGATAATGTCGAAGTATACGGGTTTAACAATTTGTTAGTCGATTTTGCCAAAAGTAAAGACAGCCATATCGTCCTACGCGGAGTACGCACCGTTGCCGACTTCGAGTACGAACACCAACTGGCCAATATGAATCGAGCTATGTACCCCGATATGGAAACCGTTTACCTCACCCCCAGTGACGGCCTTGCACATATCTCCTCAACGCTGGTAAGAGAAATCGCGTCCCTCGGCGGTGATATCTCCAACTTTGTTCCACCAGCAGTTAACGCAGCCCTCACCCAACGCTTTAAAGAATAAGGTAACCATGTCGTTAATTATTACCGATGAATGTATCAACTGCGATGTATGCGAGCCGGTATGCCCGAATGAAGCCATCTATCAAGGTGAAGTAATCTATGAAATTGACCCTGATCGCTGCACCGAATGCGTGGGTCATTTTGACGAACCACAGTGCCAAACCGTCTGCCCAGTAGACTGCATTCCACTAGACCCCGCGCACCTTGAAACTGAAGAGCAGCTCACCACTAAATATCACCACCTTATTGCGACCGGCTAATCATCGCAGCCGGCACAATACCAACATACCAATAAAAAATGGCCTATCAAGCTACCCCGATAGGCCATTTAAAATATCAAGTTACTAATAGCGCTACTCAACGCTGCCCTGCACACCTTTGTTATAACCTGAGCGGGTACAACCCAAACAACGCACAAAAGTTGACATAACAGGACCAGCTACCAATGTTTTACCCGCCTCGACAGCATTACCCCCGGCTAAAGAAAACGGCAAGCTAACTACATATAGCGCAGCACCCACCACCGTAGCACCCAGTAATAGCGGCCGCGCCAAAACTAAATCACCTGCCATCGCCAATGCAGAGGGGTCTTCATCAATAGCTTGGGTGTAGCCCATTTGCGGCAACAGCAATAACATCGCCATGCTTAATACCAAACCCATACGGGACATTTTATCAGCCAATTTTTTCATCTACCTGCTCTCCCTAATAAATACTCAGCACCCATTATGATGCCAACTAAAACTATCGCTATGGATATATAAGCGCTCAACTATCATGCCCAGCTATAAAAATAAAAGTTTATTGGCCACATACAGTTACGCCCAAGAGTTGAAGTAATCATAGACTTAAATGAGCACTTCGTCGCCAATTGCAGACAAAAAAACTGTAATCTGTGAAATCGTCGATAGCTTGACCACCCAACCCAGCCCAGCTACCGCCCAATTAACGTTGGCAGCTGCTACAAAATACCGTACTGCGCTGGCCCAAACGTATTTCTTTGAGTACTGCCTTACACTGCAGACAGAGCTGACCACCCCGGCCATAAACTTTTAGCTCTTGCTTAAAATAGCCGGGCTTGCCGTCACCACCAACAAAATCTCGCAGCGTCGTACCGCCCTGTTCGATAGCTTTCGCCAGTACTTTTTTGATCTCATCAGCCAAAATCAAATAACGCTGCCGAGAAATAGCACCAGCCGCTCGATCGGGTCGAATACCTGCGGCAAACAGCGCTTCATTAGCATAGATATTACCCACACCGACCACGTTTTTATTATCCATAACAAAGGTTTTGACCGCCGCCTTTCTGCCGCGAGAGCGCTGAAACAACAACTCACCATCAAATTGCTCAGATAAAGGCTCGGGGCCCAGCGAGGCCAGCAAGCTATGGGTGTCTTCCTTAGCACCCTGCCACAATAAGCAACCAAAGCGACGCGGATCGGTAAATCGTAGCGCCTGCCCATTATCGAGCACAATATCTACATGGTCATGGATCATCGGTGGCTCATCCGCAGCAATAATCCTCAAGCTGCCCGACATACCCAGATGTAAAATAGCCGTACCCACAGGCCGTTTCGCGGTACGAAGGTGCAGCAACAAATATTTTGCTCGACGCTCTACCGCTTCAACCACCTTACCCTTCATCAACCCGGCTAAAGATTCCGGCACCGGCCAACGCAAGCTGGGCTGACGCACCACTAACCGCTTGATAGTACGCTGCTGAATATGCGGGGCAATGCCGCGGCGAGTTGTTTCAACTTCAGGTAATTCAGGCATAAAGAGCTATCACCAGACTAAATTCATCAATTTACAGGTATAAAAAAGCCCGAACAATGCCGGGCTTTTCTTACAACACAGAGCAATCAATTACTTGATTTTATGCTCTTTGTATTCAACATGCTTACGTACTACCGGATCGTATTTTTTGAATACCATCTTATCGGGAGTATTACGCTTGTTTTTGTCGGTAGTGTAATAGTGACCAGTACCGGCAGTAGAAACCAACTTGATTTTATCGCGTGCGCTCTTCGCCATGATCTACCCCTTATACCTTCTCGCCACGAGCACGAACGTCTGCAAGAACAACGTCAATACCCTTCTTATCAATAATACGCATACCTTTTGTAGATACACGCAAGCTTACAAAACGATTCTCACTGGCTACCCAAAAACGGTGACGGTGCAAATTAGGCAAAAAACGACGACGAGTGCGGTTTTTTGCATGAGAAACATTATTACCTGTTATAGGGCGCTTACCGGTGACCTGACATACTCTGGACATGTTGTCCCTTCCCAATATTTTATCAACTGAAACTGTTTATCGGGAAGAAGCCCGCATCTAGGATAATGATGACCTTTATCGCAAAAGAGGTACTGCCCGAACTGAGCGCGACTTTATACCAGAACCCCTAATCGAAGGCAACTTAAAATGCGTAAAGACGCTATATTTCATTCATTTTGGGCGAATTTACATCATTTTATCTATTTGGGATAACCTCATTGCTATATCAATCCACGCTCAGCAAAAGACACCAGCTCACCATCACCAACCACAAAATGATCCAACACTCGGATATCCACTAACGCCAATGCTTTGATCAAGCGCTCGGTAATCCGCTGATCAGCTTGGCTGGGCTCCGCCACTCCGCTGGGGTGGTTGTGCGCCAGAATCAACGCCGCAGCATTATGCTGCAAACTGCGTTTTACTACTTCCCGAGGGTAAACACAGGCAGCATCAATAGTGCCATAAAACAAGGTTTCAAACTTAATCACCCGATGCTGACTATCCAAAAACAAACAACCAAACTGCTCTTGCTGCTGATCCCGCAGGCAACTCAATAAATACTGCCGAGTCAATTGCGGGCTGGTTAAGCTGTCGCCCCGCTCCAAAGCCTCCTGTAAATGTCGGCGAGACATCTCCAATACCGCCTGCAGCTGAGTAAACTTGGCCAAACCCAAACCGCGCCCCCGACAAAAATCGCGAGAGCTGGCCTTTAATAAGCTGCGCAAACTACCAAAATCACCAAGCAGTTCCCTCGCCAAATCCACAGCGGTAATACCCGGCGCACCGGTACGCAAAAATATGGCCAATAACTCGGCATCCGATAGCGCTTGCGCGCCCTTGGCAAGCAGTTTCTCCCGTGGCCGCTCCGCCGCCGGCCAATCCGTGATCGCCATACATCCTCCTTGAATGCTGTTTAGGGATCGATACCCGCTACTCCCTATCTTGAGCAGCCGACTTATCTTACAATCCTAAGTTCGATTTACCGCGAACCAAAGCCCACTTATGCTACAGCTAACTAACAAAAGAATTTTACTCGGTGTAACTGGCGGTATTGCTGCCTATAAATCGGCCGAAATAATCCGCCGCTTGAGGGATCACGGAGCGACAGTCCGTGTGGTGATGACACCTGCCGCACAGCAATTTATTACTCCCTTAACTCTACAGGCTTTATCGGGAAACCCCGTTCATTGCGACCTGCTAGACCCTGCTGCCGAAGCTGCAATGGGGCATATAGAGCTCGCTCGCTGGGCCGATTTAATTCTGGTCGCGCCCGCTAGCGCCGACTTTATGGCCAGACTGGCCATCGGCCAGGCCGATGATTTACTCACCACGCTCTGCCTTGCCTGTGACGCACCTATCGCCATTGCTCCAGCCATGAATCAAGCCATGTGGCGCGATCAGGCGACGCAAAACAACCTGCAAACCCTGCAACAGAACCAAGTCGCCATTTTTGGACCCGGCAGCGGCTCGCAAGCCTGCGGTGATACCGGCCCAGGCCGGATGCTAGAACCAGCAGATATTGCCACGCTGGCTGCAAACTTGTTTCAATCCAGTATGCTCGATGGCGTGCGTATCGTTATTACCGCCGGCCCCACCCGTGAAGCGATCGACCCGGTCCGATATATCAGCAACCACAGTTCTGGAAAGATGGGCTTCGCCCTCGCTGAAGCCGCGGTAGAGGCCGGCGCAGCCGTTACGCTTATTGCTGGCCCAGTATCACTCCCCACGCCCGATAGAGTACAGCGAATCAATATCGAAAGCGCTGCTCAGATGCATCAGGCGGCCATGAATCAACTTGGTCACTGTGATATCTTTATTGGTGCCGCAGCAGTTGCAGACTATCGCCCCGCCACCATCGCCGAACAAAAAATTAAAAAATCTGCTGATGCTATGTCTATTGAGCTAATACCTAACACCGATATTATTGCCGATGTTGCCAAACACCCACAGCGACCATTCACCATTGGCTTCGCCGCCGAAACAGAAAACCTATTAGATTACGCACGCGGCAAACTGCAGAGGAAAAATCTTGATTTAATTATTGCTAATGATGTGTCCGATAGTGATATCGGCTTTAATAGTGACAACAATGCCGTCAGCGTTATTTGGCAACAGGGAGAAAAGAATATCCCCTTAGCCCCCAAGCAACAGCTAGCGCGAAGCCTGATCACTATCATTGCTCAGCACTATAAATAAATACCGTGCAACAGATAAACACAGCAGCATGAATACGAGTAACGACAATATTATTGCTATTTAACCACCAAAAACTTATTTAAAGTGGCTAACTACTCATTTTAGTCAGCGTATATTTTAACTAATTCAAGCACTATCAAGGGAATTATGGCCAACAATAAACCCACAAAAGGCAACACCCAAAAACCTGCCAAAACCAAAGCGCAGAATAAACTTCAGTCCAATCTGATCAACAGCGCGCTAATGATTATCGTGGTTATTACTGCAGCCTTTGCTTATCTGGCTATTGTCCAGCGCCCTGCAATTAATAACAGCAATATTCAAGCGCAGGCCCAAAGTCTGGTAGATAGCCAAGTCTCGATAATAGATCAGACACTATCTCAGCTGCGGTTACGACTTGAAACTATCGCTCATTCTGCAGAGCTGTTAGCAGCTCTAGAGCACAAAAACGACCCACAAATGGATCAATCAACTACCTTGTTGCAGTTTCGTCAAGAGCTAACGCGAGCTTTTCCAGAAGCCATCAGTAGTCAGCTAATCAGCTTGGGACCACTAGGTATAGCATCGCTTAATAAAGACAGCCGCGAGCTACGCAACCACATCGAACTGGACTTGCTGCGCCGCGTCAGCAATGGCGAACACGTTGATCCCGAAGCCTACCAGTTTCAAGGCAAGTGGCTATTCTCCCTGGTAGAACCTATTGAAGCTGCCAATAAAAACTACGCCAATGGCGCCCTGTTAATCTCCTTCGACGAACAATATCTACGCACCATGCTGAGTAAGCTGGATGGATCTTTAGGTCAAACCAAACTCATCCAACAATTCAATAATAAAGAAAACCTTATAACCTCCACCGGCGACTTTACCGGCCCAGCAGACCGGGGTGTAGATGCCGATACGTCTATTCACCACTGGCAAATTCGCTTTACCCCCTCTGCTGAGCTCATTGCCAAAAGCAACGCCAAAGCTATTGATTTATGGCTACTGCTAGCCCTGTCCATTTCGGTGGTATTGATCGCAACTTTTCTATGTTTAAAGCATTTACGGACCGCGCTAAATAACAACCTAACACTACTGCATAAACGCCACGCGGCCTCACCGCCATTTGATCTGCCCGGCTTTGAAGACACTGCCGCACAGCTGCAACACAAACTCGCTGCTGCCGAGGCCAAAACCACCGCCTCAGAGCAAGCACCTACCTCAGCAGAGCACAATATAAACACCACCGAGGCAGTGCCTGGTGTGCCCGAAGAACAACTTATACCGTTGCCTCCCGTGCTACCCGACAGTATTTTTCGTGCCTATGATATTCGCGGCTTGGCCGACTCAGAACTGAGTGACGAAGTCGTTTATGCCATCGGCCTAGCCATCGGTAGCGAGGCATTGGATCAGGGTCAGCAAGAGATTATAGTCTCGGCTGACGGACGCAACAGCTCTCCCCGGATCCACGATGCGCTCGTTAATGGTCTGCTTGCCAGCGGCCGCGATATCATCGATATTGGCTCCCAGCCAACACCCTTAATGTACTTTGCCACTCACCAACTGAGCACACAAAGTGGCGTTATGATTACCGGCAGCCACAACCCGGCAGAGTACAACGGCATTAAAATTGTTATTGCCGGACGCGCGCTATCTGGCCCAGCTATTCAAGCATTGAAAGACCGCATCAATAGCAATACTCTGTCGAGTGGCCAAGGCGAGTATCGCACCCAGGATATTGAGCAAACCTATATTGATTACATCATCAATGATGTTGCTATTGCTCAACCCTTAAAAATCGTTATCGACGCGGGCAACGGTATCACTGGTGCAATTGCACCGCAGTTGTTTGAAGAGCTCGGCTGCGAAATCATCCCGCTGTATTGCGAAGTCGACGGAAACTTCCCCAATCACCACCCCGATCCCACCATTGAAGCCAACCTTGCAGACTTAAAAGCAGCGGTGCTAGAGCACCAAGCCGACTTAGGCATCGCCTTTGATGGTGACGGTGATCGCCTCGGTGTAGTAACCGCCACCGGCCAGTCCGTAGCGGCCGACCGTTTACTGATGCTGTTCGCGCAAGATGTAGTGTCGCGCAACCCCGGCGCCGACGTTGTATTCGATGTGAAATGTACCCGCAATTTAAATAATTTGATCAGCAATTATGGCGGCCGCCCAATTATGTGGAAGTCCGGGCACTCGTATATGAAAGACAAAATCGCTGAGACAGGTGCATTACTGGGCGGTGAATATAGCGGCCACATCTTCTTTAAAGAGCGCTGGTTCGGGTTTGACGATGGCATGTATGCCGGTGCACGCCTGGTAGAAATCCTCAGCACTACCGATCCAGATCTTGACCTGCAACTACAGGCCTTTCCCGATAGCATCAGCACCCCTGAGCTAAAAGTGATCTCTACCGAGACGCAAAAATTTTCTATTATTGAACAACTGATTAGCAACGCTGATTTTGGCGAAGGTAAAATTTCAACTCTGGATGGCCTTCGGGCCGACTTTCCCGATGGCTGGGGTTTGGTGAGAGCCTCAAATACCACACCCATGCTCATCCTGCGTTTTGAAGCCGATACCGAAGAAGCCATGCAACGGATTCAACAACAGTTCAAACAGCAACTACAAAGTATTGATAACACTCTGCAATTTAACTTTTAACAGTCTGGCAATCCTCATTATCAACCAGGCACTAACAAATACTATTTTAAGGAATCACCATGTCACTCAGCCGCAGTGCCGCCGCCAATGTCGCCAAGGTTTTAACTGAATCTTTGCCTTATATTCAGCGCTTCACTAACAAAACTATTGTGGTGAAGTTCGGCGGCAACGCCATGATCGACAATGAACTCAAAGAGCAATTTGCCCGTGATATAGTACTGATGAAATTGGTAGGAATGAACCCTGTCGTTGTCCACGGCGGCGGTCCACAAATCGGTGAACTACTAAAGCAACTAAAAATAGAATCTCGATTTGTAGATGGTATGCGCGTTACTGACAGCGCAACTATGGATGTTGTAGAAATGGTTTTAGGCGGCAGCGTCAACAAAGAAATCGTTAACTTGCTCAACCGCAATGGCGGTAAAGCCGTAGGCATTACCGGCAAAGACGGCGAATTAATCCGCGCGAAACGATTAACTATCAGCCAGCAGACACCAGAGATGACCGCGCCAGAAATTATCGATATTGGCCAAGTAGGCGACGTAGAAAAAATTAATACCAGCGTGCTCGACATGCTGATCAATAGCAATTTTATCCCTGTAATCGCCCCTATTGGTGTAGGTCACGACGGTAGCTCTTATAACATCAACGCTGATTTGGTCGCCGGAAAAATAGCAGAAGTAATGAAGGCTGAAAAACTTATGCTGTTAACTAACGTCGCAGGCTTATTAGATAAAGAAGGCAATGTACTGACCGGCATTAGCACCCAGCAGGTAGATGACTTAATTGCCGACGGTACCATTTATGGCGGCATGCTACCAAAAATTCGCTGCGCTCAAGATGCGGTGAAGGCCGGCGTACAAAGCTCACATATTATTGATGGCCGCGTACCGCACGCCGTATTATTAGAAATTTTTACCGATGCCGGTGTTGGCACACTGATTACCAATGTAGGCCAATAAGCATATTTAATCACTAACCACAGCTCATGCCATGCAGTAAACCGCGCAGGGTATGAGCTGAGTATTAAAATCATCACCCTGCCATCACAAGCTGCGGCAAATATATATTCGTGTATCTAAAAAAACAAACACGGGAATTTAAACTTCTTTTGATGATTGTTATTGCAGCAGGGACTGGTTATCGATAGGATTGAACCTCTTTCCCACGCCCAACCAATAACTAAAATCGGTTTCGACGAAGCATGATTAAAAAAGTCTCTCGCCGACAGCAAATACTAGAGGCACTGGCCCACATGTTAGAAGTGAGCCCCGGTGAGCGCATAACCACTGCGCGCCTAGCAAAAGAGGTCGGCGTGTCTGAAGCTGCGCTCTACCGCCACTTCCCTAGCAAGTCAAAAATGTTTGAAGGTTTGATCGAGTTTATCGAGGAGACCATCTTCACTCGAGTAACAATAATTGTTAAAGAAGAACACAATGCGATCAACCGCTGTGAAAGAATTCTTGGCCTGTTATTAGCATTTACAGAAAAGAACCCTGGCATTACTCGCATATTAACAGGTGACGCGCTCGCGGGAGAGACTGGACGTTTACGCAACCGAGTTGCACAATTATTTGATCGCCTGGAAACGCAACTCAAACAAATCTTACGCGATGCTGAAATTCACGATGCCATACGCCCAATTATTCCCATCGCTATTGCTGCCAACCTACTGATGGCAACAGTTGAAGGCAGAATCTGCCAATTTGTTCGCAGCGAGTTCAAACGTAAACCAACTGAGCACTGGCCAGACCAATGGTCAGTCCTTATGGAAGGTTTTTTTAAGCCAGTAGAGGCTAATAACCAAACTGCAATCGCTCAAGCGGCAAGCTATCAAAACCTTTAGTATTCCTATTCCCGAGCTGAGCCCACACCTCTCCCTTGGCGCCCCAGCGAACCGCGCCGCCACAGGCATCTAGTAATAACTTTTGCTTCTGGAGGAGCTAGGCTGGGATTGTTGACGTCTCATTTCAACTCGGTGCAACAACGTTTTAAATCGCTCTATATCGCGCATATAGGAGGCTTTGACGGTCTTGATTTCTTCATTGCGTACAGCAATAGATTGCTCGGTGTCTTCTATTTCTAATCGCATGGTATCGATATTTTTTAGTAATCCTGCCGGCACCTCGGCACCTCTACGCTCGATATCAGCCGCTTTTTGCTGCTCTCGCTCGATCTGGGACTTAATTGTAATCAAGTTACTTTTTTGAATACTGATCCGAATTTGCAAGTCACGCATCGCCCTGAGTTGTGCTGCTTCAATATCCTCAATACTGCTATAACGCAACAACAAAGACTCATCCCAAGCCTTCATCCGCTCAGCATCTTCTTGTTTCAGCCTAGCGCGGGACTCATCAGTATTGCGAAGACGCAGCTCGTCTTCGCTGAGCTGACGCGGTACCCGGCTCAGTAAGGTACCGTCAGCAAGAATAATGTCATAACCTTTGCTGACAAACTCAGGAGGTATATTGCCATTAATGACCATCACCCCACTTTCATTAATATAGCGATAAAGCTGCTTAGCCGCCTGCGCAGGTGCAGAAACCGCAAACAACACCGTCGCAACGACCAAAAATCGAACTGTTATATTACCAAGCAAAGAAATCATGTCTGTCTAAACCACTTACTGGCAGTCTATGCCCTCAATTGTCACCAATTAAAAGCTATCCTTACATTTATACGCCATACCGTTGGCGATAGTCCTCAATTTTTTTCACACTCTCTGAATACTGAGGTATACCTCGAAGATAATCTACTATCTGCCCCAGATCAACAATACTGATTACCGGCACCTCATATTCTTGCTCAACTTCCTGGATAGCAGAAAGCTCACCATTGCCTCGCTCTTGTCGATTCAAGCCTATCATCACCCCGGCAGGTTCAGCCCCATTTTCAGCAATTAATGTCATAACTTCACGCACTGCCGTTCCGGCTGTTATCACATCATCAATAATAAGCACCCTGCCCGATAACGGGGCGCCGACAATACTGCCGCCCTCACCGTGATCTTTAGCTTCTTTACGATTATAGGCATAAGGCACATCACGATCAAAATGATCGGCTAATGCTGTCGCTGTTACTGCAGCTAAGGGGATACCTTTATACGCAGGGCCAAACAACACATCAAACTCAACCCCTGATTCAATAATTGCATTGGCATAACAGCGGCCCAGCTGAGCCAAGGCAGCACCACTGGCGAACAATCCGGCATTAAAAAAATAAGGACTGCTGCGGCCTGATTTTAGCGTAAACTCCCCAAAACACAGCGCCTGTTTAGCGATAGCCAACTCAATAAATTGCTTCTGATATGCTTGCATTACTCTTCTCTAAAACCAATGGAAAAAATAAGCCGCTAATTTACTGCTTGAAAAAGTAAAATTCGCTGGCATTAAGCGCAACAAGTTTCTAAACTTATCCATATTGAAAATTAGCAACCAAGCTATAAAAATCACCTTAAAACAGTATCTTGACATCGATACTCCCTGCTTGTTAGTACACAATATAACCACGTTTGGTATGGGTTCTATATATTAGAGGTCTTTATTACCCTCTTTTTACAAGCTCAGGTATCATACGCTCTCCATAGTAATGAGGCGACCATGAGAATAATTACTTTTTGTGCTGACGGCATTAAAGAAGCGGCCAAAGCAGGCTTTTACGATTGGGTACTAGATCAGGACGCCGATTTTATCTGCGTACAAGATCTAAAGGCTCAGGAGTATGACCTGCAAGCTGATGTCTTTTTCCCCCAGGGTTATAATCCTTATTTTTTCGACTCCGTCGAAAAGAATAGCAACGGCGTCGCCATCTATTGCCGGGAAATGCCAAAAGCCATCATGACTGGGCTCGGCTTTGTCGACTTCGATATGGAAGGCCGTTACATCCAAGCTGACTTCCAAAATATCAGCGTAGGCTGCCTGTTAGCCCCCAGCGCTTACCACGCTGACGATGCTGCCAAGGGCCGCAAGAAGCAATTCTTCGAGCTATTTCAAAATCATTTGAATAAGGTACGCAATAAACGCCGCGAATTCGTCATTGCTGGTAACTGGAATATGACCCACAACCAAAATGACTTGCAGGATAGCAAAGCCAATCAAGGCGTCTCTGGCTGCCTACCTGAAGAACAACAATGGATGGATGAACTATTCAACAATTTAGAATATGTCGATGCCTTCCGTGAGATCAACAGCGATACCGATGAATTTACCTGGTGGCCCGACAGCGATCGCAGTAAAGATGGCTGGCGTGTAGATTTTCAAGTCGTGTCGGCGGGATTAAAGCCTTTGATTGAATATGGCGCTATTTATAAAAACCAACAATTTTCCAGCCATGCACCACTGATTATGGATTACGACTTCGAAATATAAGCTAACCGTCGTGGAGGTGGCGTCAACGCCACCTCCATAAGCAACAGTTACTTACCCTGCCAGCGCTTCCTTCTGCTTAACAATTAATCGCTGAATACCTGACTCAGCCAGAGCCAACATCTTATCTAATTCCTGACGACTGTACGGATTACCCTCGGCGGTACCCTGCACTTCAATAAAACCACCTTGCTCCGTCATGATCACATTCATATCGGTTTCGGCATTAGAGTCCTCTGGGTAGTCTAAATCCAGCACTGGTGTACCGTTGTAAACACCCACTGATACCGCTGCAATCATTTGCTTTAGCGGATTACCAGTAATCATGCCTTCTCTTTGCATAAACACGATAGCATCAACCAAGGCCACACAGGCGCCAGTAATTGATGCAGTACGAGTACCACCGTCCGCCTGGATAACATCGCAATCAATAGTAATAGAATTTTCGCCGATCGCGCTAAGGTCAACCGCCGCCCGCAAAGAGCGACCGATCAAACGCTGAATCTCTACCGTACGACCACCTTGCTTACCCCTGGCCGCCTCACGGCTCATACGGCCGCCAGTAGAACGTGGCAGCATACCGTATTCAGCGGTAATCCAGCCCTGGCCCTGACCACGCAGAAAGCTTGGCACACCCTTTTCGACAGACGCGGTGCAAATAACCTTGGTATTACCAAAAGCTATCAGTACCGAGCCCTCTGCGTGGCAGGTAAAGTTTCGGGTAATGCTAATGTCGCGTAGTTGGTCGGTGCTGCGGCCGCTGGGTCTAGTCATGGGTATTCCTTCGCTATCAATATTGTTCAGAATGAATCAAAGCGAGGCATTATACACAGGTAGGCGTACACGCAGGAACTGACGCAGCCCTGCAATCACGTTAGAATAGCCCGCACAAGGCCAAGCCCGCTTGAATAAGCCCGCCAAACTTCAATCTACTTCAATCAGGTAGCAACCAACATGATTCGCAGTATGACCGCCTTTGCTCGCCAACCCACTCAACATGACTGGGGTACGTTGATCTGGGAAATCCGCTCAGTCAATCATCGCTATCTTGAACCCAGTTTCAAGCTACCCGAGGCCCTGCGCCGATTAGAAAATCCGCTGCGTGAACAGCTGCGCAACACCCTCAGCCGAGGCAAACTTGAATGCGCACTACGCCTGCAAATCAACTCAGGCAACGACAATGGTCAATTCACTATCAACCAAACCCTGCTAAGCCAAGTCATTGCCGCCGGTGAAACTATCCAGCAACAATTACAACAAGCAGCGGCTATCAACCCCATGGAACTACTACAGTGGCCTGGTGTTATCGCCAGCAACGAAACTGATGACGATGTTATTTATCACCATGCTTTAACCGCCTTTCAAATCGCCTTGCAACAACTAATCGAAAGCCGTGAACGCGAAGGTGCCAATCTCAAACAATTTATAGAACAACGACTAGACGCTATTGCCGACATCACTACCACTGTCAAACAACAACTACCGCACATCCTCCAAACGCAACGGCAAAAGCTCAGCGAGCGTTTGGGCGAATTAAAAGCTGAACTAAACCCCGACCGGTTGGAACAGGAGATGGTCATCCTGGCGCAAAAAGCCGATGTTGACGAGGAGCTAGACCGCCTCGGAGCACACCTTACAGAGGTCCGCCGCGTACTCAACCAAGGTGGCGCCTGCGGTCGTCGGTTAGATTTTTTAATGCAAGAGCTCAACCGCGAAGCCAACACCTTATCGTCAAAATCTATCGTCAGCGATACCACTCAGGCGGCAGTGGAATTGAAAGTATTAATAGAACAGATGCGCGAGCAGATCCAAAACATCGAATAGTTTTTTCACCCGTCCAAGAATGTCTTAGAAGCCCTGTTATTTGCTTGTAAATACAGGGCTTTTTTATTTTTCCCATCCAAATCGGTTTGCAGATGTCCGTTACCAGTTGCTGTTTAAGTGGTGGGCAAAATGGTGGGCAAGACCTGTTTTTTTGACTCAATAAGCAAAAAGTCAAGGTATCTGGTGAGCAGATTTTTG
>Ga0172382_10000742_pt1 | contig 60744 bp, 58 predicted proteins | sample Leawel138RmetaG_FD_122245 | JGI IMG/M metagenome (GOLD analysis project Ga0172382, IMG submission 122245) | Leachate microbial communities from a municipal landfill in Southern Ontario, Canada - Leachate well 138R metaG | ecosystem: Engineered > Solid waste > Landfill > Unclassified | place...
ATGCTCAACCCGTCCGACTCGATCGTCGACTGGGTGCTGAAGACCGTGCCGGAAATGGGCGCTGGCTGGTGCCCGCCGGGCATGCTCGGCATCGGCATCGGCGGTACCGCCGAGAAGGCCGCGGTGATGGCCAAGGAAGTCCTGATGGACCCGATCGACATCCACGAGCTGAAGGCCCGCGGCCCGCAGAACCGTATCGAGGAGCTGCGCCTGGAGCTGTTCGAGAAGGTCAACCAGCTGGGTATCGGCGCCCAGGGCCTCGGCGGCCTGACCACCGTGCTCGACGTCAAAATCATGGATTACCCGACCCATGCCGCTTCGCTGCCGGTGTGCATGATCCCCAACTGCGCCGCCACCCGCCACGCGCACTTCGTGCTCGACGGCTCCGGCCCGGCCAGCCTGGAAGCGCCGTCGCTGGACGCCTACCCGGAAATCGTCTGGGAAGCCGGTCCGAGTGCACGCCGCGTCAACCTCGACACCATCACCCCGGAAGAAGTGCAGAGCTGGAAGCCGGGTGAAACCATCCTGCTCAACGGCAAGATGCTCACCGGCCGCGACGCCGCGCACAAGCGCATGGTCGACATGCTGAACAAGGGCGAAGAGCTGCCAGTGGACCTCAAGGGCCGCTTCATCTACTACGTCGGCCCGGTCGATCCGGTCGGTGACGAAGTGGTTGGCCCGGCCGGTCCGACCACCGCCACGCGCATGGATAAGTTCACCCGGCAGATCCTCGAAAGCACCGGCCTCTTGGGCATGATCGGCAAGTCCGAGCGCGGCCCGATCGCCATCGAGGCAATCAAGGACAACAAGGCTGTGTACCTGATGGCCGTCGGTGGCGCCGCCTACCTGGTCGCCCAGGCGATCAAGAAGTCCAAGGTGCTGGCCTTCGCCGAACTGGGCATGGAAGCGATCTACGAGTTCGAGGTGAAGGACATGCCGGTTACCGTGGCCGTCGACACCAAGGGCGAGTCGGTGCACATCACCGGCCCGGCGATCTGGAAGCAGAAGATCGCCGACAGCCTGGCGGTGGAAGTGCAGTAAGCGCCTCCGCGGCAACGAAAAGCCCGGCCTAGTGCCGGGCTTTTTGCTTTCACATCACGCGGATCAGCCGCGGCGGCGCAGCTGCACGAACAGCGCTTCGACCTTCTGCCGCGCCCACGGCGTGCGGCGCAGGAACGTCAGGCTCGACTTGATGCTCGGCTCGCTCTTGAAGCAGCGGATATCGACGCGCTGCGCCAGCCCTTCCCAGCCGTAGTGCGCCTGCAGCTCGACCAGCATCGCCTCGAGGGTGATGCCGTGCAGTGGATTGTTCGGGGCGCTGCTCACCTGCGGTTCTCCTTTTTGCTGACGAAAGCCTGGCCGCCGGCGGGCGGCGGCCCGGCATGCTACAGGGTTATCTCGGTGCCGAGCAGCTTGAGGAAGCCCGCCAGCCACGCCGGATGCGCCGGCCAGGCGGGCGCACTGACGAGATTGCCTTGCGTGTGCGCCTGATCCACCGGGATGTCGACGTACTCGCCACCGGCCAGCTTCACTTCCGGCGCGCAGGCCGGATAGGCGCTGCAGGCGCGGCCCTTGAGCACGCCGGCGGCGGCCAGCAGCTGCGCGCCGTGGCAAACCGCGGCAATCGGCTTGTTCGCCGCATCGAAGGCGCGCACCAGCGCCAGCACCTGCTCGTTCAGGCGCAGGTACTCCGGCGCGCGGCCACCGGGAATCACCAGCGCGTCGTAGTCCTCGGCGCGCACGGCGGCGAAGTCGAAGTTCAGCGCAAAGTTGTGGCCGGGTTTCTCGCTGTAGGTCTGGTCGCCCTCGAAATCGTGAATGGCGGTGCGCACAGTTTGGCCGGCCTGCTTGTCCGGGCACACCGCGTGCACACGGTGGCCGACCATCTGCAGCGCCTGGAACGGCACCATCGTCTCGTAGTCTTCGGCATAGTCGCCGACCAGCATCAGGATGTTCTTCGCTGCCATTGGATCGTCCTCTTTTCCAGATAGGGAGCTGCGCTCCGGTGCAGGGCGGCCATCGGCTGATCAGCCGCCGCGGTTGAAGATGTTGACCAGCAGGCGATCCAGCCAGCCCCACATGCGCTGATACAGACGCATGTGCAACGGGCGGGCATACCAGCTGCGCAGGTCGATTTCCTGGCTCTGCTGGAAGTCGCGCTCGAAGCTCTGCACGACCTGCTCGGTAAGCGCCGGATCGATCGCTTCGAGGTTCGCCTCCAGGTTCCAGCGCAGGTTCCAGTGATCGAAATTGCACGAACCAACGCTGACCCAGTCGTCCACCAGCACCATCTTCAGGTGCGAGAAGTGTGGCTGGTATTCGTGGATGCGCACGCCGGCGCGCAGCAACCGCGGGTAGAAGCGCTGTCCGGCATAGCGCACCGGCGGATGATCGGTGTTGCGGCTGGTCAGCAGCAGGCGCACCTCCACCCCGCGCCGGGCCGCGTAGATCAGCGCGCGGCGCACCTTGCCGGTAGGCAGGAAATAGGGTGTGGCCAGCCAGATGCGCGTCTGCGCGCGCCGCAGGTTGTGCAACAGGCTGTGCAGAATATCGGTGTGCTGGCGCGCCGCTGCATAGGCCACCCGACCGAGACCCGAGCCGGTCGGCAGCAGCGGAATCCGCGGGATCTTGCGCGGCAGCGGCAGCTGCCAGATGCGTCGGCGCTGGCAGTTCACCCACTGCGCATCGAACAGCGCCTGCCAGTCCTGCAGCAGCGGCCCGCTCATCTCGACCATCACCTCGTGCCAATGCTCGTCCGGACGTTGCGGGTTCCAGAACTGATCGGTGGCACCCGCGCCGCCGACGAAACCGGTGCAGCCGTCGACCAGCAACAGCTTGCGGTGGTCGCGGTGCAGGTTGCGGAACTTCAAGCGCAGCGCCAGCGGGTTGTACAGCCGCAGCTCAACGCCCGCTGCGGCGAGACGGTCGCGGCTGGCCTGGCCCATCTTCAGGCAGCCGAAGCCATCGAACAGACAGCGCACCCGCACGCCCCGCTCCGCCACTGCCAGCAGCACCTCGAGCAGACGCTCCAGGCAGCGGCCGTCCTCGACCAGATAGAGTTCCAGATCCACCCGCCGCTCGGCTCGGGCGATGGCCTCGAGCATCGCCGGAAAGAACTGCGGGCCGTCGATCAGCAGGCGAAAACGATTGGCCTTGCGCCAGGGAAATACCGAGCCGGCCAGCATCATCGACGACCGGTCTCGGTGGATACGCCGGCAAGGGCAGGCAAACGAAACAGTGTCATGAAATCCTTTTTCCGATCGAGTCGCCGCGAGGACGGCCATGGCGGCGGGGCTGAGGCCGGGGCAGCTTAACCAGTCCGCCGGTCCCGGCAAAGGGCCGCCTCCGGCCCCGCGCGGCGCGCTGGCGAGCCGGCCGGCAGATATCGCCGCCCGTCTATATAGGCGCGCCGCCGCGAGCCGAGTTCCCCTGAGTCTCCGCCTCCGTGCCCGCCAGCCCCAGCTGCAGCCAGGCCTTGCGCAGTCGCTCGGCCTGCGCGCCACGCGCCAGCCCGAGCACGCCGCGGTCGCGCAACCACATCGCCGACCAGTCGCCGGGCGTCGCCGCCAGCGCACCTTCGAGTTCCGTCTGCAGCGCGGCAAACTGCTCGCTCAGCGCCGCCAGCAGCACGTGTGTGACGGCAGCCTCGACCGGCTGCCGTGCGACTTCCGCTGCGCTGGCCAGCAACCCGACCAGGCGCAGCAGCAGCGCCTGCGACCAGCGATGCTCCAGTGCCACGCCGCACAGCCAGCCGAGCAGCGCGACCAGCACGTAGAGGTCCTCGTGCGTGCGAAATGGTTTGACGTAGTCGTCCCAGCCGTCGCCCGGCAGGCGCTCGCCCATGGCCTCGACCAGCACCAGCGGCCCATGCGCGATGTCCGGCAGCAGCGGCAGCGGTGCGCCGGCTTCGAGCACCACCCCGCCAGCGTCGGCCGCGAGCAGGTACATGCCCAGACGCGGCGCATCGCCGATGCGTTCTTCGCGGGCCGGCACCAGCAGCCAGGCGGCCGCATCGCCGGCGGTGACGAAATCCTTGCGGCCGTCCAGACGGCCGTCGCGCAGGCGGGTGGTCATGTCGGCCGGGCGCAACCGCCGGTTTTCCGTGGCGCAGAGTGCGCCGAGCCCCGCCGGTGCGTCCGTCCACAGTGCCCGCAACGCCTGCTGGTAGCCGGCGAGAAAGGCCAGCCCCGGCGTCGCCGCCAACCGGCCACCCAGCAGCGCGCCGGCGAAGGGTGCGGTGCCGGCCGTGCGCTGCTGCACCGCGGCGTACCAGTCGTCCAGACGCCCGCCTGCCGGCAGCCGCGCCAGCGGCCCCAGCCATTCATGCCAAGCCATATTCCCTCCCGAACCGCCCGCTGCGGGCGTCACCCAACCATCACCGATCCGTCACAGGCGTGACACGCCAGCTACCTAGCCTGACCCGGCCATCAGATCGACCGAGCGCAACCATAACAACCAGGCGCCGCCGATTACCAACCCGCCACAGCCGGGCGGAACAGGAGTAGACAGCATGAACGCCATCGCTCACCCCCGCAGCACCCGTCAACTGCAGGCCGAACGCCTGGTCGGCACCGCCGCCCTTCGCGAAGCCCAGGCGCTGCGCTACCGCGTGTTCAGCAGCGAGTTCGACGCTCGCCTGCAAGGCGCCGAGTTCGGTCTGGACATCGATGACTACGATGCGCATTGCAGCCACATCGGCGTGCGCGATCTGTCCAGCGGCGCGCTGGTTGCCACCACGCGCCTGCTCGATCACCTCACCGCGCGGCGCATCGGCCATTTCTACAGCGAGCAGGAGTTCAGTCTGCACGGGCTGGCAGCGCTGGACGAGCCGGTGCTGGAGATCGGCCGCACCTGTGTCGATCCCGCCTATCGCAACGGCGCAACCATCGCCGTGCTCTGGGGCGAGCTGGCCGAGGTACTCAACCAGGGCGGCTACCGCTACCTGATGGGCTGCGCCAGCATCTCCATGCGCGATGGCGGCGTGCAGGCGCAGGCGATCATGCAGCGCTTGCGCGAAGGCCATCTGAGCACCGAGCTGCTGCGCGCCGAACCGAAGACGCCGCTGCCGCCGCTGGAGCTGGCGGCGAACGTCACCGCGCAGCTGCCGCCGCTGCTCAAGGCCTACATGCGCCTGGGCGCGAAGATCTGCGGCGAGCCGTGCTGGGACGCGGACTTCCAGGTCGCCGACGTGTTCATCCTGCTCAAGCGCGACGAACTCTGTCCGCGTTACGCGCGGCACTTCAAGGCGGCAGTGTGATGCGGCGACTGCGCCGCTACCTGCGGCTGGCACGGATCGCCACGCTGTTGTTGGCGGGCCTGGCGCTCGCCAGCGCCATCGAGCTGGGCCGGCGGATCGGCGTGCAGACCTCGATGGCGCGCAAGCAGCGCCTGACCTGCTGGTTCCTCGCCCGTCTGGCGCGGGCACTGCCGCTGCGCGTGCGGATCATCGGCGACCGGCCGCGCGAGCCGATGCTGTGGGTCGCCAACCACATTTCCTGGAGCGACATTCCGCTGCTCGGCGCCCTGCTGCCGATCTCCTTCCTGGCCAAGGCCGAGGTGCGCCAGTGGCCGGTGCTGGGCTGGCTGGCGCAGCAGGCCGGCACGCTGTTCATCCGCCGTGGCGCCGGCGATGCGGGACGAGTCAGCCGCGAACTGGCCGGCCACCTGCACCACGGCCGGCATCTGCTGATCTTCCCGGAAGGCACCTCGACCGATGGCAGCACCCTGCGCACCTTCCATTCGCGGCTGTTCGCCTGCGCGGTGGAATCCGGCTGTCCGGTTCAGCCTGTTGCGATTCGCTATCTGCGTGACGGCCAGGCCGATTCGCTAGCACCGTTCATCGGTGACGACGAGCTGCCCGCGCACCTGCTGCGCCTGCTCGACGCCGAGGTGGCGCAGGTGGAAATCCATCTGCTGCCGCCAATTTCCAGCCACGACCGCAGCCCGCGCGAGCTGGCACGCCAGGCGCAGGAGGCGATCGCCCTGACGTTGTTCGGCGACACCCCGCAACTGCAGCGAGCAGCCTAGCGCCGGCGGCCGGCAACAGGTTAAGCTCGGCCGATGAACTACCTCGCACACCTGCACCTGGGCGGTGCCCAGCCGGCTGAACTGCTCGGCAGCCTCTACGGCGACTTCGTCAAGGGACCGCTGCAGGGCCGCTGGCCGGCGCAGATCGAAGCCGGCATCCGCCTGCACCGACAGATCGACGCCTTCACCGACAGCCATCCGCTGGTGCTGCAGGCCAAGGCGCGCTTCCCGGCCGCGCGGCGGCGCTACGCCGGCATTCTGCTGGACCTGTTCTTCGATCACTGCCTGGCGGCCAACTGGCCGGACTATTCCAGCGAGCCGCTGGAGCAGTTCACCCTGCGTGTCTACCGCGTGCTGCAGAACGAGCCGCACCTGCCCGGCAAGCTGGCGCTGATCGCACCGCGCATGGCGGCGCAGGACTGGCTGGGCAGCTACCGTGAGTTCGCCGTGCTGGAGCAGGTGCTGGTAGGCATGAGCCGCAGGCTCACTCGCCCGGAAGGCCTCGCCGGCGGCCTGGAGGAACTGCAGCAGCTGTACGCGCCGCTGCAGGATGACTTTCGCGCCTTCTATCCGCAGCTGTGCGCCTTCGCCCGCCGCGCAGCGGGCTGAGCGTCGGTCTCAGCCGCGCAGGATTTCGGCGAAGCGCGCCAGCCAGGGCTCGGCGTCGACTTCCGGCGTGACCGTCTCGCTGCCATCGATCCGCAGCATTTCCTGCACTTCCCGCACGCCGAGCTCGGCGAACAGTTCGCGCACCAGCTCGCCGCCGCCGCAGAATGTATCGCCATAGCTGGCGTCACCCAGGGCGATCACCCCGCCGGGCAGCCCGTGCCAGGCCGGAAACTGTTCGCGGATGGCCGAATACAGCGGCACGAAGCTGTCCGGCAGCTCGCCCATGCCGGTGGTGGAGGTCACCACCAGCAGCGCTTGCGGCGCGAACTCCAGCACCTGTGGCAGTTGTGCGCGCGGGTCGTGCCAGGCATCGAAACCGGCGGCCTTGAGCTGGCGCTCGGCATGACGGGCGACGTCCTCGGCGCTGCCGTAAACGCTGCCGGAAAGGATGGCGACTTTCATGAGGGGATCTCCGCAAATTGAAGCCGGCCATTATGCCGCAAGGCGCGCGCCTGTCGGACATCGCGGGCGGCGAATCGGCAAAATCCGACAACCGTACTGAACTATTCTTGGAAATCGTGATCACAGCGCGCAACAAACCGCCCGGCACGGATCGCCGCGCCGCGGTCGTCGGCGCCCGCCGCGCCGACTCTTCGAGGAAGCGACATGGCCGAACGGACAGTCCTGACCAGCGATGAGCTGGCCTTCATCAACAAGCTCATGCATCACGCGGCCAACGGCCATGGCGAGCGCACTGCCGGCTTTCGCCTCGACGGCGGAGCGCAGTCCAACGAACTGCTGCTGGCGCTGGCGACCCACGCAGAGCTTTCGCTCGAAGCGAAAACCGCCGAGTTCCGCATGAGCTTCCCGGTGCAGATCAAGGAGGACGAGTTCCACAGCCTGCATCTGCATCTGGCGCCGCCGGTCATCTTCGAGCGCGGCCCGATCAACCGGGCCTGGCGCCTGCACCTCGAACAACCGCTGGCGCTGCTCAAGCGCGACGGCGAGGCAAGTCCGCTGCGCGTCTGCGAGCTGTCCTCGCACGGGTTGCTGGTCAAGGCCGGCAGCGGGCGCAAACCACCCAAGCATTTCCACCTTTGTCTGGCACTGCCCGACGACACGCCGCTGGAAGTCGAGGCGCACCGGGTGCGCGAAATCGACGACGGTTTGGCGGCCTACGAGGTGGAGTTCAACGGCGAACAGGATGCCGAACGCATCCGCAGCTTCCTTTACCGCCAGCATCGGCGCCTGCACCCCGAGTCGTCCGCCGATCTGGTGTAAGCTGGACGGCCAGCGCTGCACACCGGCATGACGGCAGCGCCTGACCGACCGAGGCGCCCGATGAGCCAATCCCCGCTTCCCATCCTGATCACCGGCGCCGGCCAGCGAATCGGCCTGCATTGCGCCGAGCGCCTGCTCGACGACGGCCATCCCGTCATCATCAGCTACCGCCGCGAACGCGAAGGCGTGGCGCATCTGCGCAGCCGCGGAGCGATCACGCTGGCCGCCGATTTCGCCGATACCGCCGGCATTCTGGCCTTCATCGAAACGCTCAAGGCGCACACCGACGGCCTGCGTGCCATCGTGCACAACGCTTCCGAATGGCACAGCGAAACGCCCGGCCAGGAAGCCGAGCTGTTCCAGCGCATGTTCAGCGTGCACATGCTCGCGCCATACCTGATCAACCTACACGGCGCCGCGCTGCTACGCCACGGCGGCGCGGCGGACATCGTGCACATCGGCGACGACGTCACCCGTCGCGGCAGCAGCAAGCACATCGCCTACGCGGCCAGCAAAGCCGGGCTGGACAACCTCACGCTGTCGTTCGCCGCCAGCCTGGCGCCGCAGATCAAGGTCAACGGCATCGCCCCGGCGCTGATCCAGTTCAATCCCGACGATGACGAGGCCTACCGACGCAAGGCCCTGGCCAAATCGGCACTGGGCATCGAACCCGGTGCCGAGGTGATCTACCAGAGCCTGCGCTATCTGCTCGACAATCCCTATGTCACCGGCACCATCCTCACGGTGAACGGCGGCCGCCACCTGATCTGACCCGCCCACAAGGAGACCACATGCCTAGACTGGAACCCTCGATGGCGCGCATTCGCGTAAAAGACCTGCGCCTGCGCACCTTCATCGGCATCAAGGAAGAGGAAATCCTCAACAAGCAGGACGTGCTGATCAACCTGACCATGCTCTACCCCGCCGCCGATGCGGTGCGTGACAACGTCATCGATCACGCCCTGAACTACCGCACCATCACCAAGGCGATCATCCGTCACGTCGAGGACAACCGCTTCGCCCTGCTGGAGCGGCTCACCCAGGAAATCCTCGACCTGATCATGCAGCACCCGCAGGTGCGCTATGCCGAAGTCGAAGTCGACAAGCCCCACGCGCTGCGCTTCGCCGAATCCGTATCGATTACCCTCGCCGCGCACCGCGACTGAAACGCGACGGCCCGGCGCCTCGCGCGGCGGTGCTGGCGAGGCTGGTCGCTGCCCAGCACCGAGGTTATGATCCGGCCCACCTCAGCCAACGCCGAGAAGCAGACATGAACGAGCAAGAACGCACCGAACTGGAAGCCGCCGCCTTCCGCCGCCTGGTCCAGCACCTGCGCAGCCGTCCGGACGTGCAGAACATCGACCTGATGAACCTCGCCGGCTTCTGCCGCAATTGCCTGTCCAAGTGGTACAAGGCCGCCGCCGACGACCTCGACGTCGCCGTCAGCGTCGACGAGGCGCGCGAAGAGGTGTACGGCATGCCCTACGCCGAATGGAAGAAGCGCTACCAGAAGGAAGCGACGTCCGAGCAACAGGCCGCCTTCGACAAGGGCCAGAAGCCATGAGCAGCCTCAAGGACTTCCGCGCCAGCCTGCGCAACCGCAACCACCCGTTCAGCGCCACGCTGGCGTTCATCGCTGAGCACTACGACTACCAGCCGAGCCGCTTCATCAACGGTGGTGTGGAAAACGCCGCGGGGGAGAACGAAGGTTCCTGCAAGACGCTGGGCCTCGCGCTGTTGGAAGGGTTCTCCACCGAGGAAGCGCTGCTGGCCTTCGGCGAGCATTACCAGGCCGTACTGGCCTCGCCGACCGGCTCCGACCATCGCAACATCCGCGCGCTGATGGAAACCGGCCTGCCGGGCGTTCGCTTCGACCGGCAGCCACTCAGCCGGCGCTGAGCACCGCGTCGCCAGAAGAAAAAAGGGCCATCCCAAAGCGCTAGGGGAAGGCTGTGAGTGGATGACCCTTGGGAAACCGATGGCGCCACTCTAGGCGCCCCGCGCTGCCCGGTAAAATTCAACCCGTCCATCCTCATCATAGACCTAGCCTATCGCTCGCCGACGCGGCTTTGCGTCGTCGGGCAAAGCCGGTATGGTCCCGTCGTTTTCCTCTGCTGGAGCTTGCGCATGTCGTTGCCCGCCCTTTCCGGCCCGCAGTACCTTCGTGAAGGCCTGAAACTGGTCCTCAGCCCGGGGTTGCGGCTGTTCGTGCTCCTGCCGCTGACCGTCAACGTGCTGCTGTTCGTCGGCCTGATCTGGCTCGCCATGCGTCAGTTCGGGCTCTGGGTCGAGGCGTTCATGCCGAGCCTGCCGGACTGGCTGACCTTTCTCGAATACCTGCTCTGGCCACTGTTCGTCGCGCTGGTCGTGCTGATGGTGTTCTTCACCTTCACCCTGCTCGCCAACGTCATCGCCGCGCCGTTCAACGGCTTCCTCGCGGAGAAGGTCGAGGTGGTGGCGCGCGGTGAGGATACGGCGCCGCCGTTCAGCTGGGCCGAACTGCTGGCCATGCTGCCGCGCACCCTGGTCCGCGAAGCGCGCAAGCTGGCCTATTTCGCGCCACGCGCGCTGGCGCTGCTGGTGCTGTCGTTCATTCCGGTGCTGAACCTTGTTGCCGCGCCGCTGTGGCTGCTGTTCGGCGTCTGGATGATGGCGGTGCAGTACATCGACTATCCGGCGGACAACAACCGGGTGAGCTGGGCCGAGATGCTGACCTGGCTGCGCCGGCGCCGCTGGCAGAGCCTGAGCTTCGGTGCGGTGACCTATGCCGCGCTGCTGGTGCCCGGCCTGAACCTGCTGATCATGCCGGCCGCGGTCGCCGGAGCGACCCTGCTGTGGGTCCGCGAAGGCGGCCAAAGTCACGCGCTGGCCAAACGCCCGACCTAGCGCCGGCGAAAAAGAAAAAGGCCGCAACGCCGCAAGCGTTCCGGCCTTTTTTGCATCGCGACGAATGCGTCAGGCGAGCGTCTTCAACGCCTCGCGGCTGAACGGCAGCACATCCTGCATCCGCCCTTCGCGCACTTTCTGCGCCCAGTCCGGATCGACCAGCAGCGCACGCCCCACCGCGACCAGATCGAATTCCTGCCGGTTCAGGCGCTCCAGCAGACCTTCGATGTTCGCCGGTTGGGCAACTTTGTCGGTCTTAACCATGTACTGCAGGAACTCGTCGTCCAGACCGACGCTACCCACGGTGATCGTCGGCTTGCCGGTCAGCTGGCGCGTCCAGCCCGCGAGGTTCAGCGGCGAACCTTCGAACTCCGGCTCCCAGAAACGCCGCGTCGAACAATGGAAGATGTCCACACCCGCCGCCGACAGCGGCGCGAGGAATTCGCCCAGCTCCTCGGGGGACTGCACCAGCCGTGCGCTGTAGTCCTGCTGCTTCCACTGCGAGAAGCGGAAGATGATCGGAAAGTCCGGCCCTACTGCCGCGCGTACCGCCTGAATCAGTTCGATGGCGAAGCGCGAGCGGTTGGCCAGGCTGCCGCCATATTCGTCGGTACGCTGGTTGCTGCCGGCCCAGAAGAACTGGTCGATCAGGTAACCGTGGGCGCCGTGAATCTCCACGCCGTCCATGCCGATCGCCTGGGCATCGCGGGCGGCCTGGGCAAACGCGGCGATGACGTCCTGAATGTCCTGCTTGGTCATGCCGTGCACGACGACCTGGCCATCCTTGAGCTTTTCCATCGGGCCGTACCCCGGCACGCTCGCCTCCGGCTCGGTGCCGATGCGGCGCACGTTGCCGACGTGCCAGAGCTGCGGAACGATGCGTCCGCCGGCGGCGTGCACGGCATCAACCACCTGCTTCCAGCCGGCCAGTGCATCGGCGCCATAGAACCGCGGAACCTGCGGATAGCCGTTGGCGGCCGCGTGCCCGACCGTGGTGCCCTCGGTGATGATCAGCCCCACCCCGGATGCCGCCCGCCGCCGGTAGTACTCGACCACATCGGCGGTGGGCACGCCGTTGGGCGAGAACGAGCGGGTCATCGGCGCCATCACCACGCGGGTCGGCAGGTGCAGCGAACCCAGCTCGAACGGCTGGAACAAGGCATTTACGGTAGCGGTCATGCGACTCTCCTGTTGTGTGTGTTGCGACGGTGCCGGGCGCAGACTCACTGGCACTCCAGCAGCCGCGCCAGCTGATCGAGAAAACGCTGCAGCGGCGTCACGCTGCCGCTGACCTTCATGCGCAGCAGCGCGCCTTCCCAGGCGTTGCCGATGAATTCGGCGATGGCGGCGCAATCGCTGCCCTCGGCTATTTCGCCCTGACGGCGCGCCTGTTCCAGGCAGTCGGCCAGCAGCTCGACCGACTGCCCGAGAATCGCCAGCACCTTCTGGCCGATGGGCGGGCACAGCTCGGCCATCTCGAAACTCAGGCTGCCGATGAAGCAGTGGTATTCGGGCTTTTCCTGGCGCGAGAAGTGCGCGGTCAGCTCGCGGTAATAGGCGAGGATGCGCTGGCAAGGGGTGCCGGGTGCCTCGTTGAGCGCCACGCGGTAACGCTCGAGGCGCGGGCGATACAACGCCTCGAGCGCTTGCAGGGCGAAGTCTTCCTTGCTGGCGAAGTAGTGATAGAACGAGCCCTTGGGCACGCCCGCGGCCTGCACGATCTCCTGCACGCCGGTGCCGTGATAGCCGCGACGGATCATCACCTGGGCACCCCTGGCGAGGATCAATGCGTGCTTGTCGTTGCGGGTCTGAGTGGTCATGCGGCGAGGATATGACCGGTCGTCTCGTCAGCCTAGGATCATCACCCGGGCTTATCGGCCGCGATGTGTTACGACGGCGCTAGCGGCTTGCCCAGTGAGCGCAATCCCGATACCCCGACGCCCGCTGCAGGCGCCGGGGCGTGGGGATCAGGGCAGCGCCGCCTCGATCGCCTGGATCAGCGCCGGGTCATCCGGGCTGGTGCGTGGCGAGAAACGCGCCAGCACGCGGCCGTCGCGGTCGACCAGGAATTTCTCGAAGTTCCAGCTGATGTCGCCAGGAAAGTCCGCCCCCTCGCCTGCCAGCAGGCGATACAGCGGATGACGCTGCGGCCCGTTGACTTCGAGCTTGCCGGTCAGCGGGAAGCTGACGCCGTAATTGAGGCTGCAGAACGCACGAATCTCTTCGTCGCTGCCCGGCTCCTGCGCGGCGAACTGGTTGCACGGCACGCCGAGCACGCTGAAGCCACGCTCGCGATACTGCCGGTGCAGCCGCTCAAGGCCCGCGTACTGGGGCGTCAAACCGCATTGCGAGGCGACGTTGACCACCAGCGTGAGCTTGTCGCCGAACGATGCCAGCGGCAGCTCCTGACCACCCAGCCCCGGCAGGACCAATTGATGAAATGCGCTCATGTCTTCCCTCCAGACAAAAAAAACGCCCCGGCCGCAACCGGAGCGCCTTCTACACGATCAGCTCGACCTGGCGCGGTCTGCAACGACCGGCGCCGCGGGCGTGCCAATCAGTGGTGATGACCGCCTTCGCCATGCACATGGCCGTGGGCCACTTCTTCCTCGCTGGCTTCGCGGACGCTGACGATCTTGACATCGAAGCTCAGGCGCTGGCCGGCCAGCGGATGGTTGCCATCGACGATCACATCGTCGCCCTCGACGTCACGGATGGTGACGATCTGCATACCGCCATCCGGACCGGAGGCATGGAACTGCATGCCGACTTCCAGCTCGTCGACGCCTTCGAACATGGCGCGGTTCAGCGTGGCGACCAGCTCCGGGCTGTACTCGCCGTAAGCGTCCTGCGGCTCGATGGTGACTTGGATCTGGTCGCCGCCCTGCTTGCCTTCCAGCGCCTTTTCAAGGCCGGGAATGATGTTGCCTGCACCGTGCAGGTAGACCAGCGGCGCGCCGCCGGCGGAGCTGTCGATCACCTCACCGGCGTCGTTGGTGAGGGTGTAGTCGATAGAGACAGCCTTGTTAGCGGCGATCAGCATGGGCTCAAACCTTTGCTTGGGAAAATGACGACACAGTCTAACCGCGCGCCAGGCCGAATGTGAACCGACGGCCGAGCAACGGACAGTGTGGTTCTCGACGAGCTAATCGTGTAGTGCCATCGACAGCCCGACTACAACCTTTGGATGGCATCGCTTTTACTGTGGTTATGCAAGAATCCGGCTGCCTGAGATTCTTTTGTCACTTCATATCAATAACTTTTAGTGAATCAAGGAGCACCGATGCCGGCTCGTAACATCCTGGTGATCAACTGTGGCAGCTCGTCGATCAAGTTCGCCCTGGTCAACGAAGCGCAAGCTACCTTCCCGCTGCAAGGTCTCGCCGAATGCATCGGTACCGCAGAGGCTGTCATCCACTTCGAGAGCGCCGCCGGCAAGGAAAGCGTCAAGGTACCGAATGCCGACCACCAGGCCGCGCTCGCGCAGATCCTGCCGCGCGTCGAAGACGCCGCCGGCGGTCATCTGGACGGCATCGGCCACCGCGTGGTGCACGGCGGCGAGAAGTTCTTCGCGTCCACCCTGCTCACCGACGAAACCCTGGCCAGCATCGAAGCCAACATCCAGCTGGCGCCGCTGCACAACCCGGCCAACCTGAGCGGCATCCACGCCGCCATCAACCTGTTCCCCGAACTGCCGCAGGTCGGCGTGTTCGACACCGCGTTCCACCAGACCATGCCGGCGCATGCCTACCGTTACGCGATCCCGGGCTTCCTCTACGAGGAACACGGTGTGCGTCGCTACGGCTTCCACGGCACCAGCCTGCGCTTCGTCAGCCGACGCGCCGCTGAAATGACCGGCCTGCCGGTGGAAAACAGCGGCTGGCTGGTTGCTCACCTGGGCAATGGCTGCTCCACCTGTGCGGTGCAGAACGGCGAAAGCCGCGACACCAGCATGGGCCTGACTCCGCTGGAAGGCCTGGTGATGGGCACCCGCAGCGGCGATGTCGATCCGAGCCTGCACTATTTCCTCAACCGCACCCTCGGCTGGGATCTGGCCAAGATCGATAACCTGCTGAACAAGGAAAGCGGCCTGAAGGGTCTGTCCGGCCTGTCCAACGACATGCGCACCCTCGCCGACGCCCGCAACGCCGGCCATCCGGGCGCCGTGCTGGCGTTCGAGGTGTTCTGCTATCGCCTGGCCAAGTCGCTGGCAGCCATGTCCTGTGGACTGGACAGCCTGGACGGTCTGGTATTCACCGGCGGCATCGGCGAGAACTCCGCTGCCGTACGCCAGCGCACCCTTGAGCACCTCAAGCTGCTCGGCTTCAAGCTTGACGACGCGGCCAACGCCCGCTGCACCCGCGGTGTTTCCGGCGAGATCCAGGCCGAAGGCAGTCGCCGCATCCTGGTGGTGCCGACCAACGAAGAGCGCCAGATCGCTCTGGACACCCTTGCGCTGCTCGACGCCTGATCCGACCCCGACAGGCGGGATGCCTGTCTCGCAGGCCCGGAGACCGCAAGGTCGCCGGGCCTTCGCTCGTCCCGCCTGCGGCCCCGCATTCTGCAGCCAGAGCTCCCCGCTCCCCTGAAGGAGAACCCATGCACACTCTGTTTCTAGCCCCAACCGGTTTCGGCGGCGGTCTGAACTCCGTCAGCCTCGGCCTGATTCGCGCGCTCGAAAGCGCCGGCCTGAAGGTCGGTTTCTTCAAGCCGATCGCACAACCCTTCCCGGTAGACCAGGGCCGCGAGCGCTCCTGCATCCTCGTCGAAAAGACCCTCAACCTGCCCTCGCCCGAACCGCTGGCGCTGGAACAGGTCGAGCGCCAGCTGGCCGATGGCGAGCTGGACCTGATGCTCGAGGAAGTCGTCAGCCGCTTCCAGCATGCCGCTGCCGGCAAGGACGTGGTCATCGTCGAAGGCATGGTGCCGACCACCAGCTCCGACTACACCTCGCGCATCAACACCCAGCTGGCCAAGAGCCTGGACGCCGAGATCATCCTGATCGCCGCCCAGGGCAAGGACAGCCTCAAGCGCATGGCCGAGCGCATCGAAATCCAGGCGCAGCAGTTCGGCGGCGCCAAGGATCCGAAGGTACTCGGCGTGATCCTCAACAAGGTCAAGAGCGAGGACGGCGTGCCGGCCTTCGTCGAGCGCCTCAAGGAACACCTGCCGCTGCTCGGCAGCTCCGACTTCCAGCTGCTCGGTGCCATTCCTTTCGCCGAGGAACTCAACGCACTGCGTACCCGTGACATCGTCGAACTGCTCGGTGCGCAGGTACTCAACGCCGGCGAAGCCGATCAGCGCCGCGTCGGCAAGATCGTACTGTGCGCCCGCGCCGTGCCGAACACGGTGCAACTGCTGCGCTCCGGCGTACTGGTCGTAACGCCGGGCGACCGTGACGACATCATCCTTGCCGCCAGCCTAGCCTCGCTCAACGGCGAGAAGCTCGCCGGCCTGCTGCTGACCGGCGACTTCACGCCGGACCCGCGCATTCTCGAACTGTGCAAGACCGCCCTGGCCGGTGGTCTGCCGGTGATGATGGTGAGCACCAACTCCTATGACACGGCCAACAACCTGTTCGGCCTGAACAAGGAAACCCCGTCGGACGACATCGAGCGCGCCAGCCTGGTCACCGACTACATCGCCAAGCACCTGCATCCCGAAGTCCTGCACACCCGCTGCAGCGTCCCGCGCGCCGAGCCGCGTCTGTCGCCGGCGGCGTTCCGCTATCAGCTGGTCAAGCGTGCGCAGGATGCCAACAAGCGCATCGTCCTGCCGGAAGGCAACGAGCCGCGCACCATTCGCGCCGCGGCCATCTGCCAGGAGCGCGGCATCGCTCGCTGCGTGCTGCTGGCCAAGCCGGCCGAAGTCGAGCAGGTCGCCCGTGAGCAGGGCATCAAGCTGCCCGCCAGCCTGGAAATTCTTGATCCGGATCTGATCGCCAACCGCTACGTCGAGCCGATGTGCGAAATGCGCAAGGCCAAGGGCCTGACGCCCGAGGATGCCCGCGAGCAGCTGAAGGACACCGTCGTGCTCGGCACCATGATGCTGGCGCTGGACGAGGTGGACGGCCTGGTTTCCGGCGCCGTGCACACCACCGCCAACACCATCCGCCCGGCGCTGCAGCTGATCAAGACCGCGCCGGGCTACAGCCTGGTGTCCTCGGTGTTTTTCATGCTGCTGCCGGACCAGGTGCTGGTCTATGGCGACTGCGCGGTGAACCCGAACCCGAGCGCCACCGAGCTGGCCGAAATCGCCCTGCAGAGTGCCGAATCGGCCGCCGCCCTCGGCGTGCCGCAGCGTGTGGCGATGATCAGCTACTCCACCGGCAGCTCCGGCAGCGGCGCCGAGGTGGAGAAGGTCGCCGAAGCCACCCGCATCGCCCAACAGCGCGCACCGCAGCTGCCGATCGACGGCCCGCTGCAGTACGACGCCGCCTCGGTACTCAGCGTCGGCAAGCAGAAGGCGCCGGACAGCAAGGTCGCCGGCCAGGCTACCGTGTTCATCTTCCCCGACCTGAACACCGGTAACACCACCTACAAGGCCGTGCAGCGCAACGCCAACTGCCTCAGCGTCGGCCCGATGCTGCAGGGCCTGGCCAAGCCGGTGAACGACCTGTCGCGCGGCGCGCTGGTCGAGGACATCGTCTTCACCATCGCCCTCACCGCGCTGCAGGCGGCCAGCCAGAAAGCCTGACGCCAGCGTCACCCAAAAGCCCGCCCGCGCCTCGCGTGAGCGGGCTTTTTACTGCCGCTTCAGATAGTTACAGATGCCTGCATAATCGCTACTCTTGGCGACTCGACTCAGCCGTATCGACGAGCCAGCCATGCTTAGCTTCCTTCCCGCGCCGCTGCGCGGCGTGCTTTCCGCGCTTCTCCTCGCGCTCAACACCCTGTTCTGGTGCTGGCCGCTGTTCGCCCTCGCCCTGCTCAAGCTGGTGCTGCCCTTCGCGCCGATCCAGCGCACGCTGCGCTACGGCATGCACTGGATCGCCGAATCCTGGATGGCGGTGAACAGCTTCTGGATGAACCTGGCGCGGAACATCGACTGGGATGTCCAGGGCCGCGAGCTGGTCGACATGCACCATTCGTATCTGGTCACCAGCAATCATCAGAGCTGGGCCGACATTCTGGTGCTGCAGTACCAGCTCAGCCGCCGCATGCCGATCCTGAAGTTCTTCCTCAAGCAGGAACTGATCTGGGTGCCGGTCATCGGCCTGTGCTGGTGGGCGCTGGAATTCCCCTTCATGAAGCGCTTCAGCAAGGAATATCTGGCCAAGCACCCGGAAAAGCGCGGTGAGGACCTGGCCACTACCCGCCGTGCCTGCGAGCGCTACCGCACCAATCCGGTGTCGGTGTTCAACTTCCTCGAAGGCACGCGTTTCACGCCAGCCAAGCACGACCAGCAGGACTCGCCGTTCCGCCACCTGCTCAAGCCGCGTGCCGGCGGCATCGCCTTCGTGATCGACGCGATGGGCGAGCAGTTGAGCGCGCTGGTCGACATCACCATCCACTATCCCGACGGCCGTCCGAGCTTCTGGGACCTGCTCGCCGGGCGCATCCGCCAGGTGGTGCTGCGCATCGAGCGGCGGGAGATTCCGGGCGAGTTCCTCGGCCGCAATTACGATCAGGACGAAGCGTACCGGCTGGCGTTCCAGCAGTGGGTCAACCAGCTGTGGACCACCAAGGATGCCCAGCTGGCCAGCCTGCACGCGCAGTTCCCACCGCGCTGAGGCGTCTCAGCGCGACTCCCAGCTCACCCGCGCCGGAAAGGCGGTTGCCTGTGCAGGGGCGACTGCCGGCGAAACCAGGAAGCCCTGCATCACATCGCAGCCGTTGGCCAGCAGCCACTCGCGCTGCGCCAGGCTCTCGACACCTTCGGCGATCACCTCCAGCCCCAGGTTGCGCCCCAGGTCGATGATGGCATTGACCACCGCCGCATCGCGCGGCGAGTCGAGCATGTTGGTGATGAACAGACGGTCGATCTTCAGCGTGTCGAGCTCGAAGTGACGCAGGTAGGCCAGTGACGAATAGCCAGTGCCAAAATCGTCGATCGCCACGCGGACCCCGAGCTTGCGCAGGCGCCGCAGCTTGTCGCAGCTCTGCTCCAGATCCTGCATCAGCGTGCCTTCGGTGACCTCCAGCTCGAGTTGCGCCGGCAGCAGCTGGTACTCGTCGAGCAGGCGCTGCAGGCTATCCAGCAGGCCGGCGCGGGCAAACTGCACCGGGCTGACGTTGACGCTCAGAATCAACCCGTCGTCGAGCGCCTGCGGCCACAGGCGATGCTGGTTCAGCGCCTCGCGCAGCACCCATTCGCCGACTCGCTCGATCAGCCGCGTCTCCTCCAGCAGCGGAATGAACACCCCCGGCTCAACCTGCCCACTCTGCCCGTTAGGCCAACGCAGCAATGCCTCGAAACCCCGCAGCCGGCCGCTCTCGAGCATGATCTGCGGCTGGTAGGCCAGCTCGAAATCGTTGCGCTCGATGGCACTGCGCAGGTTCTCCTCCATCATCAGGCGGGTGTGGGCCCGGCCGTTCATCTCGTCGGAGAAGAAGCGATACTGCCGACGCCCGGCACGCTTGGCCTCGTACATGGCCATGTCCGCCGAGCGCAGCAGCTCGTCGACGCTCTGCCCGCTGTCGGGGAAATGCGCGATGCCGATGCTCGCGCCCAGGGTGACCTCGGTGCCGTCGACGCGGTGGCGCACCGAGATCAGCTCGATGAGCTTCTCTGCCACGCGCGCCGCATCTTCTGGTTGATCGAGCGAGTCCAGCAGCGCGGTGAATTCGTCGCCGCCCATGCGCGCGATGATGTCGTAGGGACGCATGCAGGTTTCCAGCAGCCGCGCCACCTTGCAGAGGATTTCGTCGCCGGCGTCATGACCGAGCGAATCGTTGATGCGCTTGAAGCCGTCCAGGTCGATGTAGAGGATCGCCATGCGCTTGCCGTTGCGGTCGACCCGCGCCAGCGCCGACTCCAGCGCCTGGTGGAAACCGCGGCGGTTGAGCAGCCCGGTCAGCGAGTCGGTCACCGCCTGGGTTTCCAGCTGCACGTGGAGGTTGCGCACTACCGACATATCCAGCGCGATGACTACCATCGAGCGTTGCTGGCGTGGCAACGGCGAGCTGGACAGCGCCACCGGCAGCGTCGAGCCGTCGCTCCTGTAGAGCTGCGCCTCGTGCAGACGGTAGGTCGCGCCGTTGCGCCAGTGCTCGTAGAACTCCGACTCGCGCCACGGCACGCCCACCTCGGGCACCGCCAGATGCGCCAGCAGAGCGGTGCCCTGCAGATCCTCCACACGGGCGTGCAGCATTTCGGCGATGGCCGGATTGGCGAAGGTGACATAGCCGTCCTCGCCCACCACCAGGATGCCCTCGGCGGCGTTGCTCAGCACCGAGGCGTTGAACGCCCGGGCGCTGTCCAGCTGCTGGGAGAGCAACTGCAGGTCGCGACGATTGTGTTCGTGCGCCAGCAGCGTGTTGATCTTGTGCTTGAGCACCTGCGGATCGAACGGCTTGAGAATGAAATCCACTGCGCCGCTGGCGTAGCCGCGCAGCACCGATTCGCGGGTGTGCGCGATGGCCGAGACGAAGATGATCGGCGTGTAGCGCGTATGCGGGCTGCCACGCATCAGCCGGGCGACCTCGAAGCCGTCCATGCCAGGCATCTGCACGTCCAGCAGTACCAGCTCGACGTCCAGTTCGAGCAGCGCCTTGAGCGCCGCCTCGCCGGAGTTGACGCTGTGCACCTGCCAGTCGCCGTCGCCGAGCAGGGCCTCCATCGCGACCAGGTTGGCCTCGCGATCATCCACTACCAGCAGCGTACGGCTGCGCGGCTGCGTCTTAAGCTGCGCTCTTGCCATAGAGGCCCTCCCGCATCGCTGCGCGCGCGTGCACGCGGGCACCCTCGCGCGTAACGGCGCCGTACCTGTTTGCGGCAACTCCAGCGTCTACTCCCACCGCTCCTCTACTCCTCTTCAGCCTTGCCCTGCTCCGCCTGCAGCCCCAGCCAGTGCTGCAGCAGCGTCGCCAACGCGGCGCGCTCCACGGGCTTGGCCAGCACATCATCGGCACCGAGCGTCAGGCAGCGCTGGCGCTGCTCCTCGCCGGCATCCTCGACGAGAGCGATGATCGGCACCTGACAGCCGTGCTCGCCCTTTAGCGCGGCGGGCAACATCACACCTTCCGCGTCCGCTCGGCTCATGTCCAGCAGCACCAGATCGAAGGCACCCTCGGCAAACCGCGCCAGCGCCGACTCGGCACTGGTCACCGGCTCGACCTGCAGGCCCAGCTGGTCGAGATCGGCGCTCAGCGAATAGATCAGTCGCACGTCGTCGCCGACCAGCAGCACCTGGCGGCCCAGCTCCGGCCGCGGCGTCTGCTGCGTCGCCTCGGGTCTGTCCGTCGCGGTGGCCTGGCGCACCAGCTCGCCGATGCGCTCGGGGCTGTCGGATTTCGCCAGCAGCACCGCCGAATAGCGGCGCAGGCGCTGCAGCTGCTCGTCGTCCAGCGGCGTCTGGCTGCTCACCAGCACCAGCATGCCCTGCAGCGGTTGCAGACGTTCGAGCGCTTCGAGCAGCTCCAGACCGTCGTCATCGGCCAGGTCGAAATCGATGGCCAGCGCACTGAATGCCTGCTCGGCGAATGCCAGGCGAGCCGACTCGCCGCGCCCGGTGGCAGTCACGCTGTAGCCCAAGTTCTCGAAGCACTCGCGAATCTGCCGTCGCCGCTGCGGATCGCCTTCGACCAGAAGCAGGCGCAGCGGGTTGTGGCCTTGGCGGCGCAGCTCGATGAACAGCTGTTCGAGCGTCACCCGCTCGACCGGCTTGGTCAGGTAACGCGCGTCATCGTCGTGCCAGTCGCCCGGTTGCGGCACGCTGGAAATGATCGCGACCGGCAATCCCTGCAAACGCTCGTCGGCGCGCAGCTCGCGATAGACCTGCCAGCCGCTGATATCCGGCAGCAGGATGTCGAGAATCACCGCGGCGAAACGCCGTTCGCGCAGCATCGCCAGTCCTTCGTTGCCGGTGGCGCAGCGCGTGCTGACGAAGCCGTGGCTCTGGCCGACTTCATCGAGCAGCGCGGCAAACGCGCCATCGCCCTCGACGATCAGCAGGCTCGGCTCATCGCCACGTGGCCGCTCGGCGTCCGGCAGCGCCAGTCGACGCTCCGGCAGCGGCAGCTCGACGGTGAAGCGCGAGCCCTGCCCCGGCTCGCTCTGCAGCTCGATCCGGCCACCCAGCACGGCGACCAGCTGCTGGGTGATCGCCAGCCCCAGGCCGGTGCCACCGTAATGTCGGCTGATCGAACCATCGATCTGCTGGAAGGCCTGAAAGATCCGCTCATGCTGGTCCCGCGCGATGCCGATGCCGGTGTCGCGCACCTCGATCTGCAACGTATCGCCGCCACTCGCCCCGTTTTGCGCGAGGCAACGCACCAGCACCTGCACCTCGCCGCGCTCGGTAAACTTCAGCGCATTGGTCAGCAGGTTATGCAGGATCTGCCGCAGGCGCAGGCGGTCGCTTTCCAGCCGCTCGGGGACGTTCGAGGCAACATCCAGCGTCAACTTCAGGCCCTTCTGCTGCGCCATCGGCGCCAGCGCCGCCTCGGTCTCGGCCAGCAGGTCGCGCAGATTCAGCGGCTCGAGCTTGAGCTGCAAATGTCCGGCCTCGATCTTGGCCAGGTCCAGCACGTCGTTGATCAGCTGCAGCAGATCGTGGCCCGCGCGATAGATGATGTCGGCATGCCGTACCTGCTTGTCGGTGAGGTTGCCGCCACCGTTCTGACGCAGCTGGTCGCTGAGGATCAGGATGCTGTTGAGCGGCGTGCGCAGCTCATGGGACATGTTGGCGAGAAATTCTGATTTGTAGCGATTGGCGACCACCAGCTGGTCGGCCTGGTCACGCAGGCGGCGCTCGGCCGCCTTGCGATGGCTGATGTCGATGATCACCGCCTGCACCAGCTGCTCATCGCCACTGCGCAGCGGCGACAGGCCGATCTCCACCGGCACCTGGCTGCCGTCGCGATGGCGGCCGAACAGCTCGCGGTTGCCGCCCATCCGCCGCGGCTCGGGATGCGCGGCATACTCCTGGCGAACGCCGCGGTGGGCTTCGCGCGCCGCTTCCGGCAGCAGCAGCTCGACCGGCTGGCCGAGCAGCTGCTCGCGCTCATAGCCGAACAGCAGCTCGGTCTGGCGATTGACCATAACGATGCGCCCTTCGCTGTCGACCAGCACGAAGGCGTTGGGCGACGCCTCGACCACATTGCGGAATCGCTCTTCGTCGCGCTTGCGCGCCTGCAGGTCGAGCAGGTTGAGCACGTAGTAGCGGGCCTCGTCATGGTTGAAGCTGGTCAGGCTGAGCGCAACCGGCACCGGCGTGGCGTCCTCGCGCAGCGCCTGGGTTTCCTGCTGATGGAGCCCGCTGCGCTGGGCCAGCGAATCGTCGCTCAGCAGGAACGGCAGATAGCGGCTGACCCGCTCGCCGGCCAGCAGCCCGGCGTTGGAGCCGAGCAGGCTGGCAGCGCTCTGGTTGGCCAGTTCGATCCGCCCGGCGGCATTGCACAGCAAGGTGGCCACCGGCAGTTGTTCGATGAGCTGGCGAAAGCGCGCCTCGCGTTCCTGCGACTGCACGCTCAACCGCTGGCTGGCCTGCAGCGCGCGCTCGCGCAGATAGAGATAGCCGCCGATCAGCAGCGAGAACAGCGCGGCCGCGAGCAGTGGCGACACCAGATCGAACGTGCGATTGCTGTGGCGCAGCACCGCTTCGTACTCGGGTGTGCTCGCCACCTTCAGCTGCCAGCTGCGGCCATACATGTAGATGTTGCGCGTGCGCTGGAAGCCGGCCTCCTCATTGGCCGGTCGGCGCCCGGCGAGCAGCGGTACGTCCGGCGCGGCGGCGTCACGCAGCTGCAGCTGCAGCGCGCTGCTGCGCGAGCCGAGGATGCCTTCCATCAGGTCGGTCACCCGGAAGGCGCCATGCAAGGTGCCGACAAAGGCGCTGCGCCGCTCCTCCTCAGTGGTGGTCGGCGCGTTGGCGCGGTACAGCGGCAGGTAGAGCAGCACGCCGGTCTGCACGTTCTGCTCGGTCTCCTGCTTGAGTCGCAACGGCCCGGTCAGGACCGGATTGCCGCTATCGCGCGCCGCCGCGGCCGCCTCGCGGCGGAACGTCTCGCTGAACAGGTCGAATCCCAACACCCGACGGTTGCGCCAGTCGACGGGATGGATGTAGTCGACGATCAGGTATTCGTCGCGCACGCCGGGCGGATACATGCGAAAGCGCTCGCGTCCGGACTTGCGGATCGCCTTCAGTTGCGCCTCGATCGTCTGACTGGTGGCATAGCGCGCCAGCGCCACGGCCTGGATGCCCGGGTAGAAATCCTGCAGCTGCAGCTGATCGGCCGCGCGCATCCAATCGTCCAGGGAAACGCTGTCGCTGCCCGCGACCAGCCCGGCGACACCGCGCAGGACCATTTCATAGGCACGCATGCGCTCGCGCAGCGTGTGCTCGATGTCATCGACGGCAAAGGTGAAGCGCTGTTCCTGCTCGATGCGGTTGCGCGTTTCCTGAGCATGCCATTGCCAGCCGATCCATCCACCGAGCCCCGCCATCAACGCCAGCGTGACGAACAAAGGCAGCCAAGGCTTGCGGGAATGGAGAGCGGGACGATCATCCATTCGACCTCCTCTGCGCCATTACTGGCGTGCTTCAAGTGCTTGAGAGTCACGAAGCGGACAGAGGTTCCGTGCGACGAACGGAGGGGCGGATTTCATGACGCCGGCTTTCCGGCAGCGGCGGAGCCATTGCGGCTCCGCCGGATATTGCGGGGGTTACAGCGGACGCAGATTGATCTCGACGCGGCGGTTCTGCGCGCGGCCGGCGGCCGTGTCGTTGCTGGCGATCGGCTGGCTCGGGCCGACACCCGAGGCGGAAATGCGCGAGGACGGCACGCCGTTGCTGATCAGGTAGGACGCCACGCTCTGCGCGCGACGGTTGGACAGGTCCTGGTTCAGCTGCAGCGAGCCGGTGCTGTCGGTGTGACCGACGATGTCCACTCCGTTCTTGTCGAACTCCTTGAACACCTGTACCAGCGAATTCAGCGTCGGATAGAAGTTGCTGGAGATGTCCGCCGAGCTGCTGGCAAAGGTGATGTTGCCCGGCATGATCAGGGTCAGGTTGTCGCCCTCGCGCTGCACCTGTACGCCGGTGCCCTGCAGCGTCTGGCGCAGCTTGGCTTCCTGGGTGTCGACGTAGTAGCCGTAGCCGCCACCGGCCGCGCCACCGACTGCCGCGCCGATCAGCGCGCCCTTGGCGCGGTCCTTCTTGCTGGAAGTCGCCGCACCGATCACCGCGCCGCTGACCGCCCCGATGCCGCCATAGATACCCGCCTTGCCGGCCTCGCGCTCACCGGTGTAGGGGTTGGTGGTGCAACCGACCAGCAGGGCAACGGCCACCGCAGCGGCGGTCAAGTTCAGCTTTTTCATATGGACTTCCTTCGTTTCGTCAGTGACCAGGGCGCGCACCATGCCGGCGCTCCCCGAACGCAGCGCTAGATTAACACCGGCCAGCGCCGCAGGACTGCAACCAAGGCAGCAGAACCGCCCGGCGCGCGGCGCACCGGTTCATGCCTGCCGCTGCTGCAGCGCGCGCCCCTGGGCGAGATAGGCGGCGAACTCCGCCTCCGGCACCATGCTGCCACCGGTTCCCCAGACCAGATGCGTCGCGCGCGCCAACCGCGCCGGATCGACGCCGATCCGCTGCAGGTAATCGGGCGCGCGCAGCACGCGCTGCAGGCCCGGCATCCCCGCCAGCGCCGAAGGCTCCAGGCGCACCTGCTCCAGCTCCCAGGCGCTGGCCAGCAGGCGCGAGAGCGTCTCGTCCGTGACCGTGTAGTAGCCGTCGATCAGCCGTTGCATGGCCCTGCCGACGAAACCGGAGGGCCGCCCGACCGCCAGCCCATCCGCGGCAGTGACGTTGTCGATGCCGAAATCCTGCACGCTGACCGCATCGTGCAGCCCGCTGTAGACGCCCAGCAGCATGCACGGCGAGTGGGTCGGCTCGGCGAACAGGCAATGCACCGCATCGCCGAAGGCCAGCTTGAGACCGAAGGCGACCCCGCCGGGGCCGCCGCCGACGCCACACGGCAGATAGACGAACAGCGGGTGTTCGGCATCGACCAGAATGCCGGCCTGCTCGAACTGCCGCGCGAGGCGCTCGGCGGCGACCGCGTAACCGAGAAACAGCTGCGGCGAGTTCTCGTCGTCGACGAAATAGCAGTTCGGATCGCTGGCTGCCTGCTCGCGTCCCTCGGCCACCGCGACGCTGTAGTCCGAGGCGTATTCGACCACCGTCACGCCGCTGGCCCTGAGCCGGTCCTTCTTCCATTGGCGGGCATCCGCCGACATGTGCACGGTCGCCTGAAAGCCCAGCCGGGCACTGACGATGCCGATCGACAGGCCCAGGTTGCCGGTGGACCCGACAGCGATACGGTAGCGGCCGAGGAACGCCCGGGCGGCGTCGCTGGCCAGCGCGGCGTAATCATCGCCGGGACGGATCAGGCCTGCCTGCAGCGCGAGATCTTCGGCGTGCTTGAGCACTTCATGGATACCGCCGCGCGCCTTGATCGAGCCGGAGATGGGCAGCTGATTGTCCGCCTTCAGCCACAGCGCGCCGCCCGCGGCCACGCCGATCTCGTCCAGCAGCTGACGCCCCAGCGTCGGCAGCGGCACCAGCGGCGATTCGATGATGCCGCCGGCCGCCGCGGTTTCCGGGAAGACCTTGGCCAGATAGGGCGCGAAGCGCTGCAGACGGGCACTGGCCTCGGCGACGTCCTCCGCCGTCAGGCCGACATCGGCCAGTGCCGTCGCGACCGGCGCGATGGCCGGGTTGAACCACGTGGTTTCGCGCAGGGCCAGCAGCTCGCTGAGCAGCGGATGGCTGGTGCACCAGGCTTCGAGTGTCTTGCCGTGAATCATCGGAGGGCTCCTGTCGACGGTGTGTATCGACCCTAACAGGAGCGACCCATGGACGTCAGCCGCAGTCTCAGAGGCCCGAGATCGCCGCGTGCCCCTCCTCCAGCCAGCGCGCGATATCCACGCGGATACGCTTCTTGTCCAGCTTGCCCACGCTGGTCTTGGGGATCTCGCCGACCACCGCGATTTGCTGCGGCACTGCCCACTTGTTGATATGCCCCTGCGCCACGGCGGGCTCGAGGAATGTCTTCAGCGCCTGGGCGCTCAGCGTGTGTCCTTCGCGGAGCACCAGCAAGGCGAACGGCCGCTCGCCCCAGCGCTCGTCCGGCACGCCCACCACCGCCACCTCGCGGACCGCCGCGTGCTGGCTGATCAGTCCTTCGAGCGCCAGCGAGGAAATCCACTCGCCGCCGGTCTTGATCACATCCTTGAGGCGGTCGCGGATATCGATGTTGCCCATCTCGTCGATCACTGCCACATCGCCGGTGTGCAGCCAGCCGCCCGCCCAGAGTTCCTCGCTCTTCTCCGGCTCGTTGAAATAGCCCTGGGTCAGCCAGGGCGCGCGCAGCACCAGCTCGCCCTGCGACTCGCCGTCGGCAGGCAGGAAGCGACCATCCGGCGTCTGGATCGCGGCGTCCACCAGCACCACCGGTACGCCGGCCTTGAGCTGATAGGCGATACGGGTCTCGTCATCGGCGGCGAGCAGCTCGTCGTTAATGTGCGCACCGGAAATCAGCGGGCAGGTCTCCGACATACCGTAGGCGGCGATCAGGTTCATTCCGCGTGCACGGGCCGCATCGTAAAGCCCGCGCGTCAGCGCACTGCCGCCGATGGTGATCTTCCAGCCGGCAAAGTCCACGTCCTGCGCGGCCTTGGCGTTGAGCAGCATCTGCACGATGGTCGGCACGCAGTGAGAGAAGGTCACCTGCTCGCGACGCCACAGCTCGATGAGGAAATCCGGGTCGTAGCGCCCCGGATACACCTGCTTGAGCCCGAGCATGGTGGCGACGTACGGCAGGCCCCAGGCGTGCACGTGGAACATCGGCGTGATCGGCATGTAGACGTCACCGGCACCCATCAGCTGCGGATTTTCGCGACAGCCGACGGTCACCGCCGCCGCCAGCGTATGCAGCACCAGCTGGCGATGGGTGAAGTACACGCCCTTCGGATTACCGGTGGTGCCGGTGGTGTAGAAGGTGGTGGCGACCGAATCCTCGTCGAAGTCAGGGAAGTCGTAATGCGGCTCGGCCGCCGCCAGCAGGCTTTCGTACTCGCCCACGCAGTCCGGTAGATCGGTCGCGACGGCCTCGCCGTCGGTGAGCAGCAGGGTCTTCTCCACCGTGCTCAGCTGCCCGGCGATGGCCTGGTAGAGCGGCACGAATTCGCTGTTGACCAGCACGAAGCGATCCTCGGCGTGGTTCATCGTGTAGAGGATCTGGTCTGGCGACAGGCGCACGTTGATGGTGTGTACCACCGCGCCGATCATCGGAATGGCGAACATGCATTCGAGGTAGCGATGGCTGTCCCAGTCCATCACCGCCACCGTATCGCCCGCCTTGACGCCAGCAGCGGTCAGCACGTTGGCCAGTCGCGCGATGCGCTGGTTGAGCGTGCGGTAGTCGAAACGCAGCTGGTCGCGGTAGACGATCTCGCGGCTGCGCTCGTAACGCAGCCCCGACAGCAGCAGGCGCTTGATCAACAGAGGGTACTGATAGGCGGTCGCGGCGGGCTTGATCACGCGGGTCTGCAGCATGAGGGCATCCTTTTTCTTGGAGTTGTAGCTGCACTCTAGAGCGTCGCAAGCGGGGCAAAATCAGTCCAAAGTAGGATTTTTCCGTCGTGCCGCCATGGCGCTTCAGCCAATTTCGCTGAGCACCAGCCGTGCGCCGAGCGCGATCAGCACCGCTCCGGTGGCACGATCGAACCAGTGCCCCATGCGCGCAAAGCCAGCGCGCACGCGGGCCCGGCTGAACAACCAAGCCACCAGCAGGAACCAGCAGATCGTCGCGATCGCCAGATAGGCACCGTAGCCGGCCTGCACCAGCAGCGGCGTATCGTGGTTGATCACCACCGTGAATAGCGACAGGAAGAACAGCGTGGCCTTGGGATTCAGGCCGTTGGTGACGAAGCCCATGGCGAAGGCGCTGCCGGCCGAACGTACCGTTCCACCGGCAGCCGTCACGTCGGTCGGCGCCTGCGGCCGGGCACGCAGCGCACGCCAGCCCAGATAGAGTAGATAGGCGGCCGCCAGCCATTTGAAGAGGTTGAACAGGACGATCGACTGCGAGACGATCAGGCCGATCCCGAGCAGCGAGTAGGCGACATGCAGGAAGATGCCGCAGCCGACGCCCAGCGCCGTCCAGCTGCCGATCCGATGCCCCTGCGTCACGCTCTCGCGCACCACCACCGCGAAATCCGGTCCGGGGCTGGCCACGGCGAGCAGATGCACCAGCGCCACGGTCAGAAACTCCATCCAGTACACGATCAACCCCTCGCTCATTCATCTCGGGCTGTATTTTCGACCAGTCCGTGCCACTCCGAAAGGTACAGTTGATGACCCTTTATCGCGCCGTTTTCCTCGATCTCGCCCCGCTTGACCAGGGCGATCTCGATCTCGCCCCGCTGCGGGCCGCCTTCGACGAGCTGATCTGCCACACGCAGAGCGCGCCGCAGGAGATCGTCGAGCGCCTGCAAGGCGCGCAGGTGGCGATCGTCAACAAGCTCGCCCTGACCGACGAAACGCTCGCCCGCTGCCCCGATCTCAAACTGATCCTGATCGCCGCCACCGGCACCAACAACGTCGACCTGGAATCGGCGCGCCGGCGCGGCATCACCGTATGCAACTGCCAGGCTTACGGCACGCCGACGGTGGCCCAGCACACGCTGATGCTGCTGCTGGCACTGGCTACCCGCCTGCCGGACTACCAGGCCGCCGTCGCCAGCGGGCGCTGGCAGCAGAGCGGGCAGTTCTGTCTGCTGGATTTCCCCATCGTCGAGCTGCAGGGCAAGACGCTCGGCCTGCTTGGTCACGGTGAACTCGGCAGCGCCGTGGCGCGCCTGGCCGAAGCCTTCGGCATGCGCGTGTTGACCGGCAACCTGCCGGGGCGTCCGCCACGTCCGGGACGTCTGGATCTGGATGAGCTGTTGCCGCAGGTCGATGCGCTGACGCTGCATTGCCCGTTGACCGAACAGACCCGCAACCTGATCGGCGCGCGCGAACTGCAGCTGATGAAGCCGAACGCATTTCTGATCAACGCAGCACGCGGCGGCCTGGTCGACGAACAGGCGCTGGCCGACGCCCTGCGTCGTGGCCATCTGGGCGGCGCAGCCACCGACGTGCTGACCAGCGAACCGCCCAGCGATGACAATCCGCTGCTGGCCGCCGACGTGCCACGGCTGATCGTCACCCCGCACAGCGCCTGGGGCAGCCGCGAGGCACGCCAGCGCATCGTCGGTCAGTTGGCGGAGAACGCCACGGCATTCGCCGCCGGCACGCCGACGCGGCAGGTGAACTGAAGCGCCGAGCCCTGATGGCGGTGGGCAAAGGCTGTTAAGCTCGCCGCTTTTTCCGGAGGCTTCATGGATCCTCGAAGCGAAGTATTGCTGCGGCAGGCGCAGCTGTTCGACGGCAAGCTGCTGCTGGCCGGACTGCCGGCCGACGACCTGCTCGGTCAGCTGCCGCAGGCGTCCGGCTGGAGCTGGCATGCCGGCGAGCAGCAGCGTCTGCAGCGGCGTTTTGCCGGACGCTGCAGCTTCGGCGTCGATGCGCCGGTCGGTGACTTCGAGGCCGCCGTGCTGTTCCTGCCCAAATCCCGCGAGCTGACCGAGTACCTGCTGCAGACGCTGGCGGCGCGCCTCGCCGGGCGACCGCTGTATCTGGTCGGCGAGAAACGCGCCGGGGTGGAGCGCGCCGCGCGCCAACTGGCTGCCTTCGGCCATGCGCGCAAGCTCGACAGTGCGCGGCATTGCCAGCTCTGGCAGGTGCAGGTCGAGCAGGCCCCGGCCCATCCCGAGCTGAGCGCGCTGGCCGAACGCTTCCAACTGGAGCTGGCGGACGGTCCGCTGCAGGTGGTCAGCCTGCCCGGGGTGTTCAGCCATGGCCGGCTGGATCGCGGCAGCGCCCTGCTGCTCGAACACCTCGACGGCCTGCCCGCGAGCGGCCGGCTGCTGGACTTCGGCTGCGGCGCCGGCGTGCTCGGCGCCACCCTGAAGCGGCGCTATCCGCAGAGCGAGCTGTTCCTGTTGGACGTGGATGCCTTCGCCCTCGAGAGCAGCCGCCTGACCCTGGCGGCCAACGGTCTGGAGGCGATGCTGATCGCTGGCGACGGCATCGACGCCGCGCCGTTCGAGCTGAGCGCCATCGTCAGCAATCCACCGTTCCACCACGGCGTGCACACCAGCTACGAGGCCAGCGAAGCGCTGCTCGAACGCGCCGCGCGGCACCTGGCCGCCGGTGGCGAGCTGCGTCTGGTGGCCAACGCCTTCCTGCGCTATCCGCCGCTGATCGAAGCCCATCTGGGCCACTGCCAGACCCTCGCCGAGGCCGACGGTTTTCGCATCTACCGCGCCGTACATCAACCGTAACGGTTGCGAAACCCATAGCGCTTGGGCAAACTCGCGCCCGTCCCTGGGGGAGTAGTCTCGGGCGAGCGCCAGCCCGCCTGGCATGCGTCAACACACTTGATCGGCAGATCATGGCGCATGCGACCCGCGCGATCGTGACCACCACGTTTCGCCGCCGGTTTGACAAGACCCATGACATGAACACCTGGCCCGGGGCGGGCAGGTCGTGCATGTCATGGTGTTCATGTCGACCCGCCCTGAGGAATATCGCTTGGAATCGTTCTTCATCCCCACACTGATCGTTGCGCTCGCCGAGATCGGCGACAAGACGCAGCTGCTCGCCCTTCTGCTCGCCGCCCGCTATCGGCGCCCCTGGCCGATCATCTGGGGCATCGTGGTCGCCACGCTGGCCAATCACGCCGCTGCCGGTGCTGTCGGCAGCTGGGTTTCGGGGCTGTTCTCGCCCGCCGCCCTGAGCTGGATTCTCGCCGCCTGCTTCGCCGCCGTCGCGCTGTGGACGCTGGTGCCCGACAAGCTGGACGAGGATGAAACCAAGCTGGGCCGCCCCTACGGCCCCTTCGTCGCCACGGTGATTGCCTTCTTCATCGCCGAGATGGGCGACAAGACGCAGATCGCCACCGTGATGCTCGCCGCCCAGTACCCGGATTTCCTGCTGGTCATTCTCGGCACTACCGCCGGCATGCTGATCGCCAACGTGCCGGTGGTACTGGTCAGCCACTTCGCCGCCGACCGCCTGCCGCTGACGCTGATCCGCCGCGTGGCCGCCGCCGGCTTCGGTCTGCTGGCGCTGTATGCCGTTTACGAAGCGCTGAAGCTCAGCGGCATGCTCTCAGGCTGATACGCAGCGCAAATCCGCGAATCGGGGGAGCTGCTAGAGTGCTCAGCCGCAGCACCCAGCACCCCGAGGAGACCGGCTGCATGTCAGCGGATGGACGCAAGAAACGAGTCTGCACTCATATCGATCTGAGCTGGAACAAAGGCCGCCTGGCCCTTTCCGAGCAGTTGCAGAGCCGCTATTTCAGCTACAAGAGCTCGCTGCTCAGCCAGCCGCTGAACGCGGCTGGCTTCGCTGAGCTGGTGCGCGCCGTTCGCGGCGCGATGCCGGACCTGGAAGTGATGGTCGATGAGTGTCTCTGCGAAGGCCACAAGGTCATCACCACCAGCACGGTGATGGGCACCCTGACTCAACCGCTGCTGGGCTGGCCGGCGAGCGACAAGATTCTCGCCATCGCGGCGGTCAGCACCTGGACGCTGAACAGCGCCGGCGACATCGAGGAAATCAGCACGCTGATCGATCTGGAAAATGCGCGCCTGCAGCTCGGGCTGCATAGCGCGCTCTCCGGTTTTCTGCCGGCCAGCTGAGCGCCGGCCGGCGCTAGTCAGCGACGCGCCTGCTCGTACAGCGGCATCACTTTCGGGATATTGGCCTTGAGCGTCGCGGTACGCGTGCTGGAAGACGGGTGGGTGCTCATGAACTCAGGCGGCGCCGAACCGCCCGCCGAGGCCATTTTCTCCCACAGGGTCAGCGCCGCGTTGGGGTTGTAGCCGGCGCGCGCGGCCAGCTCCAGGCCGATCAGATCCGCCTCGTTCTCGTTGCCCCGGCTGTTGGGCAGCGTCATCAGGTATTCGACGCCCATGTTCGCCAGCTGCAGGCTGCCGCTACCGACACCCATCGCCGAACCGAGCTGGGTGGCCATCTGCACACCATAGGCCTTGGACATCGCCTCGCGGCCGTGCTCACGCAAGGCGTGGGCGATCTCGTGGCCCATCACCGCGGCGATCTCGTCGTCGCTGAGCTGAAGCTTCTCGATCAGCCCGGTGTAGAAGATGATTTTGCCGCCCGGGCCGCAGTTGGCGTTGAGTTCCGGGCTGTCGATGACGTTGACCGCCCAGTCCCACTGCGCCGCATCCGGGCGGAAAACCGGGACCTTGGCGATCAGGCGCTGGGCGATGGCGTCGACGCGCCGCGTCATTGGCCCGCTCTTGGCCAGCACGCCCTTGCTGGAGGCTTCGCTCAGCGTCTGCTGATATGACTGGGCATACATCTGGTTGACCTGTTCGGTCGACAGCATGCTGAACATGTACTGCTTGCGGTCGACGCCGACGGCACCGCCGCTGGTGGTGTTGACGGCCTGGCAGCCGGCCAGCAGCGCGGCGGCGATCAGCACGGACAAGGGTTGCAGCTTGGGCATGGAGCGTTCTCCGGGGAAACTGCGCGGTAGATTAGAGCGGCGTCGACGCTCAGGCAACCGAGGCTGTTGGGCGGCCGCCGGCGGCGGTTCGACAACCGGTTGACGACCGTCCGACTGCCTCAGTTGGCCGGCGTCAGGCACTCCGGCGCATCGAGTTGCGGGTCGTTGACCAACGTCGCCAGCGGGCGCTCGCGCAGCGCTGGCTGCACCTGACCGAGCAGTGCCTGCAGCGTCTGCGGCGAAGCCTGCGGGTCGAGCCAGGCGGCCTGCGCGGCCTCGTCAAGAATCAGCGGTCGCCGCTGGTTGGCGGCCGCGACGGTGACTACCGCGGCGCTGAGGTAGGTGTAACCCTGCACCGGATAGGCCTCCCACAGCGCCGCGAAGTACATCAGCGAGCCTTCAGCGGTCATCCAGTACGGCCGCTTGCGCGCCGTGCCGCGCCATTCATAGAAGCCGTTGGCCGGCAGCAGCCCGCGGCGCAGGCGGAAGGCCTCGCGGAACATCGGCTGCTCGGCCAGCGTCTCGGCACGCGCCTGCGCGGGTGTGCGAGTCAGGTCACTGAGCCAGGCAGGCGTCAGCCCCCAGCGCACGCGATCAAGCCTGAGGCCGTCCTCACACCTACGCAACAGCAGCACCTGTGCGCCGGGCGCAAGGTTCCAGTGCGGCGCCTGGTCGGCGGGAAACCCGGGCAACGCGGCAAACGCCGGGCTCCAGCGGAAAAAGGCATAGCGGCCACACATAACGGCACTCGTCAGCAGATCAGTTCGCCGGGATAACTCTGCGGTTCATCATCCGGCAGCGGCAGCGCGCCATTGTACGCGGCGATCAGCTGCTGCGCCCTCGCCGCGTCGCGGTCCGCCACCATCAGCCCGAGCAGGTCGATCGCCGGCAGCTCGCCCACCGCCCCGACCAGATGGCCGCCGGCAAGAAACGCCTCGACGCCCTCATCGGCCAGCATGCCGGTGAGCATCTGCGCCTCCAGCAGATCGCGCGGCTCGTAGATGCGCTGCATCACTCGTCCTCCCGGCGAACCTGCAGCTGCCAGTCTTCGCCATCGACGCTCAGATCGAATACCGCCGGCCGGCAGCACACCGGACAATCCTCGACGTACTGCTGATCGCCGCCGCTCAGATCGAGCAGCGCCTCGGCCGATTCGCCGCAGTACGGACATTGGTAAAGCTGTGATTCCAGCATGGACGTCTCCCTCGTGACTTGCCGCTATAATCGCCGTCCAGTTTCAGCCCACTACCGCAACTCGCCGTGACAATCCGGCAGGCACGGCCGGACAGCAGGCTCGGGGCGCATCCGCGTTGGCGCGGGTCATGCGCCGTCGCCTTCCTACTGTATAGCGCGTCCGTGTCGCAGTGAGGTCGCGCGGTCTTGCGCCGTTTCCTTCCAACCAGAGAGCATGATGGACGAATTCGAAGCCATCCGACCCTATGCCGACGCCGAAGTACCGGCAGTCATGTCCCGCCTGTTCACCGATCAGGACTTCCTCGACATCCTGCTGCGCTTTCGCTTCCCGCGGCTGGCCAACACCTTCGGCTGGCTGCTCAAGCCGATCATCGCCCATCGTCTGCGCCGCGAATTCGCCACGATCGATTCGGTCGACGCGCTGCAGCACAAGATCGAAGGCTATGTCGATCGGACCATCGAGCGCGCCACCGACGGGGTGACCTATTCGGGCGTGCAGCACCTGCAGCCCGGACGCGCCTACCTGTTTCTCGCCAATCACCGCGACATCGTCATGGACCCGGCCTTCGTCAACTACGCGGTGTATCACGCTGGCATCCGCACCCCGCGCATCGCCATCGGCGACAACCTGCTGCAACGCCCCTTCGTCAGCGATCTGATGCGGCTGAACAAGAGCTTCATCGTGCGCCGCTCGATCACCGCGCGGCGCGAGAAGCTCGCGGCTTACCAGGTGCTCTCGGCATACATCAACCACTCCATCCGCGAGGACGGCGAGTCGGTATGGATCGCCCAGGCCGAGGGGCGCGCCAAGGACGGTGATGATCGCACCGATTCGGCCATCCTCAAGATGCTGCACATGAGCCGCAAGGACCAGCCCTTCGCCGAGGTGCTGGCGGCGCTGCAACCGACGCCAGTCGCGATCAGCTACGAATACGACCCCTGCGACCTGGCCAAGGCGCGCGAGCTGTACACCCGCGCCACCACCGGCAGCTACACCAAGGCGCCGGGCGAAGACGACGCCAGCATCGCGCTCGGCATCACCGGCTACAAAGGCCGGGTTCACGTGCACTTCGGCGCCCCCATGAGCCAGGTCGCGGATGATCCGAAGGAGCTGGCCGCCGCCCTCGACCGCGAAATCCTCTGCGGCTACCGGCTGTTTCCGGTGCACTACCTGGCGTACCGCATGTGGGACACGCAGGACCCGGCGATCAGCGTGCCGAGCGCGGCCGAGCTGTTCGAACCGGCCGAACTGCAACGCGCCGAGGCGCAGTGGAGCGCGCGCCTGGCTGCCTGCCCGCCCGAGCAGCAACCCTACCTGATCCAGCAGTACGCCAATCCGGTGCGCAACCAGTACCGTCTCAACGCTGGCCTGCCCCTCTGAGTGGGGCGCCGCGCCGGCGCTCCCGCTGTCCATGCCGTGCCGTGCCAATTGGCAAGAGGCACGGCTGCATTATTGATGCCGTTGATGCCCCGCCCTTCGCCGGATCGGCTTGACGTGGGGGCTCCCCGCCCTCACCCTCCGAACACCCCCGAAGGGGCGAACTAGAGCCTCCGCCCAGGCGGCGAAGGCAATCGAGGGGCCCGTTACCAGCCTGCGCCGCGTGCGATGAGGGTTCGCATGCGGCACCGCGCAGGCATCTCGCCGGGACACAACAACAAGGATCACAGGACCACAACGATGCGCACGACACTTTTCAGATTGGGGACTCTTACACTCGCCCTGCTGGCCGGCAGCGCCAGCGCGGCGGTATCCGAGGCAGACGCCGCCAAGCTCGGCGACAGCCTGACCCCGGTGGGCGCCGAACGCGCCGGTAATGCCGCCGGCACCATTCCGGCCTGGACCGGCGGCCTCCCGGTGGATGCCGCACCGGTGAGCGCCGAGGGCTTCGTCGGCGACCCGTTCGCCGCCGACCAACCGAAATTCACCATCACCGCGCAGAACTACGAGCAGTATCAGGACAACCTGAGCCCCGGCCAGATCGCCATGCTCAAGCGCTATCCGCAGAGCTACCGCCTGCCGGTATACGAAACCCGCCGCAGCGCCGCGCTGCCGCAGCACATCTACGACGCCGCGGCGCGCAACGCGCGCAACACCACGCTGGTGCGTGGCGGCAACGGCCTGGAGAACTTCGACACGGCGCTGGCCTTCCCGATCCCGGAGAACGGCCTGCAGGTGGTCTGGAACCACATCACTCGCTACCGCGGTGCCTCGGTGCGCCGCGTGATCGCGCAGGCCACACCGCAGGTCAACGGCAGTTACAGCCTGGTCAAATTCATCGACGAGGTGGTCTACGCCAACACCCTGACCGACTACAACGCCGAAAAGCACGGCAACGTGCTGTTCTACTTCAAGCAGCAGGTGACCGAACCCTCGCGCCTGGCGGGCAACGTGCTGCTGGTGCACGAAACCCTCGATCAGGTGAAAGAACCGCGCATGGCCTGGATCTACAACGCCGGCCAGCGCCGTGTGCGTCGCGCTCCGCAGGTGGCCTACGACGGGCCCGGCACCGCGGCCGACGGACTGCGCACCGCGGACAATCTGGACATGTTCAACGGCGCGCCGGATCGCTATGACTGGAAGCTGGTCGGCAAGCGCGAGCTGTACATTCCCTATAACTCCTACCGCCTGGACTCGCCGCAGCTGAAGTACGACGACATCGTCAAGCCCGGCCATATCAACCAGGACCTGACGCGCTACGAGCTGCACCGCGTCTGGGAAGTCGAGGCGACGCTCAAGTCGGGCGACCGCCACATCTACGCCAAGCGCCACCTGTTCATCGACGAGGACACCTGGCAGGCCGCGGTGATCGACCACTACGACGGTCGCAACCAGCTGTGGCGCGTTGCCGAGGCGCATGCGCAGCAGGTCTACAACGTGCAGGTGCCGCTGTATGCCGTGGAAACCCTGTATGACCTGATCTCCGGGCGCTACCTGGTGATGGGCATGAAGAACGAGGAAAAGACCCCTTACACCTACAACTACAAGGCCAACTCCAACCAGTACACCCCGGCCGCCCTGCGCAACGCCGGCGTCCGCTGAGGCACGTGAACAGCGCCCCGGGACGGGGCGTTCATTCCGCCACCCAATCGTAGGAAACGAAAAAGCCCGCAACTGCGGGCTTTTTCATGGGTGCGGCAAGTGCCTGATCAGCGCTTACTGCGCCAGCAACTGACCGATGTTCTGGTCCTTGAACACACGGGTCAGCGCATCGCTCAACACATCGCTGACCAGCTTGGTATTGGTCTGCTCGTTGGGCGCCATGCCGAAGCGCTGATTCAGCGAGGCACCATAGCGCCCGCTGTAGCGGCGACCGGAGTTCTGCACGTCGACGCGCAGGGTTGCGCCGATGTTGGCCTCGGTGACGTACAGGCCTTCCTTGGGCGACTGGTACTTCAGTTCGGCCAGAGTCAGCGTCAGTTGCGGTGCGTTGTAGGCGTTGGGTGAAGGCGTGAAGCCGAGCAGGCGCACCGCCGCTTCAGTCTGCGCCTGCAGCTTGGGCAGCAGTTTTTCGCTCGGCACGATCACTGCGCTGGTTTCCGGGTAGAGGCCGCCGCGTGTGCCCAGCGTGGGCGACGGACGTCCGTCGACGACCCGCACGACGACCGGCTGGCCCCGGCCGACCGGATTGATGGTGCCCAGCAGTTTGGGGTTGGGATCGAGCTGCTGCGGGCTGTGGGCACAGCCTGCGAGAGCCAGTCCAATAACCGCGGCAAGTCCGAACAACAGGCGCTGCAGCATGCTGTTTTTCTCCAAGTGAGGGGGATGACGAACGCGGCGCAGTATACCGGGCGCATCCGTACCCCGACAGTGATGCGCTTCAGACCGACCGCCCGGCTGACGCGTTCCGTCATTCGCCTGTCATCGACACCTGCGATAAAGCGCGCACCGCTTCCATCGAGGTGCCCGACCATGAACTTCCTGCGCCGCCTGTTGCGCCTGCGCTCACGCCAGCACTATGCATTCGTCGACGAGCAGGGCTGCTGCCGCATGCTGTGCACCGCCACCAACCGCCCGCGGGGCCGCCAGTGGATCGAAGTGGGCGAAGTCCGGCTCGACTGGATCGGCCGCCCGCTGCCGCACGACGCGATCCTCGCTGGCCGCTGAACCGGCCAGAGCCGCAACAGCTGCATAAAAAAACCGCTCTGCCTCAAGGAGACAGGGCGGTTTTTCGTTCAACCAACGAACGTGGCGAATGTCAGTCCGCCAGGCCCAGACGCTTGTCCGACAGCGCGCTGATCTCGCGATAGGCCGTTGCGTCGCTTTGCAGCTGGTCTTCGCGTGCCGGGAATATCTCGCCCAGCTTGCTCGACCAGGCCTGCGACCGGTACTGCTCGGGGAAGCAACGCTCGATCAGCTCGAGCATGATCGAAACCGTCACCGAGGCACCCGGCGAGGCGCCGAGCAGCGCGGCGATGCTGCCATCATTCGCGGCGACCAGTTCGGTACCGAACTGCAGGATGCCGCCCTTTTTCGGATCCTTCTTGATGATCTGCACGCGCTGCCCGGCGATCTCCAGACGCCAGTCCTCGGCCTTCGCCTCGGGATAGAAACCGCGCAGGGTTTCCAGGCGATCTTCCATAGACTGCATCACTTCCTTGATCAGGTAGCGGGTCAGGTCCATGTTGTCGCGCGCCACCGCCATCATCGGGCCGATGTTGCTGGGACGGATCGACAGCGGCAGGTCCATGAAGGAACCGCGCTTGAGGAACTTGGTGGTGAAGCCGGCGTAGGGTCCGAACAGCAGGGACTTCTTGCCATCGACCACGCGGGTATCCAGGTGCGGCACCGACATCGGCGGGGCGCCGACCGCGGCCAGGCTGTAGACCTTGGCCTGGTGCTGAGCGACGATTTCCGGGTTGTCGCAACGCAGCCACTGACCGCTGACCGGGAAGCCGCCGAAACCCTTGCCTTCCTCGATGCCGGACATCTGCAGCAGCGGCAGTGCCGCGCCACCGGCGCCGAGGAACACGAAGCCGGCAGCCACTTCACGGGAGTCGCCGTTGCGGGTGTTCTTGATGTCGACCTTCCAGCCGGACGCGGTGCGCGCCAGCCCGGTGACCTTCTGGTTGTAGGAAACCTTGACGCCGGCGCTGCGCGACAGATAGCTGAGCATCTGGTTGGTGACTGCGCCGAAGTTAACGTCAGTGCCGTTCATCGCACGGGTTGCGGCGATCGGCTCGTCGGCCGCGCGTCCCGGCATCATCAGCGGCATCCACTCGGCCAGCGTGGCACGGTCTTCGGAATAGACCATGTCGGAGAAGGCGTGGTGGGTCTTCAGCGCATCGAAGCGGCGCTTGAGGAAATCGATGTTCTTGCTACCGCGCACGAAGCTCAGATGCGGTACGGCATTGATGAAGTCGCGGGGAGAGCCGAAGCCTTCGCGATCGGCGAGATATGCCCAGAACTGCTTCGAGACCTCGAACTGGGTATTGATATGGACGGCCTTCTTGATATCGATCGTGCCGTCCTTGCTGTCGGGGGTGTAATTCAGCTCACAAAGCCCCGCGTGGCCAGTACCGGCATTGTTCCAGGGATTGGAGCTTTCGATGGCTCCGGATTCCTGCAGTTCGACGATCTCAAGCTTGATGCTGGGGTCGAGTTCCTTGAGCAATACCGCGAGGGTAACGCTCATGATGCCGGCCCCCACCAACACCATATCCACTGCTTCGCTATCGTGTTGCGTCATTAACGCGTTCTCCAGAATCACAGCATTAAACTGTCACGTCCGCAGTACGCGGCCGCGTATAACCCACCAGCCAGACGGCCAGAAACGGAGGAGGTCTCTGTATCCGCTGCTCGGGATATCTGTGCCCGAGAACAGGCGAGAAGAACGCCTGCCAGCTGTTGGAAGGACGGCTTTTGGCTTCCTTCCTGACGCCTCGATCGGACCGGAGCGGGGTTAGACCCAGGCTCTACAGCCGGATGCGGCGAAAAAAACGATTTGCGAATCCTGCAGGCGATCGATACCGGGTGCGCCATGCGCTCACCGATCACCGAATATCCATTGCGTAGGTGCAGCCTCGTCAGCCACGAGCCGCTTCGATCACCTCGATGTACGGCCGCGCCTGATGCTGATCGGCGACCAGCTCGATGAAATCCCGCCCCTTGGCGTCACGTGCGCCGAGATCGTAGCCGGCGGCCTGGAAGAAACCGATGTAGCGCTCGAAGTCATCGATGCGCAGGCCGCGATAGGCCTTGATCAGCTTGTGCAGCGACGGCGGCGTATCGTCAGCCGGTTCTGGCAGAAGAAACAGTTTGATCGCTTCGTCGCCGATCTCCTCGCCGATCACCTGCTTCTTGTCTTTACGCATGTCAATTCTGCTCCGCGGTTTCTCACCGGGGCGGCAGTTTACTCCTCGCGGCCGGCACGCTCAACGCGCCAGGGCAGCTTGCGACCAAGGTCGTACTCGCAGCGGCGTACGCGGACGGAGGATTACCATCGATCCGAGCGCCACGCTGGTGCTTATACTGCTGCATTGCGTACAAGGAGCGTCACGGCATGAACCTACCGCCTCTATTCGCCGCCTGGCGGCAGACGCTACGCCTGGGTTACGGCCCCGCGCAGCTGCGTGGCGATCTCAGCGCCGGCCTGACCGTCGGCATCATCGCCATTCCGCTGGCGATGGCACTGGCGATCGCGGTCGGCGCGCCGCCGCAGCACGGCCTGTACACGGTGTTGATAGCCGCGCCGCTGATCGCACTGACCGGCGGTTCGCGCTTCAACGTCAGCGGCCCTACCGCCGCCTTCGTGGTGATCCTGCTGCCGATCACCCAGCAGTTCGGCGTCGGCGGTCTGCTGCTGTGCACCATGCTGGCCGGGCTGATTCTGATCGCGCTCGGCGTGCTGCGTGCCGGCCGGCTGATCGCCTTCATTCCTTATCCGGTCACCCTGGGCTTCACCGCCGGCATCGGCATCGTCATCGCCACACTGCAGGTCAAGGACCTGTTCGGCCTGACGCTCAGCGAGCAGCCCCAGCACTACGTCGACCAGGTCGTCCTGCTGGCGCGCTCGCTGCCGGGGGCGCAGGTGGGCGATGGGCTGGTCGCGATCGTCTGCCTGGCCGTTCTGATTCTCTGGCCTCGCTGGGTGCCGCGCGTGCCCGGCCATCTGGTCGCACTGACGATCGGCGCACTGGTCGGTCTCGCGCTGGAATCGTCCGGCATGCCGGTCGCCACGCTGGGCGAACGTTTCAGCTATGAACTCGATGGCATCCGCCATCCGGGCATCCCGCCATTGCTGCCGGACTTCACCTGGCCGTGGCTGCTCCCGGGCCCGGATGGCCAACCACTGCAGCTGACTTACGAACTGTTCCGCCAGCTGCTCGCACCGGCGTTCGCCATCGCCATGCTGGGCGCCATCGAATCGCTGCTCTGTGCGGTGATCGCCGATGGCATGACCGGTAGCAACCACGAGCCCAATGGCGAACTGATCGGCCAGGGCCTGGGCAACCTGATCGCCCCGCTGTTCGGCGGCATCACCGCCACCGCCGCCATCGCACGCAGCGCCGCCAACATCCGCGCCGGCGCGTTCTCGCCATTGGCGGCGATCATCCATGCCGGCGTGGTGCTGGTGGCGATTCTCTGGCTGGCACCGCTATTCAGCTATCTGCCGATGGCCGCGCTGGCGGCGCTGCTGTTGATGGTGGCCTGGAACATGAGCGAAGCGCCGCACGTCGTGCATGTGCTGCGCATTGCGCCGCGCAGCGACGTGCTGGTGCTGCTGACCTGCCTGGTGCTGACCGTGCTGTTCGACATGGTGCTGGCGGTGGGCGTTGGCCTGCTGCTGGCCGCCGGACTATTCATCAAACGCATGAGCGAGCTGACCGACACCGGCCAACTGTCACGCGATCAGCGCCGCGTCCTGGCCGACCTGCCGGAGCACGTGGCGGCCTATGCCATCCGCGGTCCACTGTTCTTCGGCGCCGCGGAAAAGGCATTGGGCGCACTGCGCCGCTTCAACCCCGAAGTGCGGGTGGTCATCGTCGACATCAGCGCCGTGCCCATGCTCGACATGACCGCCCTGGCGGCGCTGGAGAATGTGCTGGTGGATTACCGGCGGCTCGGCGTCACGCTGATTCTCAGCGGTAGCAATGCGCGCGTGCGGCTGAAGCTGCGACGTGCCGGTATTCACCGGTTGCCGGGTCGCCTGCTATACGTGCGCGATCTGACCCAGGCGCGGGAGAAGGCCCTGCGTCTGCTGCAGGACGAGGACAAACCGCTGCCGCAGCCGGCCTGAGGGCCGCGCGGCAGCGGGTGTCACGGTGACGGTCAGCCGGCGTACTTCTGCAGGTTGGCCATCATTTCCCGCAGCGCCTCGAGGTTGTCCGCTGGGTGCGCTGCGTCTTGGAAGTCGCAGATGCGCGCCCAGTTGGCGGCGACGTCCTCGGCAGCGAAACCGGTGCGCGGATCGAAGCCGACGCCCAGGCTGCGCTCCCAGCGCACCTTGCCCATCCAGCCGCCACCCACCTCGAACAGCCCACCGCTGTCCTGGCATTGTTCGCTGGCGAGATACACCACTAGCGGGCTTACCAGCTCGGGCTTGAGCTGCTCGAATACCTGCGGCGGAATCAGCCCCTCGGTCATGCGCGTGCCACCGGTCGGCGCGATGGCGTTGACCAGGATGTTGCTCTTGCGTCCCTCCAGCGCCAGTGTGCGGGTCAGGCCATAGAGGCCGAGCTTGGCCATGCCGTAATTGGCCTGGCCGAAGTTGCCGTAGATGCCCGAGGTGGACGCGGTGAAGATCACCCGCCCGTGCCCCTGCTCGCGCATCAGCGGCCAGGCGGCGCGCGTGACCTTGTAGGCGCCCTCGACGTGCACGCGGTAGACCAGATCCCAGTCGGCATCCTCCATCTTGTGGAACGTGCGATCACGCAGTATGCCGGCGTTGTTCACCACCACGTCGACACGCCCGAAGCTATCCAGCGCCTGTTCGACGATGCGCTCGCCATCGGTCACCGAGTCATGGTTGGCCACCGCGGTACCGCCGGCCTGGCGGATCTCCTCGACGACCCGATCCGCGGCGGAACTGCTGGCGCCGTCGCCCTGGGCGGTCCCGCCCAGATCGTTGACCACCACCCGCGCGCCGTGCCGGGCGAACAGCAGTGCGTGGGCGCGTCCCAGGCCGCCACCAGCTCCGGTCACGATGACCACTTTGTCTTCAAAACGAATGGGTTGCGTCATGGACTGCTCCTCGGTCATGAATGCCGCGAGTCTCCCTGTCGCCCGACGCCGCGACAATCAAACGCCTCGGAATGAATGGATCGGCATAACGCTCGACGATGCGCTGATCGTTTTTTGTACCGTAGCCACGCAGCCCAGATGTCACGGCGCTTCGCCCGTTTTTCCAGCAGTTTATCCACAGCGGCATCCACAGATTTAGGGGATAACAAATTAGCCCGCACAGGCCCACGGAGGCGCCCGCCGGAAAGCCGTAAACGGCTGATTTCACTAGGAGTTAAACGGCCAACAAGCCAATCGGTCAAAAATCGAACAGGCCGTTACAGGCCAGGCGCCATCACCTCGGCAGGCATTACTCCAAAGGTTATCCACAGAACGCTGCACAGTTCACGGGGATAACATGATTGCCGTATAGCTATTACGGCCATGGCGTAAATCAACCGGCCCACGAGCGGACCCGGGCTTATCCTTCAACTACCAGTCACAGCCCGGAGTCACGCCATGATCAGCCGTGCCATCTTGCAATGCCTTTTCGCCAACTATGCCTCGGCGGTCAGCGGTACATGCGCGGACGAATGAACCTCATTGAAACCGTTGCTCAAATTTCACCCACCTGGCCGCACCCCGCATGCTTCGCGGCATGTGGCGCTGTTTGCCCAACTTATCCACAAATAACTGCACAGCAATCGTGGATAACAGGTTTCGCGCTGCAGTCATTTGCTCTGACGTTCATTCAACGCGCTGTTCAGAAAGCGAGCAACTGCGGCAACCGCCCGCCGTTGTTGGGGTGCACGCATCCATGCAGAAGTTACCCACAAGTTAGCGCACAGCAAGAGTGGATAAGCCTGGGCCTGCGCTGATTTGTCCCGCCCGGTGCGGGCACTGCCGGGGCGTCCACGCGGTCACAACCAGGTCGGCCTTGCCGGCGGCGGACACCGTCCGCCTTCCAACAACCGATCCGGAAAAAAAGAATGAAATACGCCCTCTCCCTGATCATCGCCACGGCGGCGCTGCTGCCATTCACCGCGCAGGCCGCCGACGATGCCTGTCCGAGCAGTAGCGAGGACGATATCGCCGCATTGTTCACGCAATGGAACGAAGACCTGCGCAGCGGCGATCCGAAGCGAGTAGTTCAACGTTACGCCACCGACTCGCTACTGCTGCCGACCTTGTCGAATACCCCACGGGAAACCGCGGCGGGCAAGGAAGACTACTTCTCGCATTTCATGACCAAGCGTCCGGACGGGCGTATCGACTCGCGCATGATCCGCATCGACTGTCGCACCGCGCTGGATACCGGGCTCTACACCTTCCGCTTCGGTGACGGCTCGGCAGTGCAGGCACGCTATACCTTCACCTACCGGTGGGATCCGCAGCAGGCGCGCTGGCTAATCAGCAGTCATCACTCGTCGGCAATGCCCGAGCGTGCCGTAACGACGCCCTGACAACCCTCTTGACCGGCCCATCGCTACGGGCCATTGTGCCGCCCGCATGTGCGGGCAGCATGGCTGCCGCATGCAATCCCCGCACTCCCGCATTGTCCAACCGGATAAGCCCACCGGCTCGAAGTGATCCTCGCATGCGCCTGAAAGCCCGCCTGGCGCTGCTGATCGACCGAATCAGCGCGCTGCTCCGACGTTTCCCCGGCACCGTTGCGCTGTTCGGTTTCTGCTCGGGCGTGGCCAGTTTCCTGCTGGTCGAGCGCCACGCCGGGCTGGCCAAGGGCATCGCCGTCATCATGCTGGTGAGCTGGGTCTGGCTGACGCTCGAGCACAGCCTGCGGCGCAGCCTGAAGCGCTGGTTCGGCTGGCAGTTGCCGGCACCGCTGCTGCGTTACGCGACGCAGATGGTCCACCAGGAAAGCCTGTTCTTCATCATCCCGTTCTTTGCCATCACCACCACCTGGAACAGTGGACAGGCACTGTTCACCGGCCTGCTTGGCGGTGCGGCGCTGATCTCGCTGATCGATCCGCTGTACTACCGCTGGCTGGCGCCACGCCGCTGGGTCTACCTGGGCTTTCATGCCGTGACGCTGTTCGCCGTGCTGCTCACCGCGCTGCCGATCATCCTGCATCTGTCCACACCGCAGAGCTATCAGCTGGCGCTCGCCGTGACGGTACTCTTGGCCTTGCCTAGCCTGGGCAGTTTGTTCCGCCAATGGAGCTGGCGCAGCCTGCTGGGCATCGTCGGTCTGGCCGTCGCGCTCGCCGGCGCAGGCTGGCTCGGACGCACCTGGGTACCGCCGGCGTCGCTGTGGCTCACCGATGTCGCCGTGACGACCCAGCTCGACGACCGCCAGCGCAAACCCGGCAAGGGTCTGCGCCAGCTCAGCAGCGCCGAACTGCACGCCACCGGTCTCTACGCCTTCACCGCGATCAATGCCCCGCGCGGGTTGAAGGAACGCATTTACCACGAGTGGCTGCACGAAGGACGTCAGGTCGACCGTATCGCCCTGGATATCAGCGGCGGCCGCGAAGCCGGCTACCGCGCGTGGACGCACAAGCGCAACTTCCCGCCGCAATCGGCCGGCAAGTGGCGCGTACGGGTGGTGACGGAGGCAGGTCAGATGATCGGTATGCTGCGCTTCGAGGTCAGCGAATAGCGAACGTCCGCCCGCGCCGCCACTCCTAACGAGAAAGCGCAGCGTGAATCGGAGGCTGACATGGACTGGTGGGATATCGTTGTCCGGACGATCGCCGCGGAATTTGCGGATATCCCCGATCTGGACGAGGCCGTGCGCGTCGCTATGCGCCTGCTGCTCGCCGCCTTGCTGGGCGGCCTGCTCGGCTTCGAGCGCGAACTCCGACGCCGCGCCGCCGGCCTGCGCACGCACATGCTGGTGGCGCTCGGTGCCGCGCTGTTCGTGCTGGTGCCGGTGCAGGCCGGTGTGGAGGTTTCGCGGGTGATGCAGGGCATCATCACCGGCATCGGTTTTCTCGGCGCCGGGACCATTCTCAAGGGCACGTCCATCGAGGACGTGCAGGGGCTGACCACCGCCGCCAATATCTGGATGACCGCGGCCATCGGTGTCGCCGCCGGCCTCGGCCACGAAGCGACCGCAGTGCTGAGCACGTTGCTGACGCTGCTGGTGCTGCTGCTCATGCCAACGGTGGAACGCCACGCGGCGCACAAGCGGAACGACACGCCGCCGTCCTGACGAACGCGCGAACGATGATGCAGCCAGGGGGGTCGTAAATCAGACAGTCCGCGTCCCGGAGCCGAGACCATGCCCGCTGCCCGCCCCTGTTTGATCGCCACCACCTTCGCCCTCGCCCTGGGCGGTTGCGGCGATACCGCAAAAACGCCGGTCGAAGCCGGCTATGGTCCCGATCCGGCGCTACCGGCACCGAACAAGACGCTGTTGCCGACCGTCAACATCGCCCCGGCCAAAGGCTGGCCAGAAGGCGGCAAACCACAGGCTGCACCCGGGCTGGAAGTCGCCGCGTTTGCTGACGACCTGAAGCATCCGCGCTGGATTCACGTGCTGCCCAATGGCGATGTGCTGGTCGCCGAAGCAGATGCCCCGCCCAAACCGGAAGGCAGCCAAGGCATCCGCGGCTGGATCATGAACAAGGTCATGGCCCGCGCCGGCTCGCGAACACCGAGCGCCAACCGCATCACCCTGCTGCGCGACCGCGACGGTGACGGCCAGCCGGAACAACGCAGCGTCTTTCTCGAAGGACTCAACTCCCCGTTCGGCATGGCCCTGGTCGACGACCAGCTGTACGTCGCCAATACCGACGCCCTGCTGCGCTTTCCATACCGGGAAGGCGCCACGCGCCTGGAGCCGGCCGCCGGCGAGAAGGTCGTCGACCTCCCGGCAGGGCCGATCAACCACCACTGGACCAAGAATGTCATCGCCAGCCGGGATGGCAAACGGCTGTACGTCACCAGCGGCTCGAACAGCAACGTTGCGGAAAACGGCATGCAGGCCGAGGAAAACCGCGCAGCGATTCTCGAAGTCGCCCCGCAGGCCAAGACCTTGCGGCTGTTCGCCTCAGGGCTGCGCAATCCCAACGGCCTGGCCTGGCAGCCCGACAGCGGCCAGCTGTGGACGACCGTCAACGAGCGCGATGAGATCGGCAGCGATCTGGTTCCCGACTACATGACCTCGGTACAGGAAGGCGGCTTCTATGGCTGGCCCTACAGCTATTACGGCCAGCACGTCGACAAGCGAGTCGAGCCGCCGCGCCCGGACCTGGTCGCCAAGGCCATCGTGCCCGACTACGCGCTGGGTGCGCATACCGCGTCGCTGGGCCTGGCCTTCTACGAGGGCGATCTGCTGCCGGAGCGCTACGCCAAGGGTGCTTTCGTCGGTCAGCACGGCTCCTGGAATCGCAAACCGCTCAGCGGTTACAAGGTGGTCTTCGTGCCGTTTCGCGACGGCAAGCCCGCCGGGCCGACCGAGGACGTGCTGACCAGCTTCGTCAACCCGGACGGCGAGGCGCTGGGGCGTCCGGTCGGCGTCGCGATCGACCGCAGCGGCGCGCTGCTGGTGGCCGATGACGTCGGCAACCGTGTCTGGCGCGTAACCCCCGCCCCCAATCAAGACGCCCGCGCGCAACCGCGCGAAGGAGGTTCCGATGCCCCGCGGTGACAAATCCAAATACACCGACCAGCAGCAGGGCAAGGCCGAACACATCGAGGAGAGCTACGAAGAGCGCGGCGTACCGCCGAAGGAAGCTGAAGCGCGCGCCTGGGCCACGGTCAACAAGCAATCCGGCGGCGGTGAGCGCAAGGGCGGCGCGGGCCGCAAGAAAAGCGAGACCGCCAAACGCGCCGATCGCAAGGACTCGGCACACCGGGCCGCGCAGACGCGCGCTGGCGATTCGCCCAATCGCGGCTCGGCACGCCAGCGTCGCGGCGCAGCCAGCACGTCGCTCGCCGAGATGACCCGCGACGAACTGCTGCAGAAGGCCCGCGAACGTGACATCCGCGGCCGTTCGAAGATGCGCAAAGCCGAATTGCTGCGCGCATTGAGCTGAACGAACACATGCAAGCACCCGAACGCCCGATTACGCCAGATCCCGCCACGAACCCAAAGCGCGAGGAGCCGGGCGAACCGCTGCCGGTCGACGATCCCGGCCAGGCGCCACCGGTCGAAAAGCCGCCTGCGCGCGAATTTGGACAAGCAACGCGTTTTCCACGGCATAAAAAAAGCCACCCGAAGGTGGCTCAAGAATACTAAGGAAGGAGGTATCGCTTAGCCGGCTGCCGCCGGACGCATGTAGGAGATCGGGGCGGTCTGCGCATCATCGAAAGTGACCAGCTCCCACGCATCCTTCTGGGCCATCAGGGTGCGTAGCAAGCGGTTGTTCAATGCATGCCCGGACTTGAAGCCACGGAACTCGCCGATCAGGCTGGTGCCCAGCAGATAAAGATCGCCGATGGCATCCAGGATCTTGTGCTTGACGAACTCGTCCTCGTAACGCAGGCCGTCCTCGTTGAGCACGCGGTTCTCGTCCACCACGATAGCGTTATCCACGCTGCCGCCGAGCGCCAGATTGTGCGAGCGCAGGAATTCAATGTCGCGCATGAAACCGAAGGTTCGCGCACGGCTGACTTCCTTGACGAAGGAAGTGCTGGAGAAATCCACGCTGGCGGTCTGGGTACGGCCCTTGAACACCGGATGGTCGAAATCGATCTCGAAGCTCACCTTGAAGCCGTCGAACGGCAGGAATGTCGCACGCTTGTCGCCCTCCTCGACGGTGACTTCACGCTTGATGCGAATGAACTTCTTCGGCGCGTCCTGCTCCTGCAGGCCGGCTGACTGAATCAGGAATACGAACGGCCCGGCACTGCCATCCATGATCGGCACTTCCGAGGCGGAGAGTTCGACGTAGGCGTTGTCGATTCCCAGCCCGGCCATTGCCGAAAGCAGGTGCTCCACTGTGTCGACCTTGACGTCACCGTTGACCAGCGTCGTGGACATGGTGGTTTCGCCGACGTTCTCGGCCCGCGCGGGAATCTCCACGGGCGGGTTGAGATCGGTGCGACAGAACACGATTCCGGTATCCACCGGCGCCGGTTTCAGGGTCAGGTAAACCTTCTCTCCCGAATGCAAGCCGACGCCAGTGGCGCGAATGATGTTCTTCAGGGTGCGTTGTCTGATCATGGCCTTTGGTTCGCTATTGCACTAGTTGCGAATTGTTTTCAACAATTGCCGGCGATAATAGCAGATGCCAACTTTGCTGAACACCAATCACAACAATACTCCTGATAACTTCAGTCAATCGGCCTGACGACGCAGAAACGCCGGGATGTCCAGGTAATCCAGATCCTCTTGCGGGTTCAGTTTGGCGGCAGTGGCCGCGGCATGGGCCTGGTTGCGCATGACGGTCGGACGCTCCAGGTCACGGTAGTTGACTGCCACCTGCTCTTGGCGCGGTGCAACCGGTGCGGACGGAGCAACCGAAGCCTGCAGGGTATTGTCGATGACCTTGACCGGCTTCTCATTGCGCGGACCCAGGCCAGTAGCGACCACAGTGACGTGCAGCTCGTCGCGCATATCCGGATCGATCACGGCGCCTACCTTGACGGTCGCCTCATCTGAAGCGAATGCTTCGATGATCTCGCCGACCGCGGCGTATTCGCCCAGCGACAGATCCAGGCCGGCGGTGATGTTCACCAGGATGCCGCGAGCGCCCTGCAGGTTCACGTCTTCCAGCAGCGGGTTGCGGATCGCCGCCTCGGTGGCCTCGCGCGCACGATTCGGGCCGGTAGCGCAGCCGGTACCCATCATCGCCATGCCCATCTCGCCCATGACGGTCTTGACGTCGGCGAAGTCGACGTTCATCAGACCCGGACGCTGCATGATGTCGGAGATGCCGCGCACCGCACCGGTCAGCACGTCGTCGGCCTTGGCAAAGGCGGACAGCAGGCTGGCGTCCTTGCCGAGGATGGTCAGCAGCTTCTCGTTGGGGATGGTGATCAGCGAGTCGACGCATTCGGACAGCGCGCGAATGCCCTCGTCGGCCACCTGCATGCGACGACGGCCCTCGAACGGGAACGGACGGGTGACCACTGCAACGGTGAGGATGCCCATTTCCTTGGCCACCGAAGCGATGATCGGCGCAGCGCCGGTACCGGTACCGCCACCCATGCCGGTGGTGATGAACACCATGTCGGCACCTTCGAGCACCTCGGCGATGCGCTCACGATCTTCCATCGCCGCCTGGCGACCGATGTCCGGATTGGTGCCGGCGCCCAGGCCCTTGGTGATGGCCGAACCGAGCTGCAGCACGGTGCGCGCTTCGATCTTCTTCAGTGCCTGCGCATCGGTGTTGGCACAGATGAATTCCACGCCTTCGACGTTGTTGCGCACCATGTGATTGACGGCGTTGCCGCCACCACCGCCGACGCCGATGACCTTAATGACTGCACTCTGCGGGGTATGATCTACGAGTTCGAACATGGCCCTCTCTCCTTCCAGCTTTCTAGTTTTGGGTTGCCGCGTACTGTTAGAAATTGCCCTGGATCCAGCCCTTGAGCCGGTCCAGAACAGACGTTTTGGGTTCTTCGTTCAGGCTGCCGGTTCCACGCGGACCGACGCCATCGACCTGCTTCTGCACGCCGTAGAGCAACAGGCCAACGCCCGTCGCATAAATCGGGTTGCGCACCACATCATTCAGGCCCTTGACCGTATGCGGCACGCCCAGGCGTACCGGCATGTGGAAGATTTCCTCGGCCAGCTCGACCGCGCCTTCCATCTTCGACGTACCGCCGGTGAGCACGATACCGGCCGGCACCAGGTCCTCGTAGCCACTGCGCCGCAGCTCGGCCTGGATCAGGGTGAACAGCTCGTCATAGCGCGGCTCGACTACTTCGGCCAGTGCCTGGCGCGACAACTCGCGCGGCGGGCGATCGCCGACACTGGGTACCTTGATGGTTTCGCCGGCACCGGCCAGCTTGGCCAGCGCGCAGGCGTAACGGATCTTGATTTCCTCGGCGTACTGCGTGGGGGTACGCAGCGCCATCGCGATGTCGTTGGTGACCTGGTCGCCGGCGATCGGGATCACCGCGGTGTGGCGAATCGCGCCTTCGGTGAAGATGCAGATGTCGGTGGTGCCGCCGCCGATGTCGACCAGGCACACGCCCAGTTCCTTCTCGTCGTCGGTCAGCACCGCATGGGCGGAGGCCAGCTGTTCGAGGATGATGTCGTCCACTTCCAGGCCACAGCGGCGCACGCATTTCTCGATGTTCTGCGCGGCATTCACGGCACAGGTCACCACATGCACCTTGGCCTCCAGGCGGACGCCGGACATGCCCAGCGGCTCGCGCACGCCCTCCTGGTTGTCGATCACGTAATCCTGCGGCAGCGTGTGCAGCACGCGCTGGTCGGCCGGGATTGCCACGGCCTGGGCGGCATCGAGCACGCGCTCGAGGTCGGCGGTGCTGACCTCGCGGTCGCGGATCGCGACGATGCCGTGCGAATTCAGGCTACGGATATGGTTGCCGGCAAGGCCGACAAACGCCGAGTGAATGCGGCAGCCGGCCATCAGCTGGGCTTCCTCGATGGCGCGCTGGATCGACTGTACGGTCGACTCGATGTTCACCACCACGCCCTTCTTCAGGCCGCGGGACGGGTGAGTGCCGATACCGACGATTTCCAGATCGCCGTCGGCCGTGACCTCGCCCACCAGCGCGACCACCTTGGAGGTGCCGATATCGAGACCGACGATCATCTTGCCGCTTTGCACGCTAGACATGTGTTTCATTCCTCAATTCTTCGCCGCGACGGTCACGTCCGTCGCAGTCGGGATCGGTTCACGCCAGGCGACGGCGAGGCCGTTGGCGTAACGCAGGTCGATCCTTGCAATTTTCTCGCTTTGTGCCTGCAACGCCTTTTGATAGATGGCATTGAAGCGACGCATTTTTTCCACTACGTGGTCCCGTCCCAGCAGCAGCTCGATGCCCTGGCTGGTGGTCAGGAACCAGCTGCCCCGCTCGCGCAGTTCCAGACTCGCGATGGAAAAGCCCAGCGGCCGCAGCATCTGGCTGAGCATCTGGTACTGCTGCATGACCCGCTGCTGAGCCCGCTTCGGACCATGCAATTGCGGCAAGTGTTCATAATGATTGAGGTTATTCGGCGCAAATGCCTGCCCACGGTTGTTCAGCAACGCTTCGTCGCCCCAGCGAGCAATCGGCAGCTGTTCCTCGAGATTCACCTGCACCTGATCCGGCCACACACGGCGCACTTCCACATGGGCAATCCACGGCATCTGCTCGAGATCGTGACGCATGCCGTTCAGATCAACCTTGAAAAAACTCGCATCGACGAACGGCGCGATACGCTGCTGCACCGCCTCGCGCGCCACGTAACTCAGCTCACCCTGCACGCTGACCTTGGCGATCGGCCGGTCAGCGTAGGGCAGCAGGCGCTCGCCCAGCTCGTACAGGCCGAAGGCCAGACCGACCAGCAGCAACGGCCAGACAGCGCGCTTGAGCCCTGTCAGATTCGGCCGCGGCAGGCGTGCGGACAGCGGCTCACGGGCCACCAGCCGGCTGGCCCCACGCGGCGCCGGCTTGCGCAGCGCACGGCCGCCTCCCGGTTGCGAGTGACGCAGCGTGGTGATCATCTCAGTTCTCCGCCCCGACGCTGTCGTCGAGAATGCTCAGCACCAGTTGCTGGAAGTCCAGACCCGCGGCCCGTGCCGCCATCGGCACCAGACTGTGGTCGGTCATCCCCGGTACGGTGTTCACCTCCAGCAACCAGAAGTCACCGTTGGCGTCCTGCATTACGTCAACCCGCGCCCAGCCGCGTACGCCGACCGCTTCGCAGGCGCGTGCCGACAGCTCCTTGAGCTGCAGCTCACGCACCGGATCGAGCCCGCAGGGAATGCGGTACTGGGTGTCGGAGGCCAGGTACTTGGCGTCGTAGTCGTAGAAGCTGTGCGGCGTGCCCAGGCCGATCGGCGGCAATACTTCGCCGCGCAGCACCGCAATGGTGAATTCCGGGCCCTGGATCCACTGCTCGACCAGCACCTGCGAATCGAAGCGACTGGCCTCGCGCCAAGCAGCCACCAGCGCCTCGACGTCGTCCACCTTGGCCATGCCGATGCTCGAGCCTTCATGGGCCGGCTTGACCATCAGCGGGAACCCCAGCGCGGCGGCCGCAGCGTGGCAGTCCTCGACGCTGGCTAGCGCCGCGTGACGCGGAGTCGGCAGGCCGAGGCTCTGCCAGACCTGCTTGGTCCGCAGCTTGTCCATTGCCAGCGCGGACGCCAGGATGCCGCTGCCCGTGTAGGGGATGCCAGCGCACTCCAGCAGACCCTGCATGCTGCCGTCCTCGCCGCCACGGCCGTGCAGGACGATGAACGCGCGGTCGATACGCTCGCGGTCAAGACGCTGCAGCAGATCGTCGCCAACATCGATACCGAAGGCATCCACGCCGGCCGCCTGCAGTGCCTGCAGCACTGCCGCACCGGACTTCAGCGATACTTCGCGCTCGGCGCTCTTGCCGCCGAACAGCACGGCGACCCGGCCGAACGCCTGCGGGTCACGGGTCGAATGCAGGGCGCTCATGGTTGTTTCCTCGCGGTGCCTTCGGCATCGCCAAACAGGGGACTCTTGATCAGTTGCGGGGCTACGCCGCCGATATCGCCGGCACCCTGGCAGAGCAGAATGTCGCCGGCGCGCAGCAGCGGCTTGATGATCGACGCCAGGTCGGCGCCTCGCTCGACATAGATCGGATCGAGCTGGCCGCGCTGACGGATGCTGTGGCAGAGCTGACGGCTGTCCGCCCCCGGAATCGGCTCTTCACCGGCCGGGTAAACCTCCATCAGCAGCAGCACATTGGCGTCGGCCAGTACCTGCACGAAATCGTCGTAGAGGTCGCGGGTGCGGCTGAAGCGGTGTGGCTGATAGACCATCACCAGCCGGCGCTCCGGCCAGCCGCCACGCACGGCCTTGATCACCGCCGCAACTTCACGCGGATGGTGGCCGTAGTCGTCCACCAGCATCACGCTGCCGCCTTCGACCGGCAGCTGACCATAGACCTGGAAGCGCCGGCCGACGCCCGCGAATTGCGACAGGCCCTGAATAATGGCCTCGTCATCAATGCCTTCGTCGGTGGCGATGGCGATGGTCGCCAGCGCGTTGAGCACGTTATGGGTGCCGGGCATGTTCACCGACACGTCCAGAGGTTCGCAGCCGGCGCGCAGCACGGTGAAATGGGTGCGCATGCCTTCCTGACGGATGTTGATGGCGCGCACGTCGGCATCTTCGCTGATGCCGTAGGTGGTGGTCGGCCGGCCGATTTGCGGCAGGATCTCGCGCACCACCGGGTCGTCCACGCAGAGCACGGCCAGCCCGTAGAACGGCAGGTTGTGCAGGAACTCGATGAAGGTCTTCTTCAGCTTGCCGAAATCGCCGCCGTAGGTGCTCATGTGATCGGCGTCGATATTGGTGACCACCGCCACCATCGGCTGCAGGTGCAGGAAGCTGGCGTCGCTTTCGTCCGCCTCGGCGATCAGATAGCGGCTGCCGCCGAGCTGGGCGTTGGTACCGGCGGCGGTCAGCCGGCCACCGATGACGAAGGTCGGATCCAGGCCGCCCGCTGCGAACACCGAAGCCAGCAGGCTGGTGGTGGTGGTCTTGCCATGAGTGCCGGCGACCGCGATGCCGTGGCGGTAGCGCATCAGCTCGGCGAGCATTTCCGCGCGCGGCACCACCGGAATGCGCTGTTCCAGCGCCAGAGCGACCTCGGGATTGCTGGCATTGATCGCGCTGGATACCACCAGCACGTCGGCGCCGGCGACGTTACCGGCCTGGTGGCCGATGAAGATATGCGCGCCGAAACTCTGCAGCCGCTCGGTGCTGGCCGATTCCTTCAGGTCCGAACCGGAAACTTCGTAGCCCAGGTTCAGCAGCACTTCGGCGATGCCGCACATGCCCACGCCGCCGATGCCGACGAAATGGATGCGGCGGATGCGCCGCATGCGCCGGACTTCAGCCTTTACCGCAGCCGGGGACTTAGCCATTGGCCACCTCCAGGCAGATATCGACGACGCGCCGCGTCGCATCGGGTCGCGCCAGCCGGCGAGCGGTGGCGCCCATGACCTTGAGTTTTTCCGGGTGCATCAGTACCTCTTCAAGCTGCTCGGCGAGGGCGGCAGCATCGGTCTTGGCTTGCGGCAGAAGGACGGCCGCGCCCTCCTTCGCCAGATATTCGGCATTGCGCGTCTGGTGGTCATCGATAGCATGCGGCAGCGGCACCAAAAACGACGGCAGGCCCGCGGCGGCCAGTTCGCAGACGGTCAGCGCGCCAGCGCGGCAGATCACCAGATCGGCCCAGGCATAGGCGCGCGCCATATCCTTGATGAACGGCGCCACTTCGGCGGCGACGCCGGCTTCGGCGTAACGCTCGGTAGTGATGTCGGCGTGCTGCTTGCCGGCCTGGTGGAACACCTCTGGGCGCAGCTCGCCCGGAACACGCGCCAGCGCAGCAGGCAGCAGCTTGTTGAGCGGCTCGGCGCCCAGACTGCCGCCGAGGACCAGCAGGCGCGGACGGCGATTGACCAGGGCATCGCGCGGCGTCTCAAGAAACAGCTCCTCGCGCACCGGATTACCGGTGGTGCGACGCTTGTCGCTGGCCTTGAACGTATCCGGGAACGCCTCGCAGACACGGCGCGACAGCGGGACCAGGCTGCGATTGGCAGTGCCGGCGACGGCGTTCTGCTCGTGGATGATCAGCGGTACGCCGGCGAGCCAGGCCGCCAGTCCGCCCGGCCCCGTGACATAGCCACCCAGGCCGAGCACGCAGACCGGCTTCAGTTCGCGGATGATCCGCCGCGCCTGCAGCAGCGAGCGCACCAGCTGCAGCGGCGCCTTGAGCAGGGCCATGAGGTTCTTGCCGCGCAGTCCGCTGACCTGAATCAGATGCAGTGGCAGACCGGCGGCCGGCACCAGCTCGTTCTCGATACCACGCGGCGTACCCAGCCAATGCACGGCATAGCCGCGCGCCTGGAATTCGCGGGCGCAGGCCAGCGCCGGGAATACGTGGCCACCGGTGCCACCGGCCATGATCAGCACGTTAGCGGCCACGGGCGACCTCCTTGGCGGCTGGCGCCTCCTCGAAATCGGCTTCGCTGAACTCGACATCCTCGCTGCCGAGTACCGTGCGGCTTTCCCATTCGATACGCAGCAATAACGCCATGCTCGCGCAGGTCACTACCAGCGAGCTGCCGCCATAACTGAGAAACGGCAGCGTGAGTCCCTTGGTCGGCAGCAGGCCAACGTTCACCCCGACATTGATGAGGAATTGCCCCAGCCAGAGGAATGCCATGCCCCAGGCGACGTAGGCGGCGAAGAACTGACGCGCCTTCTCGGCCTGCAGGCCAATGTACAGCGCGCGCACGCCGACGAAGGCAAACAGCAGGATGGTCAGCAACGCGCCGACCATGCCCAGCTCCTCGGCCAGCACGGAGAACACGAAGTCGGTGTGCGCCTCGGGCAGGTAGAACTGCTTCTGCACGCTGTTGCCCAGCCCGACGCCGAACCATTCGCCGCGGCCGAAGGCGATCAGCGCCTGGGTCAGCTGGTAGCCGGCGCCGTACTGGTCGGCCCACGGATCGGTGAAGGTAATCAGGCGCTGCAGGCGATATTCCTGCGTCTGCACCAGCACGAACACCGCACCGACCGCCGCCGCAACCAGCAGGCTGAAGCGGATCAGGCCGACGCCACCGAGGAACAGCATGGCCACCGCCGAGCCCATCATCACCACGGTGGCGCCGAAGTCCGGCTCCATCAGCAGCAGGAAGGCCATCGGCAGCAGTACCAGGAACGGCTTGGCGAAGCCCCAGAAGCTCTCGCGTACCTCTTCCTGGCGACGCACCAGATAGCCGGCGAGATAGATCACCACGAACACCTTGGCCAGCTCGGACGGCTGTACGTTGAACGCACCGAACCCGATCCAGCGCATCGAACCGTTCACTTCGCGGCCGATACCTGGGATCAGTACAAGGATCAGCAGACCAAAGGCCGCCAGCAGCAGCATCCAGTCCAGCCGCTGCCAGGTCGAAACCGGCACTAGTAGCATCAGGCCGGCGGCGCCCAGGCCGAGCGCGACGTACACCATGTGGCGGGTCATGTGATACAGCGCGTTGCCCGAATTCACCGCCGCCACTTCCGACGAAGCCGAGGTGATCATCACCAGCCCAAGGCCGAGCAGCGCCAGACAACCGGCCAGCATCGGGAAGTCCAGATCCAGGCCGCGAGGGCCGAACAGCGGTGAAGGCGCACCACGCAGGAAGGCAAACATCAGACGAGCGCCTCCACCGCAGCGGCGAACAGGCGACCGCGCTCCTCGAAGTTCTTGAACATGTCCAGGCTGGCGCAAGCTGGCGACAGCAGCACCGCATCACCAGCCGTGGCGCAGGCCGCCGCCTGTTGCACGGCCTCTTCCAGCGTGCGCACGCGCAGCAGCGGCGCGGCGCCGTCCAGCGCGGCGGCCAGCACGTCGGCATCACGTCCGAGCAGAACGACCGCACGACAGTAGCGCGCGACCGGTGCGTGCAGGGCGGAAAAATCCGCACCCTTGCCATCGCCACCGGCAATCAGCACCAGCTTGCCGGGGATGTCCGCACCCAGCCCGTCGATAGCCGCCAGTGCAGCGCCGACATTGGTGGCCTTGGAGTCATCGTAGAACGCCACGCCGCCGCGCTCGCCGACCCACTGGCAGCGATGCGCGAGACCGGCGAACGAACGCAGCGTCTGCAGCATTGCGTCGAACGGCAGGCCAACCGCATGCCCCAGCGCCAGCGCCGCCAGCGCATTGGCCTGGTTGTGTGCGCCGCGAATCTTCAGCTCGGTGACCGGCATCAGCGTCTCGAACTGGAACGCCAGATACTTCTCGCCACCCTCCTCGAGCAGGCCGAAGCCCTTGAAATCCGGTTTGCCGAGGCCGAACGACCAGACCGGCACATCCTCGCCGATCAGCGGGCGGCTCAGGCGGTCGTCACGGTTGATCACCACCTGCCGGGCACCGCGAAAAATGCGGTGTTTGGCCTGATGGTAGGCCGGCAGCCCGCTGTAGCGATCCATATGGTCTTCGCTGACGTTCAGGCAGGTGGCAACCTCGGCGTTCAGCTGGTCGGTAGTTTCCAGCTGGAAGCTCGAAAGCTCGAGCACGTACAGCTCGACCCCATCATCCAGCAGATCGAGCGCCGGCGTGCCCAGGTTGCCGCCCACGGCGACCTTGCGGCCAGCCGCGGCTGCCATCTCGCCGACCAGCGTGGTCACGGTGCTCTTGGCGTTGGAGCCGGTGATGGCAACGATCGGTGCTTTCGCTTCCCTGGCAAACAGGTCGATATCGCCGGAGAGCTTCACGCCGCGCGCGGCAGCCGCCTGCAGCGCCGGGGTGGCGATCGCCAGGCCGGGGCTGACCAGCAGTTCGCTGGCGCGACAGAGGAATTCGACGTCCAGCTCGCCGCAGCGCACTTCCACGCCGGGGTACTGCGCCTTGAGCGTGGCCAGCTCCGGCGGATTCGCGCGCGTGTCGGCGACCGCGAACGGCAGACCACGGCGCGCCAGATGGCGAACCACGGACATGCCGCTCTTGCCGAGGCCGACAACGATGCGGAACTGGTCGGAAGCGATCAGCACTCTCTATTACCTCAGTTTCAATGTGGCCAGGCCGACGAGCACCAGGATCACCGTGATGATCCAGAAGCGCACGATCACTCGGGGTTCGGGCCAGCCCTTGAGTTCGAAATGGTGGTGGATCGGAGCCATGCGGAACACGCGCTTGCCGGTCAGCTTGAAGCTGGCGACCTGGATCATCACCGACAGGGTTTCCATCACGAACACGCCGCCCATGATGAACAGCACTACTTCCTGGCGAACGATGACGGCGATGGTGCCCAGCGCGGCGCCCAGCGCCAGTGCGCCGACGTCGCCCATGAAGACCTGGGCCGGATAGGTGTTGAACCAGAGGAAGCCCAGGCCGGCACCGGTCAGCGCACCGCAAAACACGATCAGCTCACCAGCCCCCGGCACATAGGGGATCAGCAGGTACTCGGCGAAATTCATGTTTCCCGACAGATAGCAGAAGATGCCCAGACCGCCACCGACCATGACCGTCGGCATGATCGCCAGGCCATCGAGGCCGTCGGTGAGGTTCACCGCGTTGCTCGAGCCGACGATCACAAAGTAGGTCAGCACGATGAAGCCGATGCCCAGCGGAATCTCGATGTTCTTCAACAGCGGCAGGATCAGCGTGGTTTCCACCGGCGTCTGCGCGGTCATATAGAGGAAGACCGCGGCGCCGAGGCCGAACACCGACTGCCAGAAATACTTCCAGCGGCTCGGCAGGCCACGCGAGTTCTTCTCGATCACCTTGCGGTAGTCGTCGACCCAGCCGATGGCGCCGAACAGCAGCGTCACCGCCAGCACAACCCAGACGTAGCGATTGGACAGATCGGCCCAGAGCAGCGTGCTGATGGTGATGGCGCTGAGAATCAGCGCGCCGCCCATCGTCGGCGTGCCGGACTTCGACAGGTGCGACTGCGGGCCGTCGGTCCGCACCGCCTGGCCGATCTGGCGCAGCTGCAGGGTGCGGATCAGCCAGGGGCCCATCCACAGCGACAGCACCAGTGCGGTGAGCACACCAAGAATCCCGCGCAGGGTCAGGTACTGGAAGACCGCGAAGCCCTTGTGGAACTGTTGCAGGTACTCGGCGAGCAGCAGCAGCATCAGTGTTTCTCCATGACGACATCGCTCAGGGCGGCGACAACCTTGTCCATCGCCGCGCTGCGCGAGCCCTTGACCAGAATGGTGGTGTTGCCCTGCTCGCTACGCAGCGTCTCGATCAGGCTCGCCTGATCG
>Ga0172382_10000744_pt1 | contig 60581 bp, 46 predicted proteins | sample Leawel138RmetaG_FD_122245 | JGI IMG/M metagenome (GOLD analysis project Ga0172382, IMG submission 122245) | Leachate microbial communities from a municipal landfill in Southern Ontario, Canada - Leachate well 138R metaG | ecosystem: Engineered > Solid waste > Landfill > Unclassified | place...
AACGCCTTTTTGTGTTTAGGGCTAAGAGCTGAGGGCAGAAAGCTAAAGGCAATCCTTTCGCTGGTCAGGGAACGTCCTCGTTGCCCATGAAACCGTAAAAATCGTGCGTAGCACAGCCAATCAACCACATAACAAAGCAACCTAACCCTATGTCACTCAAATCTAAACAGGTTTACATAACATGGTTATGCTTAATATCTTTTTCAAAATTATTTCAGGCTTAATTTATTAATCACTTACACGACTGGCCGAAAATTAGTTGCCTATTTTGTCACCGTTTTTCGATTTTGTCACCCTATAGAAAGTAGGAGGTTTTGATCTCAGGATTGAAAACCTATAGTTCTTTTATAAGTGTATAGTTGTGAAGCACCAGTGAAATTTTAAGGTTTAACGAAATGTGGAAGCCACAGGCGAAGCTGTATCTGCTCATCGCTGTATTCCTCAATGTTCTTGAAACTCGAAGCAATGAACAAGGAAATGAAAAGCGAAGTAGGTATGCACAGAAATCCCCTAATCTTCCGCAAAAATCGTTTGATAGAAAGTGTTGCGCTCAGAGCAATCCGTCCAAATATCGGTCGCAGGGAAGAATCTTTTTGGTTGACGCATTAAGCTCGTATATATTATTGACTATAAGAAAGAAATATAGAGGTATAAATGAAAGGAAAAGTAAAATGGTTTAATAAAAACAAAGGATATGGTTTTATTATAACTGACGACAACAAAGAGTATTTTGTACACTGGAAGTCCATTGTAACAAATTCCCCTCGCGAACTAAAAGTATTGGAACAAGATGAGGAAGTGAGCTTCGACCTGATGGAAACAGAAAAAGGCGTTCAAGCCATAAACATCATTCGAAGCACAATCTGATCTTAGAGATTTTAACGGGCGCTGTTTAGCGCCCTTTTTTGTGTGAAATGGCATTTTTCCCCACTAATCTTGATGAGCTCAAAGCCCGTAATTGGGATAGGGCAGACGTCATTCTAATCACCGGCGACGCATATATAGACCACCCCTCTTTTGGTGCGGCTCTATTGGCGCGCGTGTTAGAAAAAGAGGGCTACAAAGTCGGCATCATCGCTCAACCGGATTGGAAAAGCGACCGTGACTTCCTTCGCTTAGGCACTCCACGGCTCTTTTTTGGCGTGACTGCCGGCAATATGGACTCGATGGTCAATCATTACACCGCCCAGCGTAGAATTCGCTCTGACGACGCCTATACGCCCGGTGGAAAGAGTGGCAAGCGTCCTGATCGTGCCGTGATGATCTATACCAATATCCTGCGTCGGCTTTTCAAGGGAACTCCCGTGATCATCGGCGGAATTGAAGCATCGCTTAGGCGTATTGCGCATTACGACTTTTGGCAAGATAAGATTCGCAATAGCATTCTCGCGGATAGCAAAGCCGATCTTCTCATCTATGGGATGGCGGAAAAGCCGCTTGTAGAGCTTGCGCGCCGCTTGGTTCAAGGTGAGGATATCTCTGAGATTAAAAACATCCCCTCCACGATGGTCTATGTCAAAGAAGCGGACGGCATCAGGCTTCCCGATGCAGATAAATGCAGTGATAAGCTCACTTTTCACGAGATGAATCGCAGTTTTTATCAGAATTATCTCAGCCATGAGCTATATCAGTTGAATGGTGGGAGGATGCTCAAACACAATCCGCCGGCAGAGTCGCTCAGCGAAAGTGAGATGGACGAGCTTTATAGCTTGCCTTTTGAAAATGCACCGCATCCGAGTTATAAAGGTCAAATCCTGCCTGCATGGGAGCAGATAAGAGGTAGCATCACCTCGCATCGCGGATGTTATGGCGGCTGTAATTTCTGTGCGATTGCGATACATCAGGGGCGCAAGATTCAATCCCGCTCCGAAGATGGTATCATCAAGGAAGCGCAGAAGATGAGCGGAACCATCACCGATCTCGGTGGCCCCAGTGCAAACATGTATCAAAGCCGCTGCAAGCTCGGATTTCCCGCCTCCTGCCCGCGCCTTTCGTGCATCTATCCCAAAATCTGCCCAAATCTCGAGATCGATCACGATCGCCAGCTTAGGCTTTTGGAGAGGCTCTCGGCACTGCCCAAGATCAAGCATGTGTTAATCGCCAGTGGCATCCGTCATGATCTGGCTTTGAGCGAAAAACGCTATATCTCGGCGATTGCTCAGAAATATACGGGAGGGCGGCTCAAACTCGCTCCGGAACATAGCTCGGACAGGGTTCTGCGGCTCATCGGTAAGCCTTCGATAAAACTATTTGAAAGCTTTTCAAAACAATATTTTGACGAAGTGAAAAAGAGCGGCTTGAAACGCCAGATTATTCCTTATATCATCATCGGACATCCCGGCACGACGATGGAAGATGCCATGATGTTGCGTGATTGGCTGAGAGATAACAGGATGCAAGTGGAACAGGTGCAAGAGTTTACCCCCACGCCGATGAGCATCAGTACCGCTATGTATTACACGGGCATGGATTTTGAAACCGGTGAAGCTATTCATATTCCCAGTCCCGGCGAGATCAGGCGGCAAAAAGAACTTATCCTGCCTGTTGCAAAATATCAACAGGGATCAAAGAAGCGCAACACTCGCAAAAACAGTAAGTAAGCTGCTGTTGTTGCCCTGCATGGGTGAAAATGATCATCAGCACTAAGCTGAGAGCTCATCAATTGTGCTTGACGGACAGGCATAAAGTTTTAGCATGATACAAGAATGATTCTTCCCAAGATTATTGTGGGTGAATCGTGCTGAAATTAAACAGTGCTGAAATCTTGTGTAATCATCTGCCCAAAGGCAGAAAAATGAGTCTATTAACTTAAGTTATTGCGAGGTAACGATGAAAAAAACGTTTTTAGCCAGCTTATTTATAGGTTTTGCAATTTTATTGTCAGCCGTTGAAACTGAGCCAAAAACTGTGATAAACATAGCCGGTGATTCGGATTATCTCCCTTATGAATTCATCGATGCCAATGGCAAACCCAGCGGTTATAACATCGAGCTAAGCCGCATTGTGGCAGAGAAGCTGGGGATGACACCAAAGTTTTATTTAGCAAAATGGACTCATGTTTTGAAGCTTTTGGATTCAGGGAAAGCAGACCTTGTTCAAGGCATGGCATTCTCTGCAACGCGTGCTAAAAACTATTATTTTTCAAAACCGCACACCACCACATCACGTGCCATCTTCGTGCGCAAAGATTCCGGCATCAAAGAAACGGGCGATATTCTCGACAAAGCCGTTATGATCTCACAAGACGATATATCTGGAGAATATTTACTCAAGATAGGTTTTTCGGGTGAGGTTTATCCAGTTCCTACTCAAGAGATTGCTCTAAAGCTCTTGGATATGGGAGATTATGATGTTGCAATCACAAATCATATGACAGGATTATACACGATCCGTGAGCATTCTTTGAAAAACATCGAAGCACTGCCAAATCAAATCTTTGAGAGAAATTATTGCTATGCCTCCAAAGATGCTGAGCTCATTGAAAGGGTGGATGAAATCCTCACTGAGCTGGAGAAAAGCGGACAGCTTAACGCCCTGCATGATAAATGGTTCGGCTCGCAACCTCTTAGTAACTTTAATTTTAAGGGATTGTTCAAAATTGGTTTGATGTTGCTTTCAACCGCCCTACTCCTCTTCATTGTTTTTGTCATCATGTTCAATAGATGTCGTAAAACTTCAGCGAAGCATAAGCTGGAATATGCTAAGCTCCGCGAAGAGTATGAAGGCCTGCAAAGAGAGGGCGAGACCTGGCAAGAGGGCTTTGTGAAGAGTCCCTCATTGGTGAGCAAAAAAGGCTATTCTCCCAATAATGTCTATTTTATCTCCAAGAATTTCATCAATTGGGGTTTCGAACCCGAAGAGATTATAAAACCAGACTTTGATTATTTCTCGTTGATCTTTACGGAAGATAAACAAAGAGTCAGCGATGCGCTGGCGGAAATGGAGTTGGGCGACAATATTGCTCTGACATATAGGCTGATGACACCTGAAGGGGTAATCACTTGGGTGATGGATTTCGTCCTCAAAACAAGCTGCCCCTATAGAAAGAAAGAAAACTATTTTTCCTATATGGTGGATATCACCGAGCAAAAAGACCGCGAGGCAAAGCTCTATGAAAGAATGCACGGCGTGCTTGAAACCAGCAGTGCAAAAAGTCACTATTTAGCGAGAATGAGCCACGAGATTCGCACTCCGCTGAATGGACTTACCGGCTTCCTTCAGGTGCTTATGCAGATGCCCGCAACTCCTGAAATACGAGAGATATATGAGATCATGTTCAACTCCGGATTCAACCTGCTCAGGATAGTCAACGATGTCCTGGATTATTCCAGAATAGAGAGCGGCAAAGTGGAGCTTGTCCCGCGCAATTTCAACATTAGAACCCTCTTTGACGAGATGGATAAAGAATTCGCTCTGCGCTTCAAAGAAAAAGGGATTGAGCTACACACCTTGATCCATGAAGGCATCCCGCCGGTCGTTTTGGGCGATGTTTATAGATTACGACAGATCTTGCTCAATCTTCTGCAAAACGCTATGAGATTTACCGAGAAAGGCAAAATCACCCTCTCCGCAGAGGTCTATACGAAGTCCGATCACGAGACACGCATCCTCTTCATCGTTTCCGATACCGGCATTGGTATAGACATCAATAAACAACACGATATCTTCGACAATTTTTCTCAGGCGGACAACAGCATTGTCGCGAAATATGGCGGCACGGGCTTAGGTCTGGCAATCGTGAAGAGATTGGTGGAGCTGATGAACGGCTTCGTTTGGGTGGAAAGCGAGCCCGGCAAAGGAAGCAACTTCTTCTTCATCATTGCTTTCAAGGAATATGAAGCAGAAGGACGCCTCTTAGACGAACCGGAATATGTTCAAATACAAGACCTTAAGAAGCTTTGTGGGAGCGTCCTATTGGTTGAAGACAATGAACTGAACCAATTGATGACCATGCGTCAATTGCAATATTGGGGCCTGGACGCCGTGCTGGCAATAAACGGGGAAGAGGCGTTTGAGATCTATCAAAACCAGGATTTTGACCTCGTGCTGATGGATATATTCATGCCGCAAATCGATGGTTTCCAAGCTGCTAAAGAGATGCGCAAAAGAGATGTTGACAAGGATAAGCACACTCCGATTATTGCCTACACAGCCTCAGCGATGGAAGAAACACGCGAGCGCAGCTTTGAAGCCGGCATGGATGACTTCATCGCCAAACCCGTTGCAATGTACGATCTATATCGTATGCTTGCGAAGCATTTGGGCTGTGAATAATAGCAAAAAAGCGGATTATTATGAACAAAAAGGCAAGACTTATCCTCATTGCAGGAGGAACATGCTCCGGCAAGACCACGATCGCAAAGGCAATCGGCAGACGCCTGCACGATCTTAAAACCGTTATCGTTTCCCATGACAACTATTATAAAGACCTTGCTCATCTTAGTTTTGAAGAACGCGCAAAAGTGAATTTTGACCATCCCGACTCAATAGACAAAGAGATGCTGCTCAAAGACTTGCATGAGATGTTGAGCGGACAGGCAGTCAATGTTCCCGATTATGATTTCAAGCTCCATAGCCGCAAGGAAGGCAGACTCTGCGTTGCCGAAGCCGATGTGATCATTCTTGAGGGGATATTTGCGCTATATTACCCCGAGCTCGTGGAAATCTCCGACCTCAAGATATATGTCGATACCGATTCGGATACGCGCCTTTCGCGGCGTCTTTCCAGAGATATCATAGATCGTGGACGCGAGGTCGAAGGCGTGCTAAGTCAATATATGGAAACGGTTAAGCCCTCGCACGCTGCCTTCATCGAGCCCAGCAAAAAGAACGCTGATGTCATCATCCCCGGAGACAAGGATTTTGACAAGGTGCTATATATGCTCCATGCCTATCTCAGGTATGATATAAAGAGCTAAAAGGCTGTATCTCATACCAATTAGCAGAGCCTAAGCTTCGCTTTTCTCATGCGCAATCTCACCCTGATGGACTGCGATGATCTGCATGAAAGTCTCGCCATATTCGCGAAGTTTAAAGTCCCCCACACCGGGGATATTCAGAAATTCTTTATCCGTTTGCGGATAGCTTTGCGCCATTGCTCTCAAGCTGCGATCCGAGAAGATAACATAAGGCGGCACATTCTTTTGCTTTGCCAAAAACCGGCGCAATTCCGATAGTTTCTTAAATAATGCTTCATCCCAATCCTCCTCTTCATGGCTTGTAGGCAAGCTTCGCTCTATCTGAGAAGAGGGCATGAAAACCTTTGTTTTACCTACGAGAATATCCCTTGCCGAGTCTCCCAAGACCAGTCTGAATCCCGGAAATCCCGTGTTTATCGCACCCGCTTCTTTGAGATATTCATAGAGCGATTGCCAACTATGCCCGCTGAAATCTTTCCCGATTCCCCACACGCTGAGCTGATCATCGCCGGCTTCCAGAATCTCCTTTGCCCGCGAGCCGCGTAAGATCTTGATGATGCGCCCGATGGGATATCTTTCTTCAGCGCGGAATATCGCAGAAAGCAGCTTTTGCGCCTCCGTGCTGACATCGGTTTGCTCCGTCATTTTGTGCAGGCAATTATCACACATCCCGCAGTTTCCTTTCTCATATTTCTCGCCAAACCAGCTCAGCAGTGGTATCCGGCGACAGCTCTTGGACTTGCCATATCGGATCATCGCTTCCAAATGCGCCTCGTTTTGCCTCTGCAAAAGCTCGTTATCGGTCTGGATGATGCGCTTTAATATCCTCAGATCCGCCAAGGAATAGAACAAAAGACAGGTGGAATGCAGTCCATCTCTGCCCGCTCTGCCGATCTCTTGATAATAACTCTCGAGGCTTTTGGGGAGGTCTAAATGCACCACATAGCGCACGTTAGGTTTGTTTATTCCCATGCCAAAGGCGACAGTTGCCACGATGATGGAGCAATTGTCATTGATGAAATCTTCCTGATTTTTGTGCCGCTCTTCATCAGTTAGTCCGGCATGATATGGTAGCGCATCAAATCCTTCTTTTCGCAGCCGTTTAGCGATGACTTCCGTCCTCTTCCGAGACATGCAATAAACAATTCCGCTCTGATCGGGTCGTTGATGCAGAAAGCCGATTAAACGCTTTAAACTATTCTTCTTAGGCTCCACCATGAGCAGGAGATTTTCGCGATCAAAACTCTCAACAATCTTGTTTTTACGGTCGATGCCGAGCTGATCGCAGATATCGTCTTGCACCTTGGGGATGGCAGTAGCCGTGAGCGCAACGACCGGCACTTCGGAGAAACTGTCCCGAAGCCGCGCCAATTCACGATATTCCGGACGGAAATCATGCCCCCACATCGAGATGCAATGCGCTTCGTCGATTGCGATGAGTGAAGGCAGATTCTTTCTTAACATGCTCATCATATACGGTTGAAACAGCGTTTCCGGAGCTAAATAGAGGAGTTTGAGCTCACCTTTAGCCAAGCTAATGCGTACTAAGGCTTGCTCTTCCGAGCTTTGAAGGCTGTTGTGCATCGCGGCGGGAATGCCCAAATCTTGCATTTGCATCACTTGATCTTTCATCAGCGAGATCATCGGAGAGACCACCAAGGCATAGCCCTCAACTGCCAATGCCGGAAGCTGATAGCAAAGAGATTTCCCTGAGCCCGTGGGCATGACCGCCAAGAGTGATTTGCCGCTTAAAAGCTTTAATATTATCCGTTTTTGAGCATTCAAAAACTCACTGTAGCCAAATCTATCTGCCAAAATCCGGCTTATTTTTTGCTTCAAACTTTCCATCCGGCTCCCCGAATCCACAACATTTATTTTGCATTCTTTGTCGATATGCAAACTCAATACATATATTTTATGAGATTTCGTCAAGCAAAAGTGCAAAACGCCATTTCTATATTCATCCAAAGCCGTGCCACCAGCGGCTTTCACCCCATCCTCACCTATTGATATCAGCTTATCATCCGCTCATGATATGCTCATGCCCATGACCACATCATGACCATATCATGACCAGAACCCTCTAAGGAAGCAGTGGGAAAGCTCCGAGAAACCCATGGAATAACTGACGATTATACTCAAATAGTCAAAAAGTTGTTGACAGGTTTTGCACCTCAATAATCTTGGAACGCATAGGCTATGAGTTTTTATGTTTACAATTTCCCGTGACAGAGACACCGAATAATAATAAGGAGTTAAATATTTAAAAAATAAGTTGATATGAACCAAGCTGAAAGCAAGAAACAGATAATCCTCGACATAGCCACGAGGGTTTTTTCTAAATATGGCTATAGCAAGACTTCCTTGGATGAAGTAGCCGAAGAGGCGCGCATCGCAAAAGGGACGATCTACTATTATTATAAGAACAAACAGGAGCTTTTTCTCAATGTCGTAGCAACTCAGGCAGCTCAATTCATCAGCGAGATACGTCGTCAGCTCAAAGAACAGAAAGGGTTTGAAAACAAGTTGAAGTATTTCATCCTCGCACCTATCACATATTTTTGCAATGATATGCAAGTTTGGTTCGAGGGTTTAAATAGCTTGCCATTTAATTTTGGCGATGAACTCGGTGATTTTCACCAAAAGATTAGCGGGCATATGCTTGAGATTCTCCAAGCGATCATCCAAGAGGGAATAGCCGAGGATATGATAGCAAAAGATATTCCTCACGATAGGCTTTTGGAGGTGATCAACGATTGGTTTCTCGTGGGAAACGCTCCACTGATGTTTACAGATTTTAATGCACTACTCAAGCGCATAGAGCGCGATCATGAGATAATAGTGCAACTAATTATGTATGGAATAGTTAAAAGAGGTTGATAATGAAAAAATGGATAACACTTATCCTCAGCGTTGTGCTTTCGCTTTCTCTATTTGGGATCACGCTTGAAGAAAGCATAGATCTCGCGCGGCAAAATAACAAAGATTTGCTGATGGCAGAGATGGAAGTATCCAAGGCTGACAACACTTATTACGATGTTCGCGGCACCTTATTGCCCCAGATCAGTTTGCAGGGCGGCTATAGCCTGTCCAAGACTCATCTACCAAACAAGGTAAAAAATGCGAGCATCCCCAGCGTATCACAGATGCTGGATCCCGATCAAGCCACTCAATCGGATTGGATGATTGCCGGAGTATTGGATGGAATCACGGCGGGCATGGTGCCTTCATCACCAAAAGAGGAAGGTTCATTGGCTATGCAGCTCAAGATGGATCAGGTGCTCTTTTTGGGAGGCAAGCTCATTAATGGAATCAAGGGTGTGGATAGATATCGCAGCATACAAAGATTGCAATATAGCGTAAAAGAACAAGACGTCATCTTGCAGACCACACAGTTATTTTATGCCACACTTTTGGCAAAGAAAGTAGTAGAAATCCAAGAAGAGGCCCTTGCTACTGCCAGGGCACACTTAAATAGGGTTCAGATATTTGAAAGCGAAGGGCAGGTATCGGAATTTGATCTGCTCAGAGCTCAACTAGAAGTAGCAAAGATGGAGCCTGGCTTGCTCAAAGCGCAAAATGATTATGAACTTGCACTAGAGGCTTTTCGGAAACAGATCGGCGCAGAAGACAAAAACTTCATCCCAGAGGGTGAATTTATCTTGCCAAATATCCCAGATATCAGCCTAGATGAGGCTCAAGAAATAGCCATGCAGGAGCGAACTGAATTGGAACTTTTGAATATTGCTACAGAGATCAAACAGCTTACCTTCAACGCAGAACGTAGTAATTTCATGCCAAATGTTGCGATGAATGCCAGTGCATCTTTGTATAGCGCAGCAGATGGCTATGCTATCAAAAAGGACGATTTTGGCACTCAATATAGTATTGGAATAGGCTTTAGCATTCCCATCTTTACCGGGCTTTCCAATAGCAATAAGATCAGCTATGCGCGCCACGATCTCAGTTTGGCCAAATTACAAGAAGAAAATACTCGCGATCTCATTCGTTTGCAGATCAAACAAAATCATCATAAATTGACACATGCTGTTCAAAACTATGAAGTCCAAGAGCAAAATATCCGGATGGCACAGCGCAATTTGGAGCTTGCTCAGGTACGCTTTGAAAATCAGATGGGAATTCAGCTGGAAGTTTTTGACGCCCAGACCATGCTTTCGTCCATCAAAATGCAATATATCGCCGCGATATATGAAGTTATCGCCGCAGAAAGAGAACTTACAAAATCCATTGGTTATAAATTAGTTTCGGAGTAAGAAATGAGAAAGAAAAGAATATATCTAATATTGGCGCTCGGCATCCTCATGATGTTTAGCGCATGTGGCAAAAAACAAGAAGAAGCCAAGAGCCTTGATCAGCTTCACGATGAGCTGGGAATTCCCGTGCGTGCCAAAGAAATGATGCCCACGCACTTTGAACAGTATCTCAGATACAATGCCACCATGAACGGCATAGAAGAAACCACAGCCCAAGCCATGCTCAGCGATGTGGTCACAGAGATCAAGGTCAAGATAGGCGATAGAGTGAATAAAGATGATGTGATCATCACCTTCCCCCAAAATAGCCCTTCTGCACAATATCAACAAGCAAAAACGGCCTTTGAAAGCATAGAGGCTATTCACGATAGAATGAGCCGCCTCAAAGATCAAGGGGCAATCTCGCAGCAGGATTTTGACAATGTGGATACTCAATATAAGGTGGCAAAAGCAAATCTTGCCTCTAGTGAACAAATGATCTTCGTTCGTGCTCCCATCAGCGGTGTGGTGACAAATATCATGGTGAATACCTCAGACCGCACATATCCCGGCCAGGATCTCTTTACCATCAGTTCCACAGATGGATACAAAGCAACTATCATGATTCCTGAAAGTGAGATATCTAGAATTAAGAAAGGTGCAACGGTGCGCGCTACTTGGGGAGATGTATCCATCAATGGTAGAGTAACGGCCATCGCCATGGCTATGGACCCCATGCGTAAAGCGTTCCGCGTGGAAGCTACTTTCCCCGGATTTCGCAGAGACCTAAATTTTGGAGTGACGGCAGAGCTGGGGATGTTAGTAGAAAGCAAAAAGGATGTCTTCGTATTGGACAGACAAAACATCATTCGTCAAAATGGCGAACATTATGTTTGGATAGCTGATGGTACTGCAGCAAAGAAAGTAAAGGTGAGCACAGGGCTCAGCGATCTGCTTTGTTATGAGATCACCGAAGGAATTACAGAAGGCGATATGGTAATCACCGAAGGGCTGAGATCACTCACCGAAGGTGCAAAAATTAGAATTATTGAGGATAGATAAAGATGTTTTTAGCAAAACTCTCCATTGACCGCCCCGTCTTGGTGACGATGGCAGTTTTGGTCTTTGTGGTGTTTGGCGCACTAGCCTATTTTGACTTGCCCCTAAACCTCATGCCAGACGTAGAATTACCCTTCGTTTCGGTGGTGACGGTTTATCCCGGTGCGGGACCACGTGAGGTGGAATCGCAAGTGACAGACAAGATAGAAGAGGCGGCGGCAACCGTTCCGCAAATTGACTATATACAAAGCTATTCGGTGGAAAACGTGTCCATCGTGATGGTTGCTTTTGAACAGAAAAAGGACGTTAATATCGCTAATGCGGAAGTCAAAGACAAAGTTGACGGCATTTTAAGAGAACTGCCCGATGGGGTAGAGAGACCATCCGTTCAAAAGTTTGATTTTAGCGCAATGCCTTTCATGGACTTGGTTCTTTCTGGTAATATGGACAGCCGCGATCTCTATGAGCTCGCCGATGGACAGATCAAGGAAAGGCTCTCGCAGATCGAGGGTGTAGCCCAAGTTTCGATACGAGGCGGAGCAAAGCGCGAGATCGGAATAGAATTACCAAACCGTGTGGTTTATCAAAACACAGTTTCACCCGCAATGCTCAATCAAATGATCGCCGCGCAAAACTTGGATATGCCGGCGGGTAGCTTTGAGGCGGGAACACAGCAATATTCAGTTCGCCTCAAAGGTGAATTTTCTAGTGTAGAAGAAATTGAAAACATGGACATCCCAACCCAAGCCGGACCTAAGAAATTGGGTAGTTTGGCTACAGTTTTGGATACTCATGAAAAGATCAACCAACGCAGTACGTATTTTAATGCAATAGAAGAAATTGAAAGCGATAATGTTGTTCGTGTTTCTATCACAAAAAGCTCGGATGGAAACGTGGTAAGCATTGCCGAAGATGTAAATAAGATACTCCCGGAATTGCGTAGTGAATTGCCGCCGGAAGCGAGCTTAAACGTGATTCGTGACGATAGTAATTTCACCAAGGCCACCGTGAATGATACCATGACCACGATCTGGCTAGGAATCTTGCTCACGGGATTGATTCTGTTCCTGTTTTTGCATGATATCAGGAGCACATTCATTGTGGCACTTTCCATGCCTATCTCAATGATTTCTACCTTTATCTTTGTGAAATCTTTGGGCTTTACGCTAAATATGCTCACTCTTACAGGGTTTTCCACTGCAGTGGGAATTTTGGTGACAAACTCTGTGGTAGTAATCGAAAATATCTTCCGCCACAAATCTTTGGGTAGCAATGGTAAAAAAGCCGCCTTTGAGGGCACCTCCGAAATCACGGTTGCCGTTTTGGCATCAACGCTTACCAATATCGCAGTCTTTTTGCCCGTTGCACAGATGCAGTCAATGGTTGGCGGTATTCTCAAGGAATTTGCTCTCACGGTAGCATTTGCTACGATTTTCTCATTGATCTCATCTTTCACTATCGTCCCCATGCTTGCATCGCTCATCCTTCCGGAAGAAACGAAGGTTGGTAAATTTGGCCAGAGGTTCGATAAATGGTTTGAAAGCTTTGGGCGTGGTTATCAGCGTATGATGAGCTTTGTCTTGCGTAGTAAAGCCACCAGCTTCGGCGTCCTCCTGCTTTCCGTTCTCATGCTCGTGGGTAGCTTCTTCCTCGTCCCGGGCTTAGGTTTTGAGCTGATGCCCGCAATGGACCAAGGCTCTGTAAATGTCACAATCGAGCTTCCCGAAGGAACTAATCTCGAAGAAACTGCAAAGGTAGTAAAAGCTGTTAACGATAAGGTTGTGAAATATCCTGAAGTGGCGCATGTGGTGAGTAGTATAGGCTCCAGCGGTATGATGAGCCAAGGCACCAATATGGGCGGTTCTGACATCGAACTCATTGATGCCAAGCTCAGACAACGCAATACCTTGGATATGGTGAACGTGATCACGCAGGACCTTGCCGATATCCCAAATGCACTAATCAAAGTTAGCGGAACACAAGATATGGCAATGGGTGGCTCCGGAGTGAACTTCTACTTGCAAGGCCAAGATCAAGAGGTTCTCGAGGAACTGAAGTTTGACATTATGGATAGGATTCGAGATATTCCCGGCCTTTTGAACTTGGATACCAGCTCTAGGCCAGGCACTACTGAGCTCACACTGTATCCCAAACGCGAAAAATTAGCAGAGATAGGTGCAACGGTTTATGAGCTCGCTGTGGGCTTGCGTAGTAGCATTGAAGGCATAGTAGCCACCTATTACCGCGAGGGAGGAAGTCAATATGACATTCGCCTCACCCTCCCGGAAGAGGACGTCAATCATCCCGATAAGATATTGAACTTGAACGTTATCGTGAATGGGCAAAACTATCTGCTTTCACAGCTTGTGGATACAGATTTTGCGCCCGGAGTGCATAGGCTGATTCACATAGATAGATACAAATCTATTGAGATCAGCGGAAACGCCGCGAAAGGATATACCACCGGTAGTATAAATTCAGAAATCTCGCGAAGACTCAGTGGGTTTAAGCTGCCCAGCGGCTATAGAATCCGTATGGGACAGCAGGCAACGATATTAAATGAAACTATTGGTGATATGATCAGAACTTTCCTAATAGCTGTTCTCCTAACATATATGCTCCTTGCGGCTATCCTAGAAAGCTTTACCCAGCCGCTCATTATCTTGTCAACCGTGCCGCTGGCGCTCATAGGCGTGGTGCTTGCTTTGTTCTTCTCCGGCGTGGGAATAAACATTCTTTCTATGCTTGCGATAATAATGCTTGTTGGCATAGTGGTAAATAACGCTATATTAATATTAGACTATGTGAACATGAAGCGTAAAGAAGGAATGAACTCACATGACGCGCTACTGGAAGCGGGAATGATGAAGCTAAAACCGATAGTGATGAGCACCTTGGCCATCGTCATAGGAATGCTTCCCATGGCTTTGGGAATCGGCTCTGCCGGACGAGAGATGAGGATGTCCATGGGAATAGTCTCCATCGGTGGAATAGTGGTATCTACCCTGCTTACCCTAATCGTGATCCCAGCGTTCTATTTCCTCAGCACGCGTAGTGATAAGAAAAACAAGGAGATTACACAATGAAAAGGACAGTCAAACTCGTTAGTGTTTTGATGCTGTTTGTCATGTTGACAATCGGCGTCACCGGTTGCTTTGGGAACTTTGCAGCCACAAGAAAGGTCTATACTTTTAACGAAGGCTTTGGTGACAAATGGATGAATCAGGTCATGTTTTATGTTCTGAGCTGGATTCCTGTTTATGGTATCGCCAGCTTTGCAGACGTAGTTTTGTTCAATACCATTGAGTTTTGGACAGGAAACAACCCCATGGCTATGGGTGAAAACGAAGAAGTCATCAAATATGCAACCCACGATGGAAAAGATCTTAAGATCATTATCCGTCAAAACGAAGTGATGCTCGAAGATATGACCAAGCCTGGTGAAGAAATTGCACTTCGCTATAAGCCATTTGAAAAATCATGGTATATGGAAAATGAAGAAGGCGCAGTTAAGATCGCTACCCTCAAAGATGGAAGCGCAGAATTCTTCAACCAGAGTGGAAAAGTCGTGAGCTCCGCAAATATCCAATAGGAAAGGAAAGACAATGATAGACAGAGAAAAACTCGAATCTGTGCTGGATAAGGTTCGCCCTGCAATCCAAGCAGATGGTGGCGATGTTGAACTTGTCAACATCCGCGAAGATAATGTGGTGGAAGTTCGCCTCCAAGGTGCCTGCGTTGGCTGCCCTATGGCTACTCTCACCCTGAAAGCCGGGATCGAAAGAATCGTGAAGGAAGAGATTCCTGAAGTTGTGGAAGTTATCTCGGTGTAAGCACACTCCTTAGCTAAACATAAAAATCCCCCCTCGGTTTCGGCTGAGGGGGGATTTATTTATTGGGTCTAAATATATGGATTGATTAAAGCTTGAATTGCACGCCTACGTTGAAGGTGGATATTACCTCGCTTTTACCTTTGATCCTGCCATCTTTGTTGGTGTCTTGATAGGTCTCTCTATAGACGAGCACTAAGCTAACTGAGTCCGATATGTCATAAGCAATGCGTCCTAACAGAGAGGCGGCTTCATTGCGAGGGTGTTTGAAATTGATGTATTTTGTGTGAACTTGGCTGTAATAGATTCCTGCTTCCTCAAGATTTGGGATGAAAGAAGGGGTGATCGTGAAGCTCGACCACAGCGACTGTCCAATGGTCTTCTTGCTGGAATACATGTCTTGATATCCAGCCTTTAAATAGGCGAAATCAGCGATGTTTGCGCGAATGAAACCATACCATCCCACAGAGGAATGAGCGTCGTTGAATAGGTTTTCTTTGGGAGTCAAACCATAGTTTTTGTAGTCTATATCAGGGTTATCGCTTCTGCTTATGGTGGTGTAGAGTTGTGAACGCTGCTCGTCATAAAGTCTGTCAAAAAAACCGGGCACAAAGCCGTCTGAAAATGCTCTCATCTCAAGCTTGGCATCAAAGATGAGGAACTTTGCCCCAAAGCCGGGGAAGATCATGCCTTTGCCATGGTTTTTGATTATGGCAAATTCACCGTAATGTTGCAAGATCAATTGGTCGGTATCGACAAGGGGTAGCCTGTAGTAAGTGCTGCCGATATACAAGGGCTTCGCCTTTTCTATCTTGGCAGCTTGATCTTGGACGATTTGCCAGTTGAAAGCGGTGGAGTCCGCTCCAGCGGTGATCTCCGGATATGTCTCGGCAACATAGGGGTTTATGCTGGGATGATCAATGAGGCCGGTGCCGTTTATATCAACATCGATATTATCCGGGATGCCGTCGTTATCGGAATCAAGCCAATATCTTTTGTCATGGGGGAACTTGTCATAAACATCAGGGATTTTGTCGCCATCTGAATCAAGAAACTTTGCAAATTGATTGCGGTCAACGCCGAAGTTTAGCCCAATCTCGATGTCGCTGAGATAGGGAGTGCTCATCATGCTGAATGGCTTGATGTGGGCAGAAGCTGCAAGTATCTCATTTTTATAGATGTTGTGAGTGAAGAGTTCACCGCCGATATCGAGTACGGGGATATTGAATCCCACCTGAGCACCAACGTTTTTCACCTCGGGATAGCGGGTCATATTTGTATAGTTATCAAAGATCAAACCATTGCCCAGTGAGTAGCTGGAAAAGCAACCGGCCTTGAAATATATGGGGTCCTGACGATTTGCATAGCGGATGAAGGCGATCTTGTCAATATAGTCTTGCCAATGCTCCCAATCCTCTTTGCGAAGGGAACCATTGGGGGCAAGAAGAAAGTCTAAGTCCAAGCCAAAACCAAACTTGCCGATATTGATCTCAGGCTTTAAACGAAGCTGGGAATAAGTTATACCATTGCGGGTGATTGTGCCGACATTGCCGCTAAATCCCCACTCCATGCTGTCTGTGTCTTCAAAGAACTCGTCTTCGCTAAGATCGCCCGGGATGGTCGGGATCAACATCGACATCTGAGCGAAGATCAGCAAGGGACAAACAAGCAAAGTCAATAACAGTAATCTCTTCATTATTACCTCCATATAAGGCAAAGACAATTTGGCTAATGTCTGATCATTTGTCAAGCATTATTACGGACATTTGTGGCTCTATCGGCGCGTTTTGTGCACACTTATCCACTCTTCTGATTACTACTGATTCTCAATGCGGGTCATTTCTATTAAACAAGAGCCTTATTTTAATGTGCTATATTGCTTTGCGTTTCCCGTATAAGAGCTTTTGATCTGATCTCCTCTGATCATGGCTCGGATGCCGAAGAAGAAAGCGGTTCCCGTGATCAAAGCAGATAATCCATCGGCAAAAGGTGCAGCGTAAAGCAATCCGTGCAATCCCCAAAACCTTGAAAAGACGATGATTGCCGGGATGAGCAAGAGCACCTGTCGCGTGAGCGTGAGTGTCATTGCTTTCAGCGGCCTTCCCGTCGCTTGGAAGAAGTTTGCTCCCAAGATCTGCAATCCCACCACAGGCAGCGACCAGAACCATGTTTTAATTGCATATTTGCCGAGTGCGAGCACTTCCGGCTCACGATTGAACATCGCCACAATCTGGGCAGGGAAGAGCCTCGTGAGCATCCATCCCGTGGTGACGATGATGGTGGCGACTATTATCGCCTGTCGCTCTGCAGAGATGATTCTATCATACTTCTTTGCTCCGAAGTTAAAACTGACAATAGGTTGCACACCTTGATTGAGTCCCGTAAGCGGCATGAGCAGTAAAGTCTGCACGCTGTTGACCACACCCATAACTGCTACTCCAACGTCTCCGCCATACACGAGTAAACTCTTATTGAGTATAACATTGAGGAGGCTATTAGCTGTTTGCAAGGAGAAGCTGGGCAGCCCCAGAGCGGCGATTTTGCTGACGATTGCCGAGCGCGGGATCATATACTTGAGTTTGATACGATGAGGATTGCTCTTAATCAGGAAATTAGCAACAATCCAGGTCATGGAGATTGCCTGCGAGATGATGGTAGCCAACGCAGCGCCTGCCATGCCCATCTTAAATCCAAAGATGAAGATGGGGTCGAGGATGATATTCGTTCCTGCGCCCACAAACATCGTTACCATCGCGAGTTTGGGCTTCCCATTTGCCCTCATGAGGTGATTCATACCCGTGCTCGTCACCTGAAAGATAGAGCCAAAGAAGATGATCTCCATATATGCCTTGGAATAGGGGAGAACCTCTTCACTCGCACCAAATAGCCTGAGCAGAGGGTCATGGAAAAGCAATCCTACAACAGAAAAGAACAGCCCCATAATCAGCAACATGGCGAAGGTGTTTCCCAAGACTTTGTCAGCTTCTTCGTGTTCCTTTTCCCCCAATTTGATGGCAAAAAGAGTAGCACCCCCGATGCCGAAAAGCAATGCTCCTGCAAGCTGTAAGATCATGATGGGAAAGCCGACCGTGATGCCGGCAAGCCCGTTTGAGCCTATATCCGGCGCATTACCGATATAGATGCGATCGACCACATTATACAGCGCACTCACCACCATGCCGATGATTGCCGGCACCGAGAATTGGCGTAGGAGCGTGGATGTTTTCTCAACTCCTAAGGGGTTTTCACGCTCAATCATCGCTTCCCCCAAGTTTCTTACACAATTCTATTGATTCCACCTTCTTGACCATCTTTTCCAAGACTTCAAACATAGTTTCAACGCTTTCTTGATCGATGCCTTCGGTGAGAAAGTTTGTCCAATTCACCAGTTGCTCACGGACTCCCTCTTCCATGCGACGCGCATATTCTGTGACGATAATGATGTTTGCACGCCTATCTTGCGGGTTTCTCATGCGGCTCACATAGCCTTTGTTTTCCAATGATCTAAGAGCATTTGCCGTCGCCGCCTTATCGATGGCAAGACGCGTGGACAGCTCTTCTTGTGAGATGCCGTCTTTTCTATAAAGACTGATGATGAAAGCCAGTTCTGATGCGGTGAGATTATACTCTTTCAGCGCAGCATCGAGATAGGCTTGATTTCGGCGATATAGGACTGATACCAGTCTGCCAACACTTTTACTCATTTATATCCTCAAATAATAATCTTCATAATCAGCCCCTTAAATAAAGATATCGTTGTCTTGTCAACTATTATCTGCCCGAAAGCTGATATAAAGACACAAACTGCGATTTTGCTTGACATCTCAACTATATTATTTAAACTGCCCTGAGTTAAGCAAAGCTATAAATAACAAATATTTGGCAAAAGTGCGTGATGGATATTTTCGCTCCCCCCGCTTTTGCTTTTTATATTTTAATAGAAGGAGTTTATTTGGACTTATTTGCATTCCTATCTCACAGCGAGCACTGTGATGCAGATTGAGCCCCAAAAACAGCTACATTAATGAAAGAAAACAAGATATATGTCTTAGAGAGGATGCCCATCCTCAAAGCGATCATGAACCTGGCTATCCCCAGCGTTCTAAGCATGTTAGTAAGCGTGGTTTACAACCTTACCGACACCTTCTTTATCGGCAAGTTAAACGACCCATTTCAGGTTGCCGCAGTTTCGATCTCGCTGCCTCTTTTCACCCTTCAAATGGCGATGGCAGGAGTATTTGGCGTAGGTGGCGGCAGCTATCTATCCCGACTTTTGGGCAGCAAAGAGATGGAAAAGGCAAAGAACACTCTTGCCACCTCCGTCTTTAGCTCCGCTGTGATTTCCGTGATTTTGGGCGTGATGGGAATCATGCTCATCCCACAGTTTCTCAAGGCAGTCGGTGCCAGCGGCGAGACCACGATACATGCTTATAACTACATGCTCTACATCCTGATAGGAAGCCCCTTCATCCTCATCAAATTTGCCTTGCTCCAATTGGTTCGAGCCGAAGGCGCAGCCAAGGAAGCGATGATTGGACTCTTCATCGGCACAGGTGCAAACATCGTTTTAGACCCACTCTTCATCTTTGTTTTCAACATGGGAGTCACCGGTGCCGCAATCGCAACTGTCTTGGGCAACGCTCTCGGCACGGCATATTACCTATGGTTCTACTTGTCAAAAAAGAGCCTTGTCCCCCTATCATTCAGCCATCTAAAGCTACGCTGGAGTTGCTACAAAGAGATATTCACCATCGGCATTCCCGCCTCACTTTCACAGGTGATGATGTCTGTGGGAAACACCGTGAGCTATCGTCTTGCCAGCGACTATTCGGATATTCATGTAGCCGCAATGGGCGTCGCTTCGCGCATTTTCACCATCCCGACCTTCGTCTTTTTGGGGATATCCATCGGAGTCCAAGCCCTCATCGGCTATAACTATGGTGCAAAGAACTTTGAGCGCATGAAACAAGCCATGAAAAGTGCCGTAATCATCTCACTGAGCATCAGCGCATTTATGACGATTCTTTTCGTGCTATTTTCCAAAGAGCTCATCCTCATATTCATTAAAGACCAAGATATCATTAAATATGGCACGCAGATTCTTCATGCCTACACCTATGCCATTCCCGTCGCCGCGGTGGGCATGATCATGATGGGCGCACTGCAAGCCATGGGAAAAGCCCTGCCCGCACTTATAGTCTCGATCTCACGCCAAGGCATAGTCTATATCCCCGCCATCTTAGCTCTCAACAAATTGTTTGAGTTCAACGGACTGATCTTTGCCATGCCCATTGCAGATTTCATCACCACAACGATGAGCGTGATCATGATCATAGTCATTGTCCGCAATCTCAAACACCATCAGATTGACGTGGACCCCGCAGCATTAGACAACATATCAATAGGATTTGATTGATGCTGTGAGAAAGGCAGAAAGCCGCACCATGAGCGAGTTTGTAGCTCGCGGACGATTTTGTGCTTGACAAGAGAGCCTCTTTTTTAGTGATCGTTTATACAATTAAATCAATAAGTTAGACATAAAGGGAGAAAACATGACCGACATCCTCAAATTTGGAAACATCAGTTCAAAAGATTCTATTGAACTGGAAGAACAGTATGGTGCTCATAACTATAGCCCCCTGCCCGTGGTGCTTGCCAAGGGAGAGGGAGTATTTCTTTGGGACCCGGAAGGTAATCGTTATTACGACTTTCTCAGCGCCTATTCCGCTGTAAACCAAGGACATTGCCACCCCAAGATCATCGATGCGCTCACAGAGCAAGCAAGGACTTTGACCCTCACTTCGCGCGCTTTTTACAACAACAAACTCGGCGAATATGAGAAGTTCATCACCGAATATTTCGGCTATGAAATGGTTTTGCCGATGAACAGCGGTGCAGAAGGCGTGGAGACTGCGATGAAACTCGCCCGCAAATGGGCATACAACGTTAAAGGCGTGGAAGATAACAAAGCCATCATCCTCTTTGTTGAAGGCAACTTCCATGGTCGCACCATCTCCATCGTTTCAGCTTCATCAGACCCCACTTCCTATGGTGGATTTGGTCCTTTCACCCCCGGAATCGAAAGAATTCCTTACAACGATGCCGGCGCACTCAAAAGCTATCTTCAAAAAGAAGGCAAAAACGTCGCTGCATTCATCGTTGAACCCATCCAAGGCGAAGCCGGAGTCTATATCCCCGACGAAGGCTATCTCAAAGAATGTTTCGACATCTGTAAAGAGTATCAAGTTCTCTTTATCGCCGATGAGATTCAGACCGGTATCGCCCGCACGGGTAAGCTCTTAGCTTGCGATTATGAAGGGGTTCGCCCGGACATCCTCATCCTCGGCAAAGCAATCTCCGGCGGTGTGCTTCCCGTCTCCGCAGTTTTGGCAGACAAAGACATCATGCTGCAGATCAAGCCCGGCGAACATGGCTCCACCTTTGGCGGATTCCCGCTTGCCTGCGTGGTTGCAAAAGCCGCTCTCGAAGTTGTTAGAGATGAAAAGCTCGCCGAGCGCGCCTATGAGCTTGGTGAATATCTCCGCGAAGAACTCAAGAAAATCAACCACCCCATGCTCTCTCTCGTGCGTGGACGCGGTTTGCTCAACGCAATCGTGGTAGAGCCCAAAGATGGCGTCGAAGCTTGGGATGTTTGCGTGATGCTCAAAGAAAGAGGTCTCCTTTGCAAACCCACCCATCGCCACATCATCCGCCTCGCCCCGCCACTCGTGATCACCAAAGAGCAGCTCGACGAGTGCGTGGACATCATCAAAAGCGTATTTAACGAACTATAAACCAATAGATAACGAGGGGGAGCCAAACACACTCCCCCTTTTTTCACCTTAAAAAACATGAAAGACTACACAGATTTTAGAAGTGGATTTGTCACCATCATCGGCAAACCAAACACCGGCAAATCCACGCTTATGAACCGCATCTTGGGCGAGAAGCTCTCCATCACCTCTCCCAAGCCACAAACCACGCGTTATGCCGTGAAAGGCATCCTAAACACAAGTAGCGAGCAGATCATCTTCATCGACACCCCCGGTTTCCTAAAGCCGCGCTATGAGATGCAAGAACGCATGGCAAAGATCATCGACGACAGCTTCAAAGATGTTGATTTGCTCATCTTTATGAGCCAGATCCAGAGCTTCCCCAGCGATTATGACTTAGAGCTATTAAGCGTGGTGCAAAAAGCGCGCAGCCCCGTGATCGCCGTGTTGAACAAGCTCGATATCAGCCCCGATTTTGACAAGCAAGAGATACTCAAGCATTTGCCCGATAACATCGCTGAGACGCTATTTGTGAGCGCAAAAAGCGGCGAGGGCATCCCTGAGCTCATCTCCACGATAACGTCTTTTATGCCGCTTCACATGCCCTATTATGACGAAGAACAGCTCTCCGACCTCCCCTTAAGATTTTTTGCCAAAGAGCTGATCCGCGAAGCGATATTCCACAATTTTCAAGATGAAATTCCCTATAGCACGGCTGTTTTGATTGAAAGATTTGAAGAAAGAGCTGATATCATCGTGATCAACGCTGTGATATGGATAGAGCGCAACAGCCAAAAGCATATCATCATCGGCAGAGGCGGCTCAAACCTCAAAAAGATTCGCGAGTATGCCGAAAAGCAGTTCAGCGAATTTATCGACTTCCCCGTTCGCATCCACCTCCACGTGAAAGTGAACGAAAACTGGCGCAAAAAGGGCACTGCGCTCAAAGAACTCGGCTTCTATTAACCGCTGATCACCGCCGAAATCACATTCTTTTCATCGATCTGAATCATGATAATATTCAGCGCCGAGGTTATCGGCACCGCCAAAATCATGCCCATGATCCCCCAAACCCAACCCCAAAATATCAAGGACACCAAAACCATGATCGGGCTAAGATTCAGCCTTTCTCCCTGTATCTTCGGCTCCAAGATATTGCCGAAAAGCATCTGAGTCGCAGTGATCAAGAGACCAAAAAAGATGGTTCTAAGATCAAGCCCGCTTTGCAAAAAGCAGATTACGATGGGAATAGCGCTGGCAATGATGCTGCCGATATTGGGGATAAAGTTCAGCACGAACAGGATGATCCCGCAAACGAGGACAAAATCCACGCCAAACAAGAGCATGAGCAGCATCCCGACTATTGCCGTAGCGAGGCTAATCAGCGTCTTGGTAAGCAAATAGCGCTGTATCTGAGTTTGGATATTCAAAATGGTATTCACCGTTCTCTTTTGCTCTTTGGGCGAGAGAACCTTTTTGAGCCTTTCCACGAGCTTATTATCCGCACCCACGATAAACATCAGAAATATCATGATGAGAAAGAAATTCCAGACGATGTCCATGGTGGTCGCCATCACATTCGTGAGCGTTTTTGAGATTGAAAAGCTCCCCGGTGCGATTAGTTGTGACACATCCATTTGAGTGTAATCGCTCATAGCGAGGTTCATCTTTTGGGCAAGCTCTTCAAAATATTGCATCCAAGTTTCCATGCGCAAAAAGAGGTCTTTCTGGTAGGGAGGAAATCCACTTACAAGCGAACCTGCCGCTTCACTGAGGATGAGGACGGACGCCGTCATGAGCAGGGCAATCACCAAGAGATTGACAATCGTCACCAGCCAAATGGGCAAGCCTTTCTTGCGCAGAAATTGATTTAGCGGAGCAAAGACAAAGCTGAGAAAGAGCGCAAAAACCAAGGGAATAAAGATGGATTTTAGCGTGCGTAAGATCAAGACCAATATGGGAATAGCGATCACCGTGAGCAAGACCCTGATCCACCTGAGTTCCACTATCCCCGCCTTATATTCCTTATCCACGGGATTGATAACAAGTTGTTTCTTTTCTTCGTTCATAATCTCACCACTTCTTTTTTGAATCCTCAAATCTTAATCCAAAACCCTAATTCTATAAAGAAATCCCAAACTGCAATTCACAGAGATATTGATAACGCGGGCAACTCTTTAACAGCTCTTCGTGACTGCCCTGACCGATCACCTCGCCTTTGTCTAAGACAAATATCCTATCGCTTTCCAAGATCGTGGAAAGCCTGTGCGCAACCATGATCACTGTGCGGTTTTTAGTGGCTTCATTGATGGCGTCTTGCACCTTCTTTTCGCTTTCGGTGTCGAGCGCACTGGTCGCTTCGTCGAAGATGAGAATGGGCGGGTCTCCCACGATGGCGCGCGCTATGCAGAGTCGCTGTTTCTGCCCACCGGAAAGGTTTTGCCCCTTAGTGTCCAAAATCTGCTCATAGCCCATGGGAAATTCCATGATAAACTCTTCTGCATGAGCTATTTGCGCCGCAGCTATGATGGCGTCATCATCGATCTCGTCATAAGCTCCATAGGCGATATTATCCCTGATACTTTTGGAGAAAAGGATAGATTCTTGCGTCACCACACCAAAGAGATGGCGCAAGTCGTCGAGGCGAATCCGGCGAATATCGATGCCGTCGATCTTGATGGCACCACTTTTGACGTCATACATGCGATTCACGAGATTGGTAACGGTGGTCTTGCCACCGCCGCTTGCGCCCACAAACGCCACTTTTTCGCCCTTATTGATCTTGATGCTGAGGTTTTTGATCACCTCGGCGCCTTCCTTGTAATAAAAGTCCACATTCTCAAAGCTTATCTCACGCTCAAAGCTCTTTTTCTCAATCATATCGGGATGATCCTTGATGTCCGATTCATCGTTGAGCACCAGTGCTATTCTATCCAGCGAAACCCCCGCCTTTTTCATGTCTGCATAAAGTTGGCTAAGCACCTTAAGAGGGTGCAACATAGAGAATACGGCAAAGAGAAAAGCGGTGAAATCGCCCAAAGAAAAGCTTCTGGCAGGGTCAACGATCATTTGACCGCCGAGTATCACCACGACCACGCCCGTGAGCACGGTATTAAGCTCCGAAAAAGGCACGCTCATCGCTGCATAAACTTGCGACTTTTGCCAAAGCTTGAGATGCTTCCTATTGATCTTCTCAAACTCTTTATGTTCATAGTCTTCGCGCCTAAATGCCTTCACGATTTTGATGCTGTTTAAGACCTCTTCCACTGCGTTGAACATAACCGAAAGCTGGCTCTGAATACGCTTTGAATATTTCTTGATCTTTTTGCCGAGATAGCCTACAGTGAAGGCCAAAAGCGGCACGATTATGATGCTATATAAAAATAGCTCGGCATTGAGGAAAAGCGCGATTGCCATATAGACAAGCACCGAGCTGATGTCGCGTAAACCATTGAAAACAGCATTGATATATTGATTTGAAACAATCTCGACATCGTTCACCATGCGCACAATCGCATCGCCCACTTTGTTCTGACTAAAAAACTCCAATGATTGATTGAGATAGCGGCCAAACATATAGTCGCGCATGTCTTTAACCGTGCGTCCACGCAAGACGATAAAGAAATAGCGATTGGCAAAATAGGCGAGATTCTTGAAGACGATGAGGATCACCATGGCGATGCATAAGAGGTAGAGCAGTCCTATGGAATCCGAGACCAACATTGTCTCTTTGAGCGTTTCCCAAAGAGCACCAAATTGACCTGAGGAGATCAGCTTAATCAGCGAACCTTGGCTGTGGATAAAGCTCGATATATCTGCAGATAATGCCCTGAAAATCTCCGCGGGATTGTGGTGGACAATAGCCACTTCCTGAGGCGCAAAAACAAAGTCGAAAAGCGGAACCAAAACGGTGATGCTTACCCCGCCAAACAGGGCAAATAAGATCATAGAGATCAAGCCCGCTAAGACATAATGCCAATAGCGAAACATCATCCGATAAAGCAAGCCGAGATTGCTTCTTCTGTTTTTTCTTGTTTCCTTCTTTTCCATGAAAGCCACTAAATCAATACTCATACAAATGGCAAGCATTTTATTTTTTCAGAGCATATTTCCTCGTGAAAATCCATGCTTTTTTGGCTGTTTTTCCACTGCTTCCTTACTGGGTTCTGGTCATGATATGGTCATGATGTGGTCATGGGCATGAGCATATCATAAGCGCACACTAAGCGGTAATCAATAGGGAAGCAAGGGCTTAGATGGGGTTGAAAAAATGGATTGAGGGTGCCTAAAATGGGATTATATGGGGTAACTGTATGACAGATTGGGAGTTGTAGCGCATGATGGGGATAAAACAAGAGAATTGTGCAATATCTTTTCCATTGCTTTTTTTAGGATAAAAAACTGTGGGTTGGCTCAAGAATTTGGGATATGAAAAGAGTTGACAGATAAAAGACAAGAATAATAATAGCAATTCAGAAGATGGTAACATAAAATAATTTAACCGATAAGAAAAAAAGGCTGAAGACTATGGGAGACCAAGCACAAGTAAAATCCCTACAGAGGGTAGCAGATCACGGTGAGGTTTTCACCAATATCAGAGAAGTAAACGCTATGCTCGATCTTGTAAAACACGAGACAGAGCGCATAGAATCTCGCTTTTTGGAGCCGGCATGTGGAACGGGGAACTTCCTTTCAGAAATCCTCAGAAGAAAACTTAATGTGGTGCAAGAACGCTACCGAAGCAGTCAGTTTGAATTTGAATTCAACTCAATAATTGCGATATCATCCATATATGGCATTGATATTTTAGAAGATAATGTGATTGAATGCAGAAAACGCTTATTTGATATATTCAATGATGAATACTATCAGAAGCTTTATAAAGATTCATGCAAACAAGCTTGTAAAGATTCAGCACGATACATTCTAAGCCTCAATATCGTTTGGGGTGACGCCCTTACGATGAAAACAATATCAAATCCTGAAGAAGCAATAATGTTCCCGGAATGGTCGCCAATCAATGCAAGCAAGATTCAACGCAGAGACTTCACTTATGACATGCTCGTTCCCGGCCATGCTTCAACAGAAATTGACGATGAACTTGATGTTTTTGGCTTGATTTCAGATTTAGGGGAAGAGACCTATATACCCAATCCAAAAAAAGTATATTCACCAATGCATTTCTTGGAGTTGCAAAATGTTGAACATAACTGACTATAACCCAGATGTGCTTTCCTGTATTGCAAACCTCAGCAGCGATGAAGTATTCACGCCGCCTGAGGTGGTAAATCAAATGTTGGATATGCTGCCACAGCACTTATTTAGCAGTAAAGACACCACATTTCTTGATCCTGCGAGCAAGTCCGGCGTATTCTTGCGCGAAATTGCAAAACGCCTCATAATTGGTTTGGAAAAAGAAATACCGGACTTACAAGAGAGATTAAATCATATTTATAGCAAACAACTCTTTGGTATTGCTATCACAGAGCTCACAGCTTTGCTGTCTCGTCGCTCTCTATATTGTTCAAAGCAAGCAAACGGTAAATACTCTGTTTGTGAGGAATTTGATGAACCGGAAGGAAATGTTTTTTATGAGAATAATGAACATACATGGGATAAAGGACGCTGCGTTTATTGCGGAGCCAATGAAAAGAGCTATGACCGCGGAGCAGATCTTGAGAACCATGCATACACTTTTATACATACAGAGAATCTAAAGGAAATATATAACATGAAATTTGATGTGATTATTGGAAATCCGCCGTATCAGATTAGTGATGGGGGCCATGGGAGAAGTGCCAGCCCAATTTATCAAAATTTTGTAGAACAAGCAATACGGCTTGAACCCGATTACTTGGTAATGATTATACCAGCAAGGTGGTTTATTGGTGGAAAAGGTTTAGATAAATTTAGATTATCAATGCTTTCCGACAAGAGAATTAAATATTTAGCGGATTACGATAATAGCGCTGATGTATTTCCAGGAGTAGATATTGCAGGTGGCGTATGTTATTTTTTATGGCAAAAGAACTATAACGGTCAATGTGAAGTTGAAAACATTTCTAAGTTTAGTAGTTATTCTTCAAAAAGAGATCTAAATGAATATCCCGTATTGATAAGGCATAGTAGAGCCATATCAATTGTAAAAAAGATACATTCTTTTCAAGAAAATAACAACAAAAGGTTAAGTGATACGGTGTCTTCTAGAAAGCCTTTTGGATTACCTACAAATTATATGCCCAGAGACAAGGGAGTTCCATGCTGGTTTATACAAAGGATAGGATTGAAATATGCGCATAAAGAAGATGTGCAAGATAGGAACAGCTATTTAGACAAATGGAAGTTGCTTATTCCTAAATCACCTATTGCCGGGCAGACTGATTTTTCTAAGCCAGTTGGGTTTTACTATGATGGCAATATAAGAATTGCAAAGCCGGGAGAGTGCTGCACCGAATCTTGGTTAGTAGCCTGCGCTTTTGACACAAGACAAGAGGTCTTATCTTTTCAAACATATTTGTTTACGAAAATCGTAAGATTCCTACTCCTGCAGGCTGTTATATCTCAGGACGTAACAAGGCAAAACTTCATGTTTGTGCCTGATCTTGGCACTTATTCAGGCGAATATAGTGATGATATTTTGAGAAAAAGATGGAGTATTACAGATGAAGAATGGGAGTTTATTGACTCAAAAATAAAAACCATAGAGTATCAAACTGATGTAGAGGATGTGATTTATGAGTAAGCAATTTTTTACAACACGTCCTGAAACTGATCCTCGTATTTATGCTTATTCAGATAACAGTCCAAATTTTAAAGGATTATTAAAAGTTGGATATACTACGCGGAAAGTAATAGAAAGAGTGCGAGAACAATATCCAATTAAACTTCCAGTAGAAAAACCATTTTGTATTGAATTTGATGAAAGTGCCATGCGAAACGACGGCAGCACTTTTACGGATCATGATATTCATAGGATGTTAAAATATAATGGCATTAGAAATCCAGCCGGAGAGTGGTTTGAATGTACTGTATCTCAGTTGCAAGCAGCCTATAACGCAGTCAAAGATAAACAGATTTATGAAATCGATAGAGCACAAAGTTTCAATTTAAGACCAGAGCAAGAAGCCGCAATATCCCAAACTATTGATTATTATAGTAGCTGGTATGCTGATGAAAATAATGCGCGTAATGCTCCACATTTTCTATGGAATGCAAAGATGCGTTTTGGGAAAACATTTGCAGCTTACAAATTGGCTCTCAGAATGGGTTGGACTCGTGTTTTGGTGCTCACTTTCAAGCCTGCTGTGCAAAACGCATGGGAAGAAGATCTTCTTAGCCATATTGATTTTGAGGGCTGGCAATTCATCAAACCCGGCGGGCTGGATATCAAGGATGCCGATATGGAAAGACCGCTTGTGTGTTTTGGTTCCTTTCAGGATTTTTTGGGAAGAAACACAAATACGGGTGGCATAAAAGCAAAAAATGAATGGGTGCATGCCATCAATTGGGATGCGGTGATTCTTGATGAATATCATTATGGCGCATGGAGGGAGAACGCCAAAGAGCTATTTGAAGCGGAAGATGATGACGAGAGAAAGTTTGGTGAAGGTGAGGGCGTAGAATATTATGATGAAGACATTTTGCCAATTACAACTGATTATTACCTATATCTTTCAGGAACGCCATTTAGGGCAATAGCGAGCGGTGAATTCATTGAAGAACAAATCTTCAACTGGACTTATGGGGATGAGCAAGCTGCAAAAGCAGAATGGAAAGGTGAGGATAACCCTTACTTAGCATTGCCTAAGATGGTGCTGCTGACTTACCAATTGCCGGATGCAATAAGAGATATTGCATTAAAAGGCGAATTTAATGAGTTTGATCTCAATCTATTTTTTGCGGCTGAAGGCGTAGGCAAAAATGCTAAGTTCTTGCATGAAGAGGAAGTTCAAAAATGGTTGGATTTAATTCGCGGCGCATTTCTTTCCACCAGCATAAATGATTTGAAATTAGGAGCCCAAAAGCCGCCTTTTCCCTTTTCTGATGTAAGATTATTAAACACGCTAACTCACACATTTTGGTTTTTGCCATCAGTAGCCAGTTGCTATGCTATGAGCAATCTCTTGCAAAAAAGAGTCAATACTTTCTATCATGATTATAACATCGTTGTCGCCGCAGGACCTCGCGCAGGCATCGGGGCGGCTGCACTTCCACCTGTCATGGAAGCAATGGAAGACCCCCTGAAAAGCAAAAGTATCACGCTTTCATGTGGTAAATTGACTACAGGTGTGACCGTGAAGCCCTGGACGGGGATATTTATGCTTCGCAATACAAGTAGCCCGGAAAGCTATTTCCAGGCTGCATTTCGCGTACAATCCCCATGGACGCTGAAAAACCCGGACGGACTCTCTCCCAATGAGGAGCTTATTCTTAAAAAGCAATGCTATGTGTTTGACTTTGCACCAGATCGAGCCTTGAAGCAAATAGCTGATTATAGTTGCAGACTAAATGTAAATGAAAATAACCCGGAAAAAAAGGTTGAAGAATTCATAAAGTTCCTTCCGGTCTTGGCTTATGACGGAAGTAGCATGAAAGAAATCGATGCGGCAGGCATTCTTGATATGGCACTTTCCGGAACCACAGCGACTCTTTTAGCCAGACGCTGGGAATCTGCACTTTTGGTGAATGTCGATAACATAACCTTGAAAAGACTGATAAGCAATGAAAGAGCAATGCAAGCACTAATGCAAATTGAGGGTTTTCGTCGGCTGAATCAGGATATTGAAACAATTATCAATAAAAGCGAAGCTGTAAATCAGATAAAAAGAGAAAAAAGCGAAGAAAAGCTTTCAAAAGAAGAGAAAAAAGAACTTACTGACGACGAGAAAGAATTTAGAAGCAAAAGAAAACAAATACAAGAGAAACTTATCAAATTCGCAACGAGAATACCAATATTCATGTATCTGACGGATTATAGAGAGCGTAGCTTGAAAGATGTGATCATTCAGTTGGAACCGGGGCTATTCAAGAAAGTGACGGGACTTAATGTGAATGATTTTGAGCTTTTAATGAGCCTTGGGTTGTTTAATAGCCAGCTTATGAATGATGCGATTTATAAGTTTAAGAGATATGAAGATGCAAGCCTTGAATATACCGGAGTTAATAGACATGCGGGTATGGATATTGGGCTTTATGATACGGTTTTGCGTAATGGTGGAGGAAAGGTATAAGTGATGCGGATGTGGTGTTTGCATGCAAGGAGATAGTGATTGAGAAAAGCTAATAATTATGGATTTTTTTGGTTGAAACAGATCAAGTAGCAGGTCAAGTTAACGAGCCAAAAAATAGTCCATTAAGAGTCAAGCAGGAGCCAAGCAACAGGTCAAGTAAATGAAACGCTTACTTGCTATTTTTGTACCATTTTCAAGTGCCATCGTGTACCATTTTTAAATGCCATCTACACCAGTCTCTGCATTCGCGTTGTTTGGTTGTGCTACGCACGGATTTAGCAGGTCATGGGAAAAAGGCTCTTGGCAACGAAGGCGTTACCAAACCGAAGCTTTTTTAAGTTACCCGACCGAGGAGAAAGGGAATGCGCATTGCCCATGGGGAATAGGCTCAGGGCAACGAGAACGTTTATGCACCAAAGATAGAAAGCGATCTTTCTCGGGCTACGAGGATATTCCCTTACTTAAGCCTATTTTGGACCTAGACCTTCAAAAATTTATACTACAAGGCACATAGCTTTTTGTATAGCTCGTTAATCTCAGAATAAGAATATTGTTCTCCCGGCTGTCTTTTTTTGCTGTTTATCTCATCGGCATTTTCGAGAGCAATTTCGAGAAGGGGGCGCAAATCATTATAAACAGCTCTTGCATATTGTTCATTTTTTTTATACTTTATCAAATGAGAGAGGAGCTGCTTCTCTGCTTCGGAACAGCTATTGAGCAGGCGGTCAGTTTTGAAAAAGTGTAATAGGAACCAAAACTCTATGCAGGGGCGGGACTCTATGAAGAAAAGCCTGTTTTTGGCTTTCGGCTTGCTGAGCAGTCTCTTTTTAAGCTTCTTGTAGGTGGTGATTTTCTTTTGACGGTAGCAAGTGTCCATATCGCGCACATAAAATATCAGGTCATAAGGCAATTCATCTTTGGGTGTATCCAAGAACTCTTCGATATCTTCAAAAACCTTTTCAAAAGCATCGCTGTGCCCAAGTTTTGGCTCTATACTTATTTCGTGATTTTGCGTATTCACCTCTTTTTCATGCTTTCTATATAGTGTTTTTCGGTGATGCCATCGCAGATGATCAAGATACTTTTCCTAAAAGCTCTTTTCTTTCTTGCATATTTCTGTTTTCTCATGCCTATATTCCTGTTATATCACGCCAATATCAGGCTTTCCGCCAATTTGTCCTTTCATGAAGAGCTTATCGATAGCGTGTTCTTTTCGCACCGGATAATCCATTACATTTGTAAGCTCTGTGCTGCCGTCAGAGAGGCGATCAGTGATCCAGACCGTGTCTCTACGGAGAAGGTTTTTCTTGTTTAACAAGGCTACATTGTGGGAGGTGAAAAGCAACTGGCTATGTTTGGAGTATTTGAAAAAGAGCAAGATGAAAAACTCTATAAGATCGAGGTGTAGGGAGCTATCAATCTCGTCAATGGGAAGACAAATATTATGTTTTTCAACCAATTCCAAAATAACAGAAAGACCTAAAAAGCGTTGAGTTCCAATGGATTCATCGTGCAGGTTTAAGATGAAATCTCCAGCATCGCTTTTATGTATAAGATCGAGCTTGTGTTGATCGATACGCAAATCATCTTTGTCTTCTCCAATAGCTTCGAGTATCTCTGAGAGCTTTGGATCGGAAAATTCCCCTAATTTCAATGTTTTCTTTTCATATTTAATATCACTGATTTGGAAGTCAGCTTTTTTTAGGATTGGCAATAGAAACTCTTTGTTACATCTATTTTGTTCATAAGAATTACAGACGAACCGCGTGAGATCGTGCCCTGGCTTCAACAAGTTCTGCAAATTGAATCTAAACCAATCGTGGGCAATTTGGATGGAACCTTTGTCGTCCACCGAGCTGATGGAAGAGAGAATGGTCTGATTCGGAATGGTCAATTGCAGTTTTTCACGCAAGATTTTGCCGTAACTCCTATCCGTCCATTTATAGTCATATTCATCGGTTATTGAATCATATATCCTGCTATAAATATGGGCTTTATGTCCCTTTGGATAGTGGTGTAGAGTCTCTTGCAATATCCGCTTCTTGTTTAGTTGTATCTTGTAGATATAGCACACGCCTCTTTGATAAAACTCTATTTCAAAAGTGCTGGGTCTGGAGCTATCCAAGGCAAAAGAAGGCAAGTTGAGGTGAATATTCTTATCCTTTAGTGGAGAGAGCGTCAGATCCCTTAAAAAGTCTAAAGCCATGAGAATATTGGACTTCCCGGAGGCATTGGCTCCGTAGATCATAGCCATTTTAAGTATTCTAAGTTTTGGCTTTGGGATTTCCACAACAAGATATTCTTCTAAGTGATCGTCAGCAGTGGCACGAAAATCCAGACAAATCTTGTTTCGGATAGAGCGAAAGTTTTCAACGCTAAAAGATACAATCATTAGTTCTCCTTATTTGCAGGTTTGCTGCATATAAAACCAGGATATTGCAATGCTTTGCGTTGTCAAGCTTTATTTTACAGAAAATATGTGAATTTGAGGTATTGTCCGCAGGAACTGTTGGATTTGGCGCGTCCCCGTTGCCGAGATTACATTGAAAAGATAGAAAGAGAGGCTTTTTAGGGTAGCAAGATAGTTCCGACCAAGTGAATAGACTGACGCTCGCCGCAACAAGGACGTTCCGCCCCCCACCGCTTATAAAGGTAGCCTTGCTTTTTTATTGTAGCTTGTTCTTCATAGCAGATTTTGTGTTCTAACAATAATTCTAATTCGTGATAATTAGTGTAGACTAAAAAAAGCTCACTGCATAACAATAAATTCTCAATTTGGACGCCCCGCGTCCGCACAAGTTTACATAACATTTCGATTTCTTAACCAAAGTCAAAATTATTTCAAGCTTCATTTTTGAGTCACTTACGATAGCCCTTAAAAAATAGTTTGAGATTATGGGCTTTTTTTTGAGTTTTGTCCCCCTATAGATAGTAGGGCGCAAATTAATTGAGAATTGAGAATTGATGAGGTGTCCTGAAAAGAGTGGACAAACTTGTCTCTTGTAGCTTTGTAACTCGTAGCTTCTTTTTTGCTTTCATGGGCAACAAGATATCACCCGCCCAAAGAAGGAAATTGCAATGCAAAAAGAGTATTTTAGCAGATAGTGCGAAATATGAGTTGACAAACCTTTGCAAATAAAAACAGTTGTATGATAAGTAAAAATACGGCAGGAGAATGGATGAGCCTGATAAATGAAAACCTGAAAAGATTAAAGGAAAACCTTGCAAATGAAGGGATTGTCTCCCATTCAGAGAAGCTGGTATTAGGTGTTTCTGCGGGTGCAGATTCCACGGCATTGCTATATCTTTTTTCCAAACTGCGCTATGATCTCAATCTCTCGCTCCTCGCCGTGCACATCAATCACAATCTCCGTGGTGAGCAGAGCGATACCGATGAAAAACACATCGCTGTTCTTGCCATGAAGCTCAACATTCCGATGATCGTGCGGCACATCAGGCTCGAGGGCGAAAGCGACATCGAAAATCGCGCCCGAGTCGCGCGTTTTGAGATATTTGAAGAGATAAGAAAAAGCTATAAATTCGATAAGATCGTTTTGGGACATCATAAGTGGGATCAGGCGGAGACGCTCTTGCTCAATCTCTTTCGTGGAGCGGGGCTTGGCGGGCTTGCCGGCATCCGTCCCATCATGGGCGAGATTGTCCATCCGATTCTGATCTTTGAACCTCAAGAGCTCAAAGACATGCTCAGCGAAGAGGGGATAAGCTGGCGTGAAGACCTTTCCAATCAAGAACTTAGATTCTCGCGCAATCGCCTCAGACAAGAGATTTTGCCCCAGATCGAGGAGCATTATAATCCGCTGGTTCGCGAGAAGCTTTACGAAAGTGCGGCAATCCTCAATCTCGTGGATCAATATATCATGGAAAGGTCACTCAAACGCTTTAAACGCGCCTGTGTTGAGTCCAAAAAGGGGCGGGTGATGCTGAACCTGCCGGAGCTACTCAAAGCACCTCAAATCGAGCAATATTACATCCTGCGCGAGGCATATAGTCGCATCAGCGGCACGCGTCAGGATTTTTTTCAAGCGCATATCCGCGAATTGAACTCACTTTTCGAGAGCGATGGCAGCAAATATATCACCTTATCCAATAATGTCTATGCAATTAGGCGCTATGAGGAGCTGATCTTTACCGATGACGACAGCGAGCTTTTTACTCCCGAGGCTGAAGTGATGGTTCTCGAGCCCAATCGCGCGCTCGCCGTGCACATGGAATACCGCTTTCAATTCAAATATCTCAAGGTCTTGCCGGATGATTTTCGCGAGTTGCCGCCCATGCAAGTCATAATCGATGCAGACAAGATCGCGGGCAAGCTTTCCATCCGTCAACGCAAAGCGGGAGATAGATTTATCCCCTTCGGGATGAGTGGCATGAAGAAATTGAAAGACTTTTTCATTGACGAAAAAGTGCCAAAATATGATAGAGATTTGATCCCTGTCTTTGAAGACGAGGAAAAGATAGTCTGGGTCTGCGGACATCGCATCGATCAGCGCGTGAGTCACGACGAAAACAGCGTGCGCTATTTGATGATCTCTGCAGAGCCTATCACAATGAACAACAGGGCTTTGAGCCTTAAGAAAAAGAGGAATGAATGAACGCAATGAATAACGATATCGCAGCAGTGTTTATCGATGAACAACGCTTGCAACAGAGAATATGCGAGATCAGTGAAGAGATCAAGCAAGATTATGCCGGCAAAGTGCCCGTGGTAATTGGTATTTTGAAGGGTGGTTTTTTGTTTTTGAGCGATCTCGTGCGCGCCATCGCTCTGCCTTTGGAGATAGATTTTATGGCGATTTCCAGCTATGGCACAGGAACCACGAGTAGCGGCATCGTCAATATTCGCAAAGACATAGATGTTGACATCACCGATAGGGATGTGATCATCGTGGAAGATATCGTTGACAGCGGTCTATCCATGCAATATATCAAGGATTATATCTGGGGACACAAGCCTGCCAGCGTTCGCACTTGCGTGCTTTTGGATAAACCTGAAGCTCATAAAATTGATATAGAATTGGATTATGTGGGCTTTGAAATAAGCAATGAATTTGTGGTGGGATATGGCTTGGACTATGCTGAGCTCTATCGTAACCTTCCGTTTATCGGGATATTAAAGGAAGAATGTTATTCATGAAAAAACATATATTAACTGCATGGGTCTTCGGCATCGGCAGCTTGATTGCCCAGAATACCCAGGAAGCTACTGAGAGTATTAACCATGTGATGGGTGGATTTAAAGACTTTATGTCGCTGTTTGTAGCGGCGATCTTGATCATCTCCATCATCGGAGCATTTCGCATGTTCCGCACTAATAAGAATAAACCAAAGAAGAAGGATGCCCCGCAAACGCCTCCGCCCTTGCGCAATCCTATGGGCACAAAGATGGTTCGTCCGCCCAAAAAACCCTTCATCTCTTTCCCCTTTATCTTTATTCTTGTCCTCCTCTTAGTGGTATTTTGGCATAGTTTTAGCGGCAAAAAAGATCAAACGATCAAAGAAAGCTTTAGCAATTTCACAAAAAGAGTGGAAAATGGTAGCGTGACCGAGGCGCAGTTCTCGGAGCGAGATATATATTATACAGATAAAGCGAAGCGTAACTATGTTTGCACCATGCCTTTTGATGATCCGCGACTTGTGGATAGCCTCGTTGAGAAAGGTGTGGAAGTGACGACCATCAAGCCGGCGCGTTGGACGGGAATCCTGATTAATATCTTCCCTTTCATATTGCTCATCGCCTTTTGGTTCTTCATCATGCGCGGGATGAAAAGTCAGAATACCAATGCTTTCAGTTTTGGCAAGAGTCGTGCTAAATTGCAAGAGGGGAGCAAGTCGAAGATCACTTTCAAAGATGTTGCAGGCGTGGATGAGGCAAAAGAAGAGCTGCAAGAAATTGTGGAGTTTTTAAAAGCGCCCGCTCGATTCCAACGTTTGGGCGGGAAGATGCCGCGCGGCGTGTTGCTCGTGGGCAGGCCTGGAACGGGTAAGACACTCCTTGCCAAGGCGGTTGCGGGTGAGGCGGCCGTGCCTTTCTTCACCATCTCCGGTTCAGACTTTGTGGAGATGTTTGTGGGAGTGGGTGCGGCGCGAGTTCGAGACCTCTTTGAACAAGCTAAAAAGAGTGCGCCTTGCATCACTTTCATCGATGAGATTGATGCTGTGGGACGTCATCGCGGCACTGGTCTCGGCGGTGGACACGATGAGCGCGAGCAGACGCTGAATCAGCTTTTAGTGGAAATGGATGGATTTGAGCCAAATGAAGCTGTGATCATCATTGCGGCTACTAATAGACCGGATATCTTAGACCCCGCACTGCTCAGACCCGGACGTTTTGATCGTCAGGTCACGGTTGACTTGCCGGATATCAAGGGGCGCACGGAAATCCTCAAAGTTCATGCGGCAAAAGTGCCTCTCAGTGAGGATGTTCACCTGGAGATCATTGCACGCGGAACGCCGGGATTCAGCGGGGCAGACCTCGCCAATCTCGTGAACGAAGCGGCTTTGATTGCAGCAAATAAGAATCAAAATGCGCTTAATATGATAGATTTTGAGGAAGCAAAAGATAAGCTTACCTTGGGTAAGGAAAAGAAGAGTCGGGTCATCCCCGAAGAGGATAAAAAGATCACGGCATATCACGAGATCGGGCACGTTCTCACCAGCGTGTTTTTGGAGTATGTGGAGCCCGTGCACAAGGTCAGCATCATCCCGCGTGGCTTCACCGGCGGTGCAACGCATTATCTGCAAAGCGATAAGACCGGCTATTCACGTAGCTATCTGAATCAGATGCTCGTGACCTTGCTCGGTGGTAGAGCGGCGGAAGAAGTGGTGTTCAATGAACTTACCACGGGCGCAGGCAATGACCTTCAGCGCACGACGGACATCGCCAAAAAGATGGTCTGTTCTTGGGGAATGAGTGATCTCGTGGGACCCATGACCATCGGCAAGGATGAGGGTGAAGTCTTTCTCGGTAAAGAGCTTGTGGGGCGCGATATCTATAGCGATGAAACCTCTAAGATGGTGGATAGCGAGATTCGGCGCATCATCAGTGAAGCTCATAAAAAAGCTTTGGAAATCCTTGGCAAACATAGAGTTCTCATGGACGAAATGGCAATTAGGCTCCAAGAAAAAGAAACCATGGATACCGAGGAAATCTTTGATATGATCATCGCGGGAACTCAAGGTGAAGAGCGTGACCTGGTGATGGCTAAGTTTGAACGCGCCAAAGAGATGCGCTTTGAACACTCCTCGGATGATGATGAAAAAAAGGCAGAAAAAAGGCCCGACCTCTTGGATGAAATCTTTAATGACAAACAAGATGGCGAGCATATTGAGATCGTGGTGACACCGGAACCACCGGCAGAAGAATTTGAGGAAAATGAAGAATGATGAAAGGAACAACAATCATCGGAATCCATAGAAATGGACGCACAGCCATTTGTGGAGATGGACAGGTGAGCATGGGGGAAACCATCGTCAAAGCGAAAGCTGTCAAGATCCGCAGGATATATCAAGATAAGGTTGCAGTCGGATTTGCCGGCGCAACGGCGGATGCCTTCACGCTCTTTGAGAAGTTTGAAGAACAGTTGCAATCAAACAAGGGCAATCTCCGCAAGGCGGCGGTTGATCTCGCCAAGGAATGGAGACAAGACAAGTATCTCAGACGCTTGGAAGCATTACTCATTGCGGGCGATAAGAGCGGAATACTCATGATCAGCGGCGCCGGAGATGTGATGGAGCCGGATGATGGGGTTATCGCAATCGGCAGCGGGGGAAATTATGCCCTCTCCGCAGCGCGTGCTTTGATGCGCAATACCAAACTTCCAGAGGAAAAAATTGTTAAAGAAGCCATGCAGATTGCTTCCGAAATCTGCGTTTATACCAATGACCAATTCGTGATGGAGCTATTGTGAAGCAAAAAATGGATAATCTGACGCCGGCACGTGTTGTCAGCGAGCTGGATAAATATATCATCAGTCAATCGGCGGCAAAGCGGGCTGTGGCTATCGCGCTGAGAAATCGCTGGCGTAGAATGCAGGTGGAAGGGGATCTCAAACAAGAGATTATCCCCAATAATATCATTATGATCGGACCCACGGGAGTGGGAAAGACAGAGATCGCGCGGCGCATTGCTCGCCTCATCGATGCTCCTTTTGTGAAGGTGGAAGCCTCGAAGTTTACCGAAGTTGGCTATGTGGGACGCGATGTGGAATCCATGGTGCGTGAACTCATGGGCTATGCCGTGAATCAGGCGCGGGCTCGCCTCGTGGAGCAGGAGCAGGAAGCCGCTCACAAGATTGCCATAGAAAAGGTTTTGGACTATCTCTTGCCCCTAAGAAAAAACAGGGAAGAACTGAGTGCCGAGGATGAAGAGCGCATGGCGCGTAGCAGAGAAAAGATGAGAAAGAAGCTGCTTAGCGGTGACTTGGACGATAAAGAGATAGAATTTGAACAAAGTGAAAGCGAGAACATGCCCTTTGAAGCCCTGCCGGGGATGAGCATGGAGATATTGGATTTCAACATCTCTGAGATGCTTTCAAATATCATGCCTTTCCGACCGGGGAAAAGACAGAAAAGCACTGTCGCAAATGCGCTTAAGATATTCACCGAGAGGGAGATCGATAAGCTGGTCACGCGTGAAAAGGTGGCAGAAGTCGCCAAGAAATCGGTGGAAGAAAATGGTATCATCTTCATCGATGAAATGGATAAGATCGCAAATGCCGAAAAGCATGGCGGCATCGATGTTTCGCGCAGCGGAGTGCAACGCGATCTCTTGCCCATCGTGGAAGGGAGCAATGTGCCCACAAAGTATGGCATGATCGACACTTCGCATATTCTCTTTATCTCGGCAGGTGCTTTCTCGATGGCAAAACCAAGCGACCTCATCCCGGAATTGCAGGGTAGGTTTCCCATCCGTGTGGAACTAAATAGCCTCACGGAAGAGGACTTCGTGCGCATCCTCTCCGAGCCGGAAAATGCGCTCACCAAGCAATATAAAGAGCTTTTTAAGGCTGAGGGTGTTTCGCTTGTATTCACGAAGGGCGCCATCGCCGAGATAGCTCGCTATGCGGCTTCGGCAAATGAAAAGATGGAAGATATCGGGGCGCGGAGATTGCATACCATCATGAATACCCTGCTTGAGGATTATCTCTTTGAAATGCCCGATCCTAAGATCAACAAAGTGAGAATTTGTAAACGTTTTGTTAATGAAAGATTAGAGCGCGTGATCGAAAGTGAAGATCTTTCACGCTTTATCCTGTGAGTGCTATGAAGTGTAAGCCCTTGTTCTACCATCATCTTGCTGCGAATTGTTGTGCAGGGGAGGTTTCTGTGTCATGAAAAGGAATTGGTTCTATCTTGGAGATCGGAAGACGGACTATCTTTCCTTGCTCAGCGAGTGTTGTGCTGTAAAATTAGAGGGCAAATCGATTGACATAGGACGTGCTGTGCTCGCTGAACAGGTTCATGGCGATCATATTCACATCTGCACGGAAAGTGACTCTGGAGCGGGGTTTGAGGGGCGTGAGAAGATCGCTGGAGCAGATGGACTCATCACGGCTATCCCCAATCAATATCTCATGATTCGCACAGCGGATTGCTATCCCGTTCTCATCTTTGATCCGGAGTGCAAAGCGATTGCGGCTCTGCATAGTGGACGTGAGGGGACGCGGCTGAACATCACCGGGAAGGCGATTAATATCCTCAAAGATGAGTTTGGCTGCGATCCGGCAAAGCTTTGCGCCTATATCGGAGCGGGAGTTTGTGAGGATCATTATGAGGTCAGCGAGGATATCTATGAAAGCTTTATCAACGATATCAGTGCTCAAGGCTTTGCGCATAGGGCACCTCACCGCTCGCTCAATCTCAGGATGGTGGTCTTTCAACAACTCATCAAATGCGGAATCACCTTCAAGAATATAGAAAACATACAGGAATGCAGCTATGAGAATCAGGCATACTTTTCTTATAGGCGGGATAAGGGTAACAATCGGCAAATCAACATAATCGGGATTATCGATGAATAAGATTTTTGTAAGTAAATGTGGTAATTTGAGCCTTGAGCTCAGAAAGGAAAGTGCCTCCGCTTGGCTGACAATCAAGCGTAGCGGAAGGCTGATCAATGAGAGAGATATCCTGCAGCTCATCGACGAAGCCGGCATCAAAAGCGGTTTTGAGGAAGCACTGGATTATATTCGAGATCATGACATTGAAAAGGATTATGACAAGCCTTTTCCCATTGCGGTCTGTAAGATAAGTCCGGATAATGAAGAGGAAATTGAGGCGAAGCTCAACTATAACTTCGATCATGAGTTGATTCGAGATATTAATAGCATCGGGCTCAAAGAGCTTGCTCAAGCGAGCTACTTTGATGAGGGTGAAGTAATTGCCTTCTATAGCGATAACATCTTTGATAGAGATGGCAGCATCTATGACATCTTTGGGCAGTTGATCACTCCGCCAGTGGTGGATGACGAGGCTGCACGTGAGCTTGTCGGCAAGAATGTGCGCTATGAAGCACGTGAGTTTATCGCTCAGAAGATGGGCTATCCCTATCTCGATGAAGAGGGTAAGATCAACATCCTCGATAGCCTCAGCGTGAACGCCGATGATGTGCCCATTCAGGAACAAATCCGCTGCCCTCTCTTTCTGAGGATTGAAGGAGACCTAAGCGGCGTCAATCTCGCCTGTGGACAGGAATTGATAATTGAAGGCGATGTGACGGATTGTAATATCTATTGCGAGCAAGACTTGGAGGTTCATGGAAACATCATCAATTGCTCCAATCCCGGCATTCAAAGCATGGGAGTGCTCAAGGTCAGAAACATCAGTCGCTCCAAGATCTTTGTGCAAAAGTCGCTGTTCTTCCAAGATGAGATTGCGCACAGCGTTATTGCCGCGGATGGAGATGTGGTGGGCTCAAGTGAAGATTCACAGGTCTATGGTGGACTTTGTCAAGCGGCGGGTAATATCACCATCGGCATAGCAGGATCGCAAAGCGGCGATGAGACCGAGATTGAGATAGCTATCTCCCCATTTTATCGGGCATTGCTCATGCAACTCACCAAGGAATCGGTGCGCCTCAGAGAAAGCGGCGATCACGAAGCACTAAGTGAGCTTTCCAAGCGAATCAAACGCTGTGAAGCTGAACTGGATAGCCAGTTAAATGCATTCTTGAAACGGGATTTGGACGAACAGAAGTCCATCACCGTCTTTGGCGATGTCTTTCCTAAAACACTCTTTAGAGTACTGAAACATTCATATCAAATTAAAAGTCGCCAGCAGGGGATTTACCTGTTGGAACAAGAATAAACGGAGTCGAATTCATGAGATTCAAAGTCACTATCTTACTCTTTAGCATCATGCTGATATCACTTCCCGTCTTGGCGTCCCTTCCGGGATTTGCCAAAGACCCTGCCATCTCTCCTGACGGAAATCAGGTCTGTTTTGTCTTTGACGATGATCTGTGGATTGTGCCGTTTAAAGGTGGCATCGCGCATAGGATCACGAACACGCCGGCGCGGGAATGGGGCCCCAAATGGTCGCCCGATGGCACGATGATTGCCTTCAATTCAGATCGAGATGGCGGCTCATACCCCTATATCATCTCGGCGGAAGGCGGGCAGGCGAAGCTCATTATCGCCGGAAGCTATTCCATCCATGATTGGTATAACGATAGCGAGCATCTTCTCGTCACAAAGAGTAATTTTGAATATGGCTCGTCCTTTTTTAAGCTTTCCCTCAGCGGTGAGCGTCCGATAGAGATAGGCAAGATCGCCAATGCTTTTGCAACGCTCTCGCCGGACAACAAAAGCATCGTATTCTGCCGCTATGGCGATCCATATAGAGAGGCATACACGGGCAGTCTCAATGGTGATCTCTGGAGTTTGGACATCGCGAGCGGAGAATATACCAAGCTCACAACTACTCCCTACACCGAGCGTTATCCTGCCTTTTCGCATCTCACCAATAGCCTTTTCTATTGCTATTCCGATGGTGAGCGCTTCCAGCTCTATCGCGTGCAGGACATGGATTTCGAGCGTCCTTTCAAGATGAGCGAGTTAGAGACCTTCAGTGCGCGAGACATCAGCGTAGCGCGGGCAAATGACAGGATTGTCTTTGAACACTTTAACGAAATCTATAAATATGACCCCACCCAGATCGGCAAAGCACGCGTGCAAAAGCTTGATATTCAGATACGCGAAGACCTCTGGCAAAACCCCATCAAAGAGCTATCTATGCGCGATGAGCTGGACGATTTCTTCATCTCCGACGACGAACAGCTCGTGGCTTTTAACTATAAGTATGACAACTTCTTGGTGCCCGCAAAAGGCGGAGAAGCAAAGCCCATCACCTCCGATCACAGCGGCTGGGCAAACATCCGGTTTATCGACGACAAGACCATGCTCATCGTGAAAAAAGACGGCGGCTTAGACAAGCTCTATCAGGCAGAAGTCAGCCCCGAACTCGAGCTTAAGCCCGTTAAATGGTTCGGCGCAGACAGCCTGAACGTGGAAGCAATCCGCAAAGACAGCCAAGGCAGGCTGGAACTCATCTATCAGAATCATGAAAACAGCTATAAAGTTGCGCTGGCAGACAAAGGCTCCACAAAATTCAAACCCTTTGAGACGCAGGGCTTGCTCATGTCGAGCATTGCGCTGAATATGAGCGGCAGCCATGCGGCATATTGGAGCATGGACCCCTTCCAATATACGCGAGCACTTTATATTTACGACTTTGCTAAAAAACAGCACCACAAGGTCTTATCCAGCCAGAGATATGGCTCAGGAATACATTGGAGTCCGGACAACCGTTCTTTATACGCCACTCTTTCCGGCGCGCTTTACAGACTTGATTTAGTCCCACGCGATGAACTTGCCGACGAGAAAGACCATTGGTATGACATCTTCAACCCCAAAAAGGAGAAGAAAGACAAGGACAAAGACGAGGATGACGACAAAGAAGTCAAAGAAGAGAAAGACCCGCCTGTCGAGATTGTCTGGGAAAACATCGACAAGAGATTCTTCCAACTCTATAGCATGAGCTCCGGCAATGTAAGCTACCTGCGCGCCCTCAGCGACACCACCTTCCTCTTTTTGGAACATCCTTGGTATGCCCAAGGCAAGACGGTGCTTAAAAAGGGCAGTGCCAAAGGCAGTGATGCCAGCGAAGAAGCAAGCTTCAACGACGGCAGCAAGTCATTCAAACTGGTGGGCAAGACGCTTTACTACCTCGATAATGGCAAACTCAAGAGCTATAACACCGAGACTAGTGCCAGAAAAGAGATATCAATCTCGCTGGACTATAGCTACAACGTTAAAGAACTCAACAGCCGTGTCTTTGAACAGGTCTGGGGCAACTTCAAGAACAACTTCTATGATGCAAACATGCACGGCATAGACTGGAACGCTGCCTACGAGCTCTATCACCCATACTTGATGAACACCCGAAGCATAAACGAAGTGGGCACCATCATCGATGAGATGGTGGGCGATCTAAACGCTTCACACACAGGATTCTATCCTCGCAGGGAAGACGAGCGTATCCGCTATAAATCTGTCGCCTATCTCGGAGTTGAACTAGATTATAGCAGCCTCCTCAAAGAAGGCAACCGCATCAGCCGCGTCTATCCCGGAACCCAGTTAGACGCCGTCTATGGCGTGCGCGAAGGCGATATTTTGACTCATATAAACGACACGCTCATCGATCGCATGAGCTCGATTGACCAGCTCCTTGCCGACAAAGTTGATAAGACCCTCAAACTCAAAATCACCCAAGGCAAGAAGCTCATCGAAGCAAAGATCACCGGCCTAAGCTATCGCGAGCAATATAATATCTACAACACCTTCAAGCTGGAAAGACGAGAGAAGAAGGTGCACGACGCCACCGGTGGAAAAGTGGGCTACATCCACGTTCCGGCGATGGGAACGGAGAACTATGACGACTTCTATCGCGACTACTTCGTTCATAATAGCGACAAAGACGCCGTCATTCTCGACTTCCGTGGCAACCGCGGCGGACGCATACACGATCGCATCATCTCGCTGCTCAGCAAGCCTCAATATGCCTACAGCCTCTCTCGCAGACATACAAAGCAAATGCTGCCGGAGCCTAAGTTTGCGATCAACGTCCCCACCGTTGTATTGGTGGACGAACACTCTTTTTCAGATGGCGAGATATTCCCGATTGTCTATCGCGAGCTCGGCATCGGCAAGGTTATCGGCTTTCCCTCCAGCGGCGCAGTGATCGGCACTCAACAATACAATCTCCTTGACGGCTCTGAGATGAGAATGCCCGTCACCGGTTGGTACACCATGGATGGAACCAACATGGAAGGCTCAGGCGCAATGCCGGATATCATCATAGAACACAGCTTGAATGACATCGTTGCCGACCACGACAAACAGCTTGATCGCGCCATTGAGGAGATTCTGAAAGAGTTGCCATGAGCACCATAGAAAGCATCATCAACCGCGCTAAAAGCATCGCCAAAAAGAACTGGTTGCAAGCGGTAAACATGATAGAAGAACAGATCGAGCTGAGTCCCGCTGAATCTCAGCTTTATCTGGCTCTGGCTGAATTATTGATCTCGCGAAATCAATATCGTCCCGCACTCCAACACCTACTCCGGGCATTGGGACACGATCCGGATAACGAAGAGATCATTCACCTAATCGGCCTATGTTACATGATGCTCAGCGAATATCGCCTGGCTCTGGCTCACCTGAAAAGGATCAAAAACCCCAGCTTTGACGTGCTCTATAACATCGGCTATGCCCAAGCGGTTTCCGGCAATCACCGAGAATGCCTGCAAACCATGGAAGCACTTTTGGAGGAGCTACCCGACCACCCTTACATCTACTATCTGATCATAGAGCAACACTTTAGCATAGGACAGATCGACGAAGCGATCAAATATCTCAACCGCGCTTTGGAAAGCCTTCACGAAGACCAACAGATATTTATGTTTGCCGGGCTACTCTACGGCGCAAAGCAAGACTGGCTCAAATCCTATTATTATTACAACAAAGCCATGAGCATGGGCAAGACGCAGAATGTGGAATATTCGCTCAGAACCGCGGAGGCGGCGATGCATGTGGGATTACATGAGCGTGCGATCACCCTGCTCTTGGATTGCGAAAAGCGCTGGCCTCATATCAGTGAGATATATTCAAACCTGATAAAGCTTTATATGCACTTAGACAAGATGGAAGAAGCCGCCGATGTGGCACGAAGAGCGGATAAAAACATCACGAGAATGAGTCCCAACCTGAAGTATTATAAGTCACTATTGGAACAGCAACTTTCTGATGCTTAAGAAGATAGACTCCGGCTAAGCCCCGATACTTAGCCGAAGCAATCTTCATTTATAGTGGGTGAGTCCTTTCATGAGATATCCACATTGCTGTAAAACTTATAGTCAAAAATTGCGGATTGTTTTCCTCTGCCGGAACCAAATTTCCCGAGCCTCTCTTACTGTATTCTGGTCATGATATGGTCATGATGTGGTCATGGGCATGACCATATCATGAGCGCACACTAAGCAGTAATCAATAGGGAAGCAATGACTTAGATGGGGTTGGGAAAATGGAGTGAGGAAGTGTAAAACGGGAATTTATGGGATAACTATGTGGCAAATAGGGGGTTATGGTGTATGATGGGGATAAGATAACCCTCGCTAACCGAAAAAGCGTCAACTTTTTTATCTGGGCGGGCAACATCTTGTTGCCCGAGAAAACGCAGTTTTCTACTTGGTCAGGGAAGGTCCCCGTTACCCATGAATCCGCTAAAAATGTACGCAGCACATCCAATCAAACGTGAGCGCAGCGAACAAACTCCTCTCTGACGTTTGTGGCTATGAGGACGTTCTCACGCCAATCACTGGAAATGAATGAGCTGACGCTCATGCGGCAACAAGATGTTACCGCCCCAAGCCGCTTGCGACAACTTTGCCTTCAAATTTTTTAAGCTAAGCGAATCTGTCGATAACAGCCGACTTTCTTGTAGCTTTGGTAGCTCGTAGCTACGACAAAGTCGCCTACTTATACTCGTATATAACCCACCCATCCTTGCCCATAGCCACAAAGATATAGTCATTATAAAGCTCGATATCGACCGCTGCACCCGGAGGATAGAAGGTATTGATATCCCTAATCTGATTCGCTGTACCAATATCAAGAATCTTCACCCCGCCTCGTCCCAGCGCCATAAAAAGTCTCTTATCCTTGATCTTCATCGCCTGAATCTCGTTTGGCAAGCGATATTGGCTAATCAGCGTAGGTTTATCCAATTGCCGAATCGAGAGCACAAAAAGGTCTTGCCCCGCCCCGATATAGACATAATCCCCGTCTTTGACGAGCATCGTAGCATCCGAAATCTGATAATATGTAGAAACCCCAATGGGATAGCTCAGGTCCGAGACATCGATCATCGCAAAGCCAAAGTCATTGAGAGCATAGAGATAAGGATATTCGGCATCAAAATCACGGATGCCCCACTTTTCAGCGAAGTTACCCAAAAAGTCGTTTGAACCTCCGCGCCCCACATTGATGATATCAATCCCGCGATATCTATCTGCAACATAGAGCGTTGCCCCCTCCCGTCTGATCTTATCTCCGATCAAAGTATTGGTGAAATAAATGCGTCCTAATTGACCCAGAGTTTCAACGGCATTAAGTGACATACTCGGTTCCTGGCTGGAAACATAAATATAGCTATTCCCTTGCAAATTCACATCTTCCATCTTATGCGTCGAGATATACGAAGCCTCCAATCTCGGCTGCAAAGGATTAAACAGAGAATAAATCCACAGTTGGCGATTGTTATAGACCAAGACCTGATCATTCTCGGCGATGATGTTTTGCGTATCGCTGTCCTGCACCTGCACCAAGGGATAGACAAAGCGCCCGTCAGCGGCAAAAAGCAAGCCAGAGAGCAAGATTGCAAGGCTTATCAACATAAACTTTTTCATAAAAACCTTCTTATGAACTTAGATGAGGAGCAAACTCTTCTTCGAGCTCATCCCCTCGGTTGCTGCCGCAAAAAAGCACGACTTGCGCCATTTGCGTCACTATCCCACAATGCAAAGGATAGAGCTTCCACCCAATGCAAAAGGGTCGATTTAAGACTTTATTCTATAGAATTTTCGAAAGGAGATGCTCGACGATATGATCCGAGCTCATCCCCTCAGCTTCAGCGGCAAAAGAGAGCAATATCCTGTGCGAAAGCACGATTGACGCAACTTTGCGCACGTCCTCTTCAGCAGGAGTGAGTCTTCCATCCAATGCAGCCGCAGCTTTTGCACCCAGCACGAGATATTGAGAGGCACGCGGCCCCGCTCCCCAGCTCACCCAACGCTTGATCTCTTCATCAGCGTCCGGATGATCAGGGCGACTGGCACGCGCAAGCCTCACGGCATATTGGAGCACATGATCGCTAATCGGCAGACTGCGAATAGCTTGTTGCAGCTCGATTATCTGCCGCGCATCCAATTGCGGAGTGATCTCGATATCGGATACACCCGTAGTATTCTCCACTATCCGCAGCTCTTCTTCATAGCTGGGATAGTCGATTTTGATATAAAACATAAAGCGGTCTAACTGCGCTTCAGGCAGCGGATAAGTTCCTTCTTGCTCGATGGGATTTTGCGTCGCCATCACGATGAAGGGCAAATCCAGCTTCCATGTTATATTACTACTGGTGATGGTGTTTTCCTGCATAGCTTGCAATAAAGCGGCTTGAGTTTTAGGCGGAGTGCGGTTAATTTCGTCTGCCAGGATGATATTTGCAAAAAGCGGCCCCTTGATATATTCAAAGGCTTGCTTTCCCGTTTCTTTATCTGTGCCCAGAATCTCGCTACCCGTGATATCCGAGGGCATGAGGTCAGGCGTAAATTGTATGCGTGAAAACTTCAGCGAGAGGCTTTTTGCGAGGCTTGAGATGAGCAGAGTCTTCGCCAGTCCGGGAACGCCTTCAATGAGCACATGCCCATTGGCAAAAAGTGCGGTCAAAACGTTATCAATAATGCGCTCTTGCCCGATGATGACCTTCCCGATTTCCTCTTTGAGCCTGCTCGTAGCAGTTTTAAGATTTTCAATCATTTTCAGAGAGTTATCCATTTATTTATCTCCTTTCAATACCATATAAATTATTTCGCGCCCGGATACAGCGATGCCGATGATGCCCAAGACCACCATGATGACCGCCGTGAGAACATGGGCAAATGCCATAACAGCGGATGCCGCCGACTTTGTCAAACTAAATCCCAAACTAAAGATCACGATCATCATCCATTCATTGCTGCCGATCTGTGCCGGCGGTTGAGGCAGTCCATAACTGAGGTTGATCAGCGCATAGCCGAAGAGCACGACCAAGAAGCTCATCTCCAAACCAAAGGAGAGGAACATAAAATAGAAATAGAGTCCGTCTAAAAAGACGCCCACAAGAGTGAGCAAGACGGCTACAAGCAGCGTGGAACCGCTATGTTTAAAGATGTTTAAGCCTTCTACAAAACGCTCTAAAAAGCCCATCATCTTCTCTCTGAATTTCTTGGGAAAGACCTTCAGTATTCCGCCCAGAAATCCATACACTAATTCTTTTTTCCACGCCGCACAAAGCAGGATTCCCACAGAAAAGGCGAAAAACAGTCCTAAAACCGCAATGAGAACAACGACGGCGCCCGTGATCTCAAGATTGAGGAAGGGAAGCATGGCAAAGACCACAAGAATGGCAAGCGTATCAAAAGTCTTATCCACGATGATCAGCGGCAGTGAGTCCGAAATGCCCACTTGATGATTGCGCTTGACGAACAGCGCTTTAATCAGCTCACCGGCGCGGATGGGGATGAGATAATTCACCAGGTTCCCCGCCATGGCATAATGCCAAATCTTGGAAGTGGGAATCTCAAAACGGATGTCCATGATGCGTTTCCATCTCAGCGTACGCACATAATATGCAGCAATATAGGTGATAGAGCCAATGATGACATACTTGATGGAAAGCTGTTTAAAATGCTCATTAAACTCCGCCCAGGGCGTTGTCCGCACCCAAAATGCGATGAGCACAATCCCCAAGATGGATGCGAAGACGAGGCTTGTTATCTTTCTTTTACTCATGAGCGAAAAAGAAAATAACGGTGATGTGCCCAGATGCGCTTAAACCATTGTGGCATTGTTCTTTCAAAGGGAAAGAGACGCATCATTCTATGCTCAAAATCAGGGTCTTCACCCCGATAATATGGCAGGATGGAAAGCTTTTCTTTTGGCTTTTGGCTCTTAGGTAGCTCCACCCCAAATTTTTCACTGAGAAAATCCTCTTTATTCATCCCGATATCCGGCCAAGGCGGACAATCAATATAATCATTTTCCACGAGTTTCCAACCCCTTTTACGCATGAGATAGATCAGGCTTTCAGCACTTATATGAGCCGGATGAAGCCGGGGATAACGCTCTTTGCTATAACCCTTTAGCTGGTCTTTGAATCCCAGTCCATCACGATTTGGCAAACATATCAAGATATCCTTTTTGGCAATTCGACAAGCCTCGCCGATAAAGGCGGAAAGGTCTTGAACGAACCACAACGCCGAGAAATTAAACACAAGATCAACACTCCTATCGGGGAAATCAAGCTCCGCATACCCGCTTTTATTTTGCATGATCTCCATATTTGCAGAGAGTTCCCGCCAGCTTTCTTTGATGAGCTCAATGCGCTCTAAATCATGATCTTCCAGATAGACCATCGTGCCTTTTTGCGCCAGTGCCATGAGATTGATGCCGGAAATGCCGGTAAAGCCGAAACAAGGCGACTCTAATGCGCTCTCATAACCGCGCTCAGAGTGAAGCCGTAACAGCAAGCGATTGAGGATGATGCGTTCATAGGACGAGCCCATTCCTTCATCCGGCTCGGGATAATAGCTTTGCCAATTGTTGATAATCGGAATCGCCACTATTTCCTCAAATAATCGTCAATCGTGATTTGAATATCGGGAATGGTGTGATGTATCGGCGTATCCTCTTTAGCAATAAGACGATAGTAGTCACCAACATCATAGAACCAGCTCTTGGAGATAAGCTCAAAGCGGCTGATGAAAAGCTCGTTTTTAAGCGCACGAGACACTTTCTCCCCCAAAGAGAAAAGTCCCCGATTGAGATTCATATAGCGCGGATAGTCGCTTCCCCGCGTCTGATTTGAAATAAAGTTCACGAGCTCCCGAAGCTCCACAGGGTCTCGATCCGCAATATTCAGCGTTAGCCCGCTCTTGAAGCTATTGTTAATGCACCAATTAAAGGCATTCACCAAGGTCTCAATGTGACAAAGATGCACCCAAATACGCTTATTGATCATGGGAAAAATGCCCTTATCCACCAATTTCACTAATTGATAGGGGAAACCATAATCCCCCTTGCCGTAGCTGATGCTCGGACGGATGATGGCGGCATCAAGCCCGCGATGTATGGCTTTTCCGATGATTCTCTCACATTCTATCTTCGTATAATGATAATAATTATCGGCGATCTTTTCCGTATGTCGATTTGCCGGAAGTTCTTCGGGGATAGCACCATACACGCCCACCGAGCTGCAAAATATCAACTTCGCCTTCTTCTTTTGGGCATAACTCACCAACACTTGCGTGCTGCCGATATTGCTGAGATAAAACTCTTCTTTGGGTGCTTTTCTGCCCCCACGTAATGCACCGATATGCACGATTATATCAAAATCTCGTGTCTCCAAAAAGTCTCTAAGAGCCTTCAGATTAGCGAGATCTATCTTTTGCAGCTCAATCCTATCCTCATAGCGCGCATACCTCTCGAAAGTGGTATTCGGCCTGATCAAAGCCGTGATTTCATGGCTTTGGTGCAGGATGCTATCGAGGACGGAACCACCTATAAATCCTGTGATTCCCGTGATGAGCAACTTAGCCAAACACCTTCTCCCAAAAGCTTCTACGCTGTTTTATTCTTGGCTTTTCCACCTGAACATAGCTAAAGGGCACAAGCTCGTTTTTGGCGATTGCAGCAGGGAATTCATAGCAAAGCAGATTTGCCGCATGCTCATCAATCCTTTCCCTAAGTAATTCACAGGCTTTAGGATAGAAGCCATAATCGCTTCTCACGTGATCATCAGAAGCCAAAAAGTGTGTCCAGCCATTTTCAACAAGTATCCATGCAGTTTTCCTCACCTTCTCTCCATAAAGCCCCAAAAGCGCACCGGCATTAGTTTGGATGTGGATATTTCTTTGAATGAGGTCACGTGCCTGTGAAGGCTTTCTCATCACGCTGACATATCTCTCAGCGTGCGCCAAGATCGGCTTATATCCCGCTCTGAGTATGGGATAGACGTTTGCATAAAAGTCGTCGGGCAGTCCGTTTAATTCGCTTTCGATGAGCACATAATCGCTATCGCCCAAAGTGAGCGATTTCTCTTTGATATCATCGACGATGCCCGTCTGCACAAAGACTTCAAAGCCCGGACGGAGCTTGATGGATATTCCCGCTTCTGCGGCAGCTTCTTGCAGATTTTTCACCTTTTTGTCATATTCATCGCGGCTATATTGATAGTGCCCGCGAAAATAGTGTGAGGTGAGATACAGCTCTTTAACTCCATGGGATTCCATGTCTTTAAGTTGTTCAATGCTTCTTTCGAGATCTTTGGAACCGTCGTCGATATTGGGAAGTAGATGACAGTGTATATCAATAAAATTCAAGTTATGGCAACCTTTCGTTAATCATTTGGATAAATTCCATGAGGATCGCGTTATTCGGATAAGGTTTGATGTTGCGAACGCATTCATTCAGCAGACTTTCAACCTGTTTGCGAGCTTTATCAAAGCCCAAAAGACCGGTGTAGCCGGATTTTGAGACGGGAATATAGTCGTCGGAGAAGTCGAGGTCTTTACTGCCTCGGGCATAGTCCCGATCGATGTCTTCAATCATCTGATAGGCAAGGCCGAGATTGACGGAATAGGTGTTGAGAGACTGACGCGTTTCATCATCCGCACCCGCCAAGATGCAAGCTAAATCTGATGCGGCAAGCAAGAGTGAACCTACTTTTTTGGTGTCTATATGCTTCAGCGTATTGATGCGCATCACTTTACGCTTGTGCGCCAGGTCGATCGCTTGACCGCCGACGAGCCCGTAACTGCGCGTATTCAAAGCCAGACTGCGAATCGCTTCCACCGCCTTTGCACTGTCTTTCAGCGAGCCCATCAGCTCAAAAGCCATGGTATAAAGCGCATCCCCGGCAAGAATTGCCACCGCATTGCCATATTCATGATGAATGGAATTCGTCCCGCGACGCTCTTTTTTGTCCATGATGATGGGGAGATCGTCGTGTATCAAAGCGGCATTGTGAGCCAGTTCCACGGCACAAGCTGCCGTAATCGCATCGGGGAGAAGCCTATTGTTTTTACGCATGCCTGTCAACATCTCAAAAATGGAGATGAGTAGGAGTGGGCGCCATCTTTTCCCGCCGGGAATAACAGCTTTTATCATCGCTTCTTTGAGCTGGGCAGCATAACGCTTATCCAAGGTCAAAGCCTCTAACAGCCTGTCGTCTATCATCTTCATTCGCGTTTCAAAATACTTCTGTATCAGCAAAGTTCTCTCCTTATCCGGGTGAGAATTTTGACGTTTCACCCGATGCTCACGACTATACACATTATGGTGCTTTTGTCAAGCTCTATTTTCTGAAAAACAACGATTAACAAAGAAATGCTATTAAAGAAAGCTCAATCAACCGCTGCCGGAGCATTTGAAAGAGCGAAAAACATAGCGATAAATCCAATTATAGCTTTTCCCTCACTATTCTCAAACATCAGATAATATCCGAACCTTTCAAAAAGCTAATATCAAGGCTGGATATTAAGTCTGATGCAGAAGAAGCTACCATCATCTCATATCTGCTTACATACAAAAACCTGAGCCTACCCATTGCAAAAGCGATAACAGGGAAATCCATAGATGCAACACTGGCAAGAATGGCTAAGCTTGAGGCAACATGACTGACCAAGTTCACCGCCCATATGCAAGCTTGGTCACTGAACGAACACATTGAACAACAGATATTTAAGACAGATAGTGGCCAAGCTACTGACCAAGCTACTGACCAAGCTACTGACCAAGCTACTGGGTAAGCTACTGGGTAAGCTACTGGGCAAGCTACTGGGCAAGCTAATGAACAAGCTCTTCAGGATAAGAACCAAGAGATAACTTTTCTGATAGAAGGTCTAACACTGGTACAAATTGGTATAATTCGAGCTTGTTCTTAACCTGTTAGCATGAAAGACATTATGCAAATACAAAAAAAGTACGCCGTGACTTTTTGAGAGTTAGACACTTAAATACGCATTTAAGACAAGCTGTGGTGTGAATGAGGTTCCGGATAAACCCAAACATCTCTATCAGAACTATTATCTAAGCTACTATGGAAAGCTCAATCATCGAGTGCAGGAGCATTTATAGAATGTGCTTAACGAGGGTTCGGCACGATGTCCTCATAGAACCAAAATCAAGGAGTTGGAATTTACACCAACCTTTGGGACATAACGCATAGAAAAACGAATATAATCGAGTTTTAATCATTTCCCCGAGGTTTTATAACGAAAGCAGAAATAATAGATTGACAAATAGAGATGGTTTTGCAATGTATGAAACCAGTTGAAAAAGGAGTTGTTAATGGCACATAAACTATCTTTATCATGGCTGGAACGCTTTTTGGAAGAGGCATGCGAGTCCCTGCGTGGAAATATGGATGCTTCGGAATTCAAAGAATACGTGATTGCCATGCTTTTCTTGAAAAGGGTAAATGACCTGTTTGATATAGAAAGAGCCCAACGCAAGGCATATCTGGAGGAAAAGGGAGTAAGCGGAGATGCCTTAGAAAAAGGACTGGAAAGCGAAACAAGCTACAATTTCTTTGTGCCAATTCGAGCCAGATGGGAGAATATAAGACATCTGAAAAAGGAAATCGGAGATGAACTCAAAAAAGCTTTTGAAGCACTTGAGGATAGCAATAGCGAGACCTTGGAAGGTGTACTAAAGCCGATAGACTTCAATAAAACTGTAGGAAAGAATAATAAACGCATTACAGATAGCGATTTAGTGGAGCTGATCACACATTTCGATAAGGTTGTGCTCACCGATGACAATCTGGAGTTTCCCGATCTACTCGGTTCCGCCTATGAATACCTGATCAAATATTTTGCTGATAGTGCAGGCAAGAAAGGGGGGGAGTTTTACACACCCCGCACCGTCGTAAAGCTATTAGTGAACATTCTCGACCCGGCTGATGATGCTGAGATCTGCGATCCTGCAGTTGGCTCGGGTGGCATGCTGATCGAAGCATTCAATTATGTAGAAAGCAAATATGGTAGTGCCAGAAACATAACCCTTTATGGGCAGGAAAAAAACGGCACTACTTGGGGCTTGTGCAAGCTGAATATGCTGTTTCACAACGTGTTGGACGCCCAGATCGAAAATGGCGACACCTTGATGGAGCCCAAGCATGTGGAAGGCGGAGAACTGAAACGATTTGATATTGTGATTGCAAATCCTCCCTTTTCTCAAAACTACTCAACCGATGGAATGAAGTTCAGGGAACGCTATCGCTTTTGGATGCCGGTGAAAGGCAAGGCTGATTTTATGTTTGTCCAGCATATGTTCAGCACACTTAAAACCAATGGAAGGCTCGCTGTGATTATGCCCCATGGAGTTCTCTTCCGGGGTGGAGAAGAGCGTAGAATGCGGGAATGGCTGATCACAGAAGGTTATCTGGAGGCGATTATTGGCTTACCTCCCGCGCTTTTTTACGGAACGGGTATTCCAGCCTGCATTTTGATAATCAATAGAGCCGGTGCCGGCACACGCAAAGAAGTGCTATTCATCAATGCCGATCATGAGTATAAGGTGGGCAAAGTGCAAAATACTCTGCGTCCCGAGGACATTGAGAAAATAAGCTATGTCCATAGAAATAAACAAGAATTGGCTGGCTATAGCAGAAAAGTGAGCCATGAGGAATTGGAAGCAGAGGAATATAACTGCAACATAAGAAGATATGTGGACAACAGCCCTCCGGCAGAGCCGCATGACGTGAAAGCACATTTGCACGGCGGGATTCCGGAATCGGAAGTGGAAAACCTAAAGCATTATTGGGATAATTATGCGGGCATACGAGAACAGCTTTTTGACAAGTCCAGAGACGGATATTTGAAATTCAGCCCAAAAATAAACGAAAAAGAAGCCATAAAAGGGTATCTTGATGAGGCTGAGGCTATCAGTCTTAAACACGATGAATATATGAAGGCTTTGAAACAATGGTGGAATGACAACCAAGCCAAATTGGAGGTGCTTCCCAAGGAGCGAAATGTATATGACTTATATCACTCATTTTCGGCCACAATCACCGCCCAAATAGGCAAGCTGGGGATATTGGATGATTTTAAATGCAGGGGTGGATTTGCAGGTTTTTGGAGTGAGATATTAAATGACTTACGTAGTGTGGCAGCAAGTAGCTGGAATGCCGAGCTGATTCCCGAGGAAGAGATATTAAAGAGCCAATTTCCAGAAGTGATAAAGGAACTGGATGAATGCAATGCAAGAAAAGATGAGCTGGAAGCCCTGTTTGCTGAAGTGAACGAACTGGAAGAAGATGCCTGGACTGAGGAGGAATATGAGCTATTCCCGAAAGATGAATTGGCGGCAGTAAGAGCAAAAATTAAAGAACTTGGGGTTGAATTAAGAGAAATAAAAAAAGACATTAGAAACAAGACAAAACAGATCAAAGCCCTGAAGAAAAGCGGCGAAGCCTACGCAGATTTAGAGCTTGATGTTGAAAGATGTGTATCCAAGGTAAGCGATCTGGATACACGAATTGCCGAGCAGGAAAAACGCATTGCCAGACATTTGGAGATGGAAAAAGAACTGAAAGAAAGCCGCAAGAAGATCAAAGAGATAAAAGACCTCAAAGAGCAACTGGTGGAACAGGCAAGAAGCAAGATTAGCGAAGCCGAAGCCAAGCAACTGATTCTGAAGCGGTGGGAAGATACCCTTTATACTAAGGTTAACGAGCATTTGATTCAGTATAGCAGAGACCTCAGAATTGCTATGGAAAAGCTCTGGGATAAGTATGACCAACCCTTGCACAGGATTCTGCAAGAACGCGATAATGCTGCAGTAGAACTGAGCAAGTATCTGAAGGAACTCGGATATGAGTGATTGGAAATCCGTTAAGCTTGGCGATGTAGCAAAGATTACAATGGGACAATCTCCAAGCTCATCAACATATAATGAATTCGGTTATGGTCTGCCGTTTTTGCAGGGGTGTGCTGATTTTGGTCCTAAGTATCCCATCAAAAAGGTATATTGTTCTGATCCACTAAAGATTGCCGAGTCGAACTCAATTCTTATTAGCGTAAGAGCTCCAGTGGGTGCTTTGAACATTGCAGATACAAAGTATTGCATTGGCAGAGGACTTGCAGGAATTCTGGGCACTTCAGTCGATCAAGCATTTCTCAACTATTTGATCTCTGCTAACATATACAAGCTGGAATCTCAAAGTCAGGGTTCTACTTTTGCGGCTATAAATAGTGGTGACTTGAGCAATCTCTCTCTCAAAATACCTGAAACCAAAGAGACTCAGCGTAAAATCGCTGATATCCTCGGCACAGTCGATGATTTGATTGAGAAGACCGAAGCTGCCATAGATAAATACCAAGCCATCAAAGCCGGGATGATGCAAGACCTGTTCACCAGAGGCATTGACACTCAAACTGGCAAGTTGCGACCCACGATTGAAGAAGCTCCAGAACTCTATAAAGAATCAGAATTGGGATGGATACCAAAGGAATGGGAAGTTAATTCTTTAAAAGAAGTATCTGCTATAGAGTATGGCGCAAGTCCCAAATCGATAACTAGCAATGATATAACCAATATACCAATTTTTGGATCAAGCGGAAACTTAGGATATGCTACTCAATCCTTATTCAATGCTCCATTGATTGTTGTTGCCAGAAAAGGAACTCTAAACAAACCAACGTTATCAAATACAGCTTGTTGGGTAATTGACACAGCATATGCAATAACTCCTGCTAGTCGTATAAATTGCACATGGTTATACTATCAATTAGATGCCTATGATTTAAGAAGACTCAATGAATCGACTGGAGTTCCGAGTATCAGTAGAGATTATCTTTCAAGGATAAAGCTCAAAAAGCCTGAAGACACCATTGAGCAGGATAAAATTGCTAACATTCTCATGGATATCGACAATCACATTCTGTCAGAAACCATCAGCAGAAATAAGTACCAAAGCATAAAACAAGGACTCATGGCAGACCTTCTAACCGGAAAAGTAAGAGTAAATCTAAATCATGATAAAGTGGAGAACAGATAATGTCTAAAATCGAGAATCACAAGTACACAATCTATCAGGCGTTTAATGAGTGTTTTTACAATGTCCCTGATTATCAGAGGGAATATGTATGGCAAGAGAAGGAAGTGGTCCGGCTATTGGATGATATTGTCGATGAGATGGACGGAAACAGCAAAACTGAATACTTTGTGGGAACTATAATAGTAACTCCAAGAGAATCAAACAATCAATTTGACGTGATAGATGGACAGCAACGGCTTACTACTTTCTATCTGATTCTCTGTGCGATGAAAGCACTGTTTGACCTTAGAGGTGAAGAGAATGAAATCAATAGCCTGATATCGTCAAGCAAGGTTTTAGACACCGGAAAAACAAAGAAAATCCTAAAGCTTGAGCCAAGGTATGATGGTGCCTTCGAGATAATACAGTGCATCATCAAAGAGAATAGTGACTCTTTAACCACTGAGAAAGCAATCAAGGCCTCGGGAATTAACACTTTTGGAGCACTCAAGAATATCGTAAATGCCTATGGAACGGTGTATGACTACCTGAATGATAACTTTCCAGAAACAGCCAAGCTGCTCAAGTTCTGGGCATACCTCGCCAATCGGGTTGTATTTATTCAGATATCCACAGAGATCAGCAGTGCATTGAAGATATTCGAGACAATCAATGAAAGGGGTATTGGGCTTAATCCGATGGACTTGATGAAGAACCTGATCTTCAGGCAAGCGGATGCAGATGAGTTCTCCAAGCTCAAAGATGAATGGAAGAAGATCACGAAGCCGCTTGAGGAAAGACAGGAAAAACCGCTGCGCTTTCTGCGCTATTATCTGATGTCGAACTATCCCATTGATAACAGCAGGAAAGACTACATTCTCAGAGAAGATGAGATTTATGATTGGCTAGTAGATGAGAAGAATGCCTCTCTTTGCGGATACAAAAAAGATCCCTTTGCTTTCGTTAAGCATCTGATTGACAATCTGAAGTGCTATTTAGCATACATAGACGGCAAGGATAAAGATGGGAAAGATAATGTATATACAGATAACCTGAGAATGCTCTGCGGAGGTGCTTTCAGTTTACATTATATTCTCATGCTTGCAGTTAGATCACTGCCGATCGATCTGTTCAATCACTTCGTGAAAAAGCTTGAGATCTTCTTATTCTATTACATCTTTACCAAGACACCTACCAAAGAACTGGAAAGATACTTCGCACAATGGGTAGGAGAACTGAGAGAGATTACCAAACTCACAGATCCTGATATTCAGAAGACAGCGTTGGATGGTTTTATTGATAAACACTTTGTCCCCAATGTTCAAGCGAAACAAACTGAACTGGCAGCGTTCCTGGGGACTTACACATTGGGCACACTTCAATACTACAGAACCAAATACCTCTTGGCTAAACTGACACAGTTTGTTGAGCTGAGCTTTACAGGTATAAACGATAAAAGAACTCTCAGAGACTATTCGGGGCATGAGATTGAGCATATTTTACCCGACAATCCGGAAAATGAATTGAGAGCGGACTTCCTATTGAAGAATCCTGGTAAGGATTATGATCAGTATAAGATAAAGCTTGGGAACTTGACTCTGCTTGAAAAGACTGCAAATATCGTAGCCAGCAATGACAAGTACGAGAATAAGTGTGCTCAATACAGAGCAAGCGGGCTGTACTTCACTCGAAGCTTGGTGGAGATGCCAACCATTGGTACTCAATCATCAGTGAACAGGATAAATCAATTCCTGAAGGTTTTTCCTGATTGGAATGCCGCAACCATTGACGAGAGGCAGCAATTGCTGATAAATCTGGCGTTAGAGGTTTGGAGAATATAAACCGGTGAGGAATAATGTCCGAATATAATAGCGTTGAACGTCCCTTCCTGGATAAGCTGCAGCAGCTTGGTTGGGAGGTAATAGATCAGGGAACCGGATTTACTCCCTATGATCCAAGTATCAGCAGGCGGGAAAGCTTCCGGGAGTATATCCTCGAGAATGAGTTTAGAGCTTCTCTGAAACGAATCAACCTGACTGAAGACGGCAGAAGCTGGCTGACGGATAAACAGCTTGAGGCGGTGCTAAGCGAGCTGACCATGCATCCCGGCATGGACTTGCTTAAGGCAAATCAGGCAGTG
>Ga0172382_10000745_pt1 | contig 60465 bp, 67 predicted proteins | sample Leawel138RmetaG_FD_122245 | JGI IMG/M metagenome (GOLD analysis project Ga0172382, IMG submission 122245) | Leachate microbial communities from a municipal landfill in Southern Ontario, Canada - Leachate well 138R metaG | ecosystem: Engineered > Solid waste > Landfill > Unclassified | place...
GCTATTTCCTTTAACAATCCATATATCTCCTCTTCTGTTTGCTGTTTAAATACAAAAACTTTTGCTCTTGAAAGTAAAGGAGAGTTGATACTAAAAGAAGGATTCTCTGTAGTAGCCCCTATCAGAGTTATTATTCCTTTCTCGACATATGGTAAAAGGGCATCCTGTTGTGCTTTGTTCCATCTATGTATTTCATCTAAAAAAAGTATTGTTTTTTTGCCGTACTGCTGATTAGAAGTAGCTATCTTTATTATTTCTTTAAGATCATTCTTTCCACTTGTAACTGCCTGTAGTTTGTAGAAGTCATAGTAGAGATCTAATGATATGATATGTGCAAGGGTAGTTTTTCCTGTACCTGGAGGTCCCCAAAATATCATAGAAGGTATTTTCCCAGTGTCTAGAAACTTTTTAATAGGTCCGTTTTCTCCTACAAGATGTTTCTGTCCTACAAAGTCTTGTAAATTCTTAGGTCTATATTTTGATGCAAGTGGTTCATAATTACTCATATATCATTATATCTGTTTTTCAAGAGAGTTTGGTATAATAAAAATAGAAGGACTACATATGAACAGAATTCTTTTAGAAAGAGATGATATATATAAAAAAGAAACAGAGCTTTCCTCTTCCGAACGTGATATGCATATGTTTGAATTAGTAAATGCTCTTGTTACTTGTGTAGATGAAAATGTCGGCTGTGAAGATAATCCTTTTGAAATATATTTCATTCCCAGAGAGAGAAGTGAAAAACAGAGGAGTTTGATTTTTTCAAAAGAGAAGAACACATACAGTATTGGTTTAGAGCATGACTTTTACATGGAGTATCTTGTTTTTCAAGAAAGATTAGAATTTCAAACAGTAAGTGTATGTATTTGCAAAGAGAAAAATAGTAATCTACAGAAAATTACTCATAGCTACACCTCAAACCCTGAAATAGTATTTAACAGAACGTTGGAAATTTTTTCTATACTTTGTAAATATACAGACTCTCTCCATTGCTAAGTATCACTCTCTTTTCATTTTTAAGTTTCTCTACTGCATATCTGTAGGAATATACCTCTCCTTTTTTCCCAATAAAGTTTTTTAACTTAGGCTGTAAGATATTTGTACTTTCTTTATCTAAGTAACAATATATTTTTGAAAAATCCTTTAACTCTGCCTTGAAAAGATCTTTTGCTTCAAAGTTGAAATCTTTGCTTAAGGGAAAATGTAAAATTCTTTTTGTCTTAGCAACTATTAACATAATGGGAGAAATATCATAACCTGTACATTTACATTTACTAACTCTGTGTGCTTCTAGAAGTATTCTGCCATCACCACTACCCAGGTCTGCAATGTGGTCTCCTCCTTTAAGGTTCATCATATCTATAATCTCAGAAAGCACATCTTTAGGTGTTCTAAAAAGAGGAACAAGAAGTAAATTTATTAAAAGAGTGAGCACAAACGAAGCGATTAGAAGAACTACTATCATCACTATCCCTAAAGTTATTCCGTTTAACATAATGTATAATGGTTTTAAATATATTGTATGTATGATAAATGATAGAGGGAATTTTGTTAATAGACAAGGAAGAAGGTATTACATCGTATGATGTAATACGGAAATTAAAGAGAGTACTTCCAAAGGGACAAAAAATTGGTCATGCAGGGACATTAGATCCTTTTGCAACAGGATTGTTAATTATTCTCCTGGGGAAAAGTACTAAATTGATGAATAACTTTCTGGAATTAAGAAAAGAATATGAAGTTAGGGTAGAATTTGGATATTCTACAGATACACAAGATATTACAGGAAGAAAAACTAATATATCTAAAGATTTTAAAAAAATATCAAAAGAAAAGATAGAGAGGATGATTGGAGAGAGATTTTTAGGCAGAATTTTACAACTTCCGCCTCAATACTCTGCAAAGAAAGTAAAAGGTAAGAAGGCATATGAATATGCAAGAGAGGGAGAAAAAGTAGATTTAAAACCAAAAGAGATAGAGATATATGAGTTTGACATAATAAATTATGACTGGCCTGTTGTAGATTTTAATGTCATGTGTTCTAGTGGTACCTATGTAAGAACTTTGGCTAATGATTTAGGTCTAAATCTAGAAACTTTTGCAACTCCCATTAAGTTAAGGAGAATCAGAATTGGAGAGTTTAATGTCAGTGATTCTCTTAGTTCTGCTGATATTGTAAAGGGAGTTAAATTTAATTTTTTACAATGGGAAAATGATTAAGGGAAAACTGTATGTAATAGCTACCCCTATTGGTAATTTAGCTGATATAACATTTAGGGCTGTAAGTGTACTAAAGAAAGTTCCTTTTGTTCTTGCAGAGGATACTAGAGAGAGCAAAAAACTTTTAGATAAGTATGAGATTGGCGGAAAGTTAATTTCATACAGAGATCAAAATCATAGTAAGGTGATAGAGAAAATTTTAGAGAAATTAGACATGGGTTTAGACTTAGCATTAATATCTGATTCAGGGACACCCTTAATCTCTGATCCAGGATACAGACTTGTAAAAGAGCTTAGAGAGAAGGGGTATGAAGTTATTTCTATCCCTGGTCCTTGTGCGCTAACATCAGCTCTTTCAGTTAGTGGTCTCCCAACAGATAGGTTTGTATTTCTAGGTTTTCTCCCCAAAAGTGAAAGTAAGAGGAAAAAGATTATTGGTGAATACAAGCAGCTGCACAACAGTATTATAATTTATGAATCTCCTAATAGATTATTAAAACTTCTTAATTTACTAAAAGAAGAGCTAGGAGAAGAAATCACACTGTCTCTTTCTAAGGATATATCTAAATTAAGAGAGAGATATTTTTTTGGGAAACTTCCTGAGATAGTAGAACTCTTAAAGGAGGAGGGTTTTGAAGATAATCCTCATGGAGAATTTGTATGTGTTGTGTATCCAAAGGAGGTTTGATTATTTTTCTTTTAAGAAGACTCTTTCATAGTTCTCATCTGTAATCTTCTCTAATTTCTCAATATCGACCTCTTTAACCTCTGCTGCTACCTCCATTATTTCTCTTACGTGCATGGGTTGTGCGTATTTTTCTTTAATCTTTTTGTTTTTTCTCAGAGATTGAGGAGGAAGAAAAGGACCGTCTGTTTCAAAAAGGATTCTTTCAAGAGGTGTTCTTTTTAGTATCTGTCTTACATCACTCCCACTTTTGTATGTGATGATTGCATTAAATCCTATGCAGAAACCTAAGTTTAATATGTCATCCATATATGATATATTTCCAGTATAGCTATGAAAGCATCCTTTTATCAATCCTTTTCCTTCCTGTGCTACTATTTCTAATACATCTTGAATACATCTTTGTTCTTCATTGATGTCTCTAGCGTGAATACTTAGTGCTAAGTCATGTTTTTGAGCTAGCTTAATATGTTTTTTAAACGATACTCTTTGTATCTCCTCTATTTCTTCTACTATTTCCCTATCTAGCTGTTTATCCATATTTATCTGATAGTAGTCAAGTCCTGTCTCCCCTATTGCAGTGATATCATTAATATTTTTCTCTACAATATCTATATACTTCTCAATATTCTTGATACTTTTATCATAAATATTTTTATATATATTCTTGTGTATTGTAGTTTCCTGAAAGAATGTAGGATGGAGTCCTAATGCACACTGTACTACATTAAAGTATCGTTTAGAGATATCTAATGTGTCGTGGAAATCAAGCATATCTGTACCCTGTGTTAAAATATATTTACCTCCAGCTGCAATAAAGTTATTAATAACTTCATCAATATTTGATTTTAATGGTTCCATACATAGATGTATGTGAGAATCATGCATGGTAACAGTTTATCATACTAAGGTAATAATATGATAAAATTGGAGGAGAAGATGAAAAAAGTAAGGCAGAAAAATTGGTTGTTGATAATAACGGGAATTCTTTTGATTACTACTGTTTTTGCACTAGTTTTAATCACAAGGAGAAAATTGGGTATAGGAGTATGTTATCACAACAATATTATGTATGAACTAAATCAACAGATACCTGAATATGAGAAGGATAAAGATTGCTACTGTTCCTGGAATGGGGAAATTGTTTGTAAGGAAGAAGAGACCTCTGCTCTCTATGAAAACTTTTCTTCGGAGAATTTAAACTTCTCATACAATTTAAGAAATCTTTTGGAAAGACCTTCTTCTAGTCCTTTTAAGGTTACATTAGAAAATATTAATTATAGAGAGGATACCATTGATATTATTTTAGAAAGAGAGACAAATTGTACAGAAGACGGTTTGGTACCAACACAGATAGGGATGTATGAGTGGAGAGATGACTCTGTAATATTAACAACAGTTTCAAATTTAGATGAAACTATTTATACTCATAGCTGTGTTGTTATCAATACCTTCTCGCTGATTCCTAAAGATTTTAAAAAGAATATTTCTCCCACTATCTACTATCAAAATGAAGCTGGACAGCTTTCTAACCTTAACTCTTGTTTTTTTAATGAAAAGTTCTATGCTTCAGGAGATGTGTTTAAAGATACAACTGGGGAAAAACTGTGTGTCTGCAAAGACTCTGAAATAGAGTGTGAGAGATTAAAGTAATCCTACATATATACCTAAAATACAGGTTGAAGCTGCAAAAAGCCAAAATCTCATAGTTACTTTGTATTGCGGCCATCCATTTGCTTGGAAATGATGATGTATGGGAGCTATCTTAAATATTCTTTTTTTGAAGAACTTCATGCTAAACATTTGTAAGGCACTTGAAAACATAATTAACCAAGTTATTGAAGACATTAAGAAATATGGGACAAGATTGTCGGTAATTAATGCCATGTAAAACATTGTAAAGCCCAAAGGCATTGCTCCTGGGCCACCATTCCAGAATCTTGCTGGAGGAATATTAAAGTAAAGATCTATTATCTGTACACCAAGAATAATTGCTAATATTGGTATGTATTCATATTTCCCTTGTATTAGTAAGAGAAATATAAAGGCGATGTTAATGATGGAGAAAATACCTATCATTAAGCCATCTGCCCCATCAGTTAGTTCTGCTGAATATATTGCAAATTGTCCAATGGTACTAATTATAATTAATAGTAAAGGAGTAATATTTACTGTTAATATATTTAAGAAAGATAGTGTAGCAAACTCCCCTGTTTTGTAAAGAAGATACATAACTCCAATATTTAAAAGAATGGAAAATGATAATTTTGCCATTCTCCACTCGAAAGTTTCTTGAAAAGTTCTAATCTTCTCATTATGTTTAAAACCATTTGTAAATACAGCGACATCTATAAAGCCCCAAAATCCGAAAAGGATAAAACCAATTAAGAAGACTTTAATCAGTGGTGTGACTGGTACAAGCAGAAGTACAACTAAAGGAACAATAACCCAAATTAATATACCACCCATATTAGGAGTACCGTTTGTAAGATTTGTTTTCATAATCTTCATAAAGAGGGTGTTATCGCCCTTCCCTCCTCCTATTTTGGATTTTTTAATTCCACTTACTTGATTAAATTTATAAAGGATTGAGATCATAATAGGTGCGAAAATAGCTGATAGAAGAGTAGCTAGAAAGAGAGCTTCTAAACTTTTTTTAAGTACTTCAATCATTTGTTTTACTATTATAATTAATTTATAGATTATCTCAGTTTTGTCTCTTTATTTCCATATCATCAGCAATACTAAAGAATATGTCCCTCCATACAGGTACCGTAGTTATACTAGCAAAAGAATTGTTTTTAGGCTCCTGTAATTTAACAAGCATTATCATTTTAGGATCGCTTGCCGGTGCAAATCCTATCACAGTATCATTAGTGTATCTTTCTTGGTATCCTCCTTCCTCTGCAGGTATTTGAGCAGTCCCTGTTTTTGCAACAACACCGTATGCTTTTAGTTCGTTCCCATAATATCCTAGAGAATCATTTTGGACAGAGCGAGTCAATAATTCTTTGATAGTGTCAGCTGTCTCTTCAGAAGCAGTTCTTCTAAGAACTTGAGGCTCAATCTTTATAGTTTCTCTTTCGTCCTTTATCTCTGAGATGATATACGGTCTCATCCTTACCCCTTTGTTTGCAAAAGTACTAAATGCTGATATTAGCTGTAATGGAGTTGCAGAGATAACCTGTCCGTATGATGCGGTTATTGTATCTAGCTTAGTCCAGTATTTTTTGGGCATAAGATAGCTGGTTCCTTCTTCTTGTAAACCTATGCCTATAAATTCTCCAATACCATAATCCTGAAGTGCTGAGTAAAACTCATCAAATTCTATAGCTAAGCCTATCCTAGCCGCACAAGGATTATTCGAGTGTTTGAATATATCTGATAGATCTAATAAACCTGCAGCACGTTTGTTCCAAGTGTAAATCCTCTGTCCTTTTAAATCGGGATAACCTGTAACTTCAAAGAGATCAAGATATCCAGTGGGGTCATCACATGTGTAATCCTTATCTATCGCTCCACTTTCAAGTGCAATTGCAACAGTAATAGGTTTCTGCACAGAACCGTATTCATAAACATCGGATACAGCTCTGTTTTTCAATACCCAAGGCTCTGAAACTCTCCAATACTCATTAGGATTGTATGAAGGATAATTAGCCATTGCTAAAATAGCACCTGTTTTAGGATCCATCACTATTACACTTCCACTCTTTGCTCTACTCTCTTTTACTTTTTCTTCAAGGATGGTTTCAACTTTGTTCTGAATATTAGGAATGATAGTTAATTTAAAGTCCTTTCCTTCTCTAGGTAAAATAGGTTCGTACTCTGCTGTCAGTATTACATTCCCTGAAGAATCTCTTTCTTCATAGGAATATCCCTGTCTGCCAGTAATGTCTCCGTAATAGTAGCCCTGTATACCGTATTGACCAACTAATTCTCCATCCTCATTTTTGCCTATGAAGCCTAAAACATGTGAAGCAAGATGGTTATTCGGATATGTTCTCTTCTCATCATTTTCAAAATATAATCCAAAACCTTGAGTTCCTGCTCCAAATATTTCTAATTCTTCTAAAGCCTTTTTCTTCTCAGTAGAAACTCCTTTCATCAGGGGAGCATAAACGAAATCTTCAGTCAGTTTCTCCTCTATTTCTATCTGTTCCATATTTAATATAGAAGCAACCTCTGCTATAAATCTTTCCTTTTCAGAGAAGAATAACTCTCTTTCCTTTTCATTTGTACTTAATGTTGCATATATATTCCAAACAGGTTCATCTACAGCAAGTACGGTATTATCGGCAGCGGTAATTATTCCTCTTGTAGCAACCTGTATTCTGCTTGTCCTGTATTGGTCTTGTGCCATATTTTGAAATTTGTCTGCAAATATGATTTGCCATCTAAATATTTGGAATATTAAAATGGCTGCAAACAGAGTAATTGCATAACCAATAATTTTGGAATTAAAAGGATTTGAAGATGTTTTCTTTTTTCTTTTTTGTGATGAGAAAAGAGTATTAAGATTGGACATTACTATCTTTCTGCTATGATACTACTATCTTCAATATATATGACAGTTTTTTCACTTGAGGAAGAAATATTTAACTCCTTGTTTGCTAATTGTTTAATAACATGGATAGAGCCTGTTTTTGCAACTTGCTCTTCCATTAATCTGTTTTCTTCAATAAGGTAGTTTTTTTCACTATTTAAAGATTGTAACTGTATCCCTAAAGGACTAAGAATAGAATTAATCACCAATTGTGAAAGTATAAAAGTAAGCAAAGAAAAGAGGAATACTGTTAAAGCCATGTTTTGTTTTCTGTTATTTTCTCTCATCTAATTGTTGTTTTTTAATAATAGTTCTTAACTTAGCGGAAGCGGATCTAGGGTTCTGCTTTTTTTCGTCGTCGGTTGGGGCAATATGACTTTTAAAAAGTATTTCCCCTTCTCCGCTTCCCTGTTTTTCTAAAAAATAGTTTTTAACGATGCGATCTTCAAGAGAATGAAAAGAGATTACAGATATTCTTCCATTTTCTTTTAAGATCTCAAACGACTCATCTAGAGCAATTTTCAAGCTGTTTAACTCATCATTTACCACGATTCGCAGGGCCTGAAAGACCCTGCGAGAAGGGTTCTTGTTTGAGTTAACAGCCGGCATTACTTTGTAAATAAGCCGTGTAAGATCTCCTACTGTATTGATATTAGAGATGTTTTCTTTAATATGTTTTGCTATTAAATTAGAATATCTTTCTTCTCCGTATTTATTGAAAATAAATGTTAATTCTTTTACTGAGAGGGCATTTAACAAATCTTTTGCTGTAACATTTAATTCACTGTCCATTCTCATATCTAAAGGTTCTTCTTCTTGCATATAACTAAAGCCTCGTTCTTTTGATTCTTCTATCTGTCTTGAAGAAATACCTAAATCAATTAATATGCCATTAGGTTTTCTGTTAATTTCTTTTACTAGTTCACGGATATTTCTAAAATTACCCTTTTTGATAATCCAGTTTTTTCTTTTAAGAAGATAATCTTTGTAATATTCCTCTACAAACTCAATAGCATTTAAGTCACAATCGATACTAAGGAGAGTTCCTGTATCTGAAAGTTTTTGTATGACTTCAAAACTGTGTCCTCCATCACCCAATGTACAATCTATGTAGAAACCGTTAGGTTTGATATTTAAGGAATCAATAGTCTGAGATAGTAGTACTGGAATATGAATCTTATTCATTCTTACTGTTTTTCATTTTATCAATCTCCTGTGCAATCTCTTCACCGTGCTCTTGTAAATACTGTACTCTCTCTTGCCATCTATCTTTATCCCAGATCTCTACCCAATTTATTAATCCTATGAATACAATATCTTTTTTAATGTTTGCATATTCTAAAAGAGTATCTGCTATAACAAATCTTCCCTGATCATCAAGATTTATTTCTTTAGCACCTCCAACTAAAAATCTACTTGTATCTCTAATATCTTTATTTATAAAAGAGCCATCTATTACTTCTGTTGCTACTTTTCTCCACAATTTCTCGTTTACAATTATCAACGCATTTTCATAACCTCTTGTTAGAATTAAGTTTTCACCTAACTCATCTCTAAATTTTTTAGGAAGTGATACTCTTTTCTTCTCTCCTACTCTACTTTTATATTCTCCTATTAACATGTTTTTAATATATCATCTTTCACCACTTTTTACCACTTCTTGCCACCAATTTAGCATTGCTACTGTTAAGTGTCAAGTAAGAATTATTATGGGATTAAATATACTTATCTAGGATATGTAATTATGTGGCTTTAATAGTAGATTGTATTTTTTAGAGAAATATTTTTTGTTGCCGATAGCTAAAATTATTGAAACTATTTTAAATAGATAATATGTTAAAAAACAAATAAAAATGGTAATATAAAGATATGGATATATCATTGAAAGATTTAGCTGAGAGATTCCCTGAATTTAGTGTTAAGAATTATGATGAGGATGCCTTTTTTGTAGGTTTTAGTCATGATTCAAGAACTATTAAAGAGAATGAATTATTTATCCCAATAGTAGGTGAGAAATTTGATGGTCATAATTATATTTTTGAGGCGTTTGAAAATGGTGCTTCAATAGCGATATGTGTTAAGGAGAAATATAATCCTGATTGGGATGGTTTAAATATGCCAATAGTTATAGTTAAGTCGATAGAGGATGGTCTACAAAAAATACTTAATTATGCTATTTCACACATTACTGCACCAGTTGTTGGGATAACAGGTAGTACAGGTAAGACAACTACTAAAGGTATGTTAGTAACTATTTTAAAAAGTCAAATGAAAGTACTTCATGCAGATAGATCTAATACTGTTTGGGGTAACGCGGTTATACTTAGTAAGTATAATGATCATGATGTTGTTGTTTTGGAATGTGGAATGGATAGGAAAGGTGAGATAGCTTGGCATGTTAATTCTATAGATCCTGACTTAGGCATTCTTCTAAATGTAGGACACGTTCATGCTGAGAAGGTAGGTACTATTGAGGATGTGTACAAGGAGAAGAAAGACTTGGCTGATTATATGGAAAGAACAGGAAAACCTCTTGTATTAAATATAGACGATGAGAGATTAAGTAGGATATATGAGAATTACAGAGAGGGTGCAGAATTAATAACGATTGGACAGAGAGAAGATGCTGATTTTGTAATATCAGATATTAAAACAGATAAATCAGGCACTCATTTTAAGTTTAGTTACTATGACAATGCTCTCTCAGTTAGCCTCAAAATCTTTGGAGAGGGATATGCTTACAACGCAATGGCTGCGATAGCGACAGCAAATAGATTAGGAGTTTCTATTGATAATTGTATAAAAGGAGTGGAATTATTTGAAAACAATGAAGGGAGATTTGAAAAATTAGAATATAAGGATAGGATTACAATAGTAAACGATGCATATAATGCAAATCCAACATCAATGGATATGGCTTTGAAAACCTTTTATCAGATCTGTCCAAGTAATGACTATCATAGAATTGTTGTATTAGGAGATATGAAAGAGTTAGGAGAGGTTTCTTCTGAAGAGCACAAGAGATTGGGAGAAATTGTAAAATCATATAATTTTGAAGAAGTGTACTATGTGGGTGAGATGTATGATGATTTTAATTATGGAGAATATCTAGAATCCTCCGATGAGGTGGCAGCAATGTTAAATATTAGATTTGAAGAGCTTAAGGAAAAGAAAATAGCAGTGCTGTTAAAATCTAGTAATAGTATTGGCTTGTATCAGGTACCAGATTTCCTTAAAAAACTAGGAGTTATTTAGATATAGATATTCCTTGAAAGTTAACATTCCTCTATCCATTTTAAGTCTGCGCCTAATCTGTTTAAGTTTTCCACAAAGTTTGGATGAGCTCTTTTTATAGAATCGGCATCCTCTATTATACTTTCTCCTTCTATTGTTAATGCAACCATCATTAAGGCTACTGTTGCTCTAATTATATTAGGGGCACTCACCTTAGTTGGATTTAAAGGTTTGTTACCATAGACTATTATTCTATGTGGATCACACATAACGACATGTGCTCCAAACTTAATTAGTTCTGGTATCCAAAAGAAACCACCTTCATATAATTTATTCCAGAACATCATAGAACCTTCTGATTTTACAGCTAACGCTATCATTAATGGTAGTAAGTCTGCTGGGAAGTATGGCCAAGGAGCTGCCTCTAGTTTTTGCAAAAGATTTTTGGTGTATGGGTTTATTATTTTTAACTCCTGATTAGCCTTAACTATTGCAGTATCATCTTTGTATTCTATCTCCACATTAAATTTCTTAAAGGCCTTGTTAATCAAAGGGAAATGTTCTGGTTCAGAATTATGAATTTTTATCTCTCCTCCTGTCATTGCCCCTAAAGCCAGTAAGGTTGTAATTTCATGGTGATCTGAACTTATTGTAAAATCAGTTCCTTTTAATTTTTCTACTCCTTTTATTGTAAGTTTAGAAGTCCCGATACCTTCTATTTTTGCCCCCATAGATTCTAGTAAGAAGCAAAGATCCTGTACATGAGGTTCAGAAGCGGCATTGACCATTGTTGATTCACCTTTGGCTTTTACAGCAGCCATTATGAAATTCTCAGTAGTAGTTACACTCATATAGTCTTGCCAGAGAAAACCTCCTCTTAATCCATCTGTGGTTTTTATCTTTAAATCATTATTGTATTCGACATCTGCTCCTAGACCTTCTAATACTTCTAAATGTGGATCTAGTTCCCTTATTCCTAGTGCACATCCACCAATTTCTTCCTTTGTTTCAATTACTTTCATCCTAGATGTTAATGGTCCTAAAAGTAATACAGCTCCTCTCATACCAAGTGGAAATCCTTCTTCTCCAAAATCATCCTTAAAGTTTGAGTTATTAATTTTTATAATAGATTTCTTTTTATCCCAATCTATTTCTGACCCTAAAGAAACCATCAACTCTACAAGCTTATTCACATCAACCAAATCAGGAAAGTTTCTTAAGGTTACCGTTTCATCAGTTAACAGTGTTGCACAAAGAGCTGGTAATGCAGAATTCTTGTTTCCAGCAGGAGTAATCTCACCACTTAATCTGTTCCCTCCTTTTACAATTAAATTTGCCATTAAAGTAAATTTTAAACTTATCTAAATTCCTATACTATCCATAATAGTATGAATAGCATCAGTAGGAAATGCTCTTGCAACTTTTTCCCCATCAAAAGCTTTCTCTTTTTTATAAAAGTTTTTCATTCTTAAAATTAAACACTCAGGAGTTAATTCTCCCTCTCTTATTATATCTGCTAGACCTAAATCTTGTAATATTTTGGCATTTTCATACTGTTCATTATGAGGAACCCATGGTATCGGTATGAAGATGGAGGGTATTTTTAGTACTCCCATTTCATATACAGTATTTGCTCCTGCCCTGCCCACAAACATATCTATATTATTAAATAGAAACCCAATCTCATCTTTATCAACATATTTAGTTATAATTAATCTATCTTTTAATTCTACAGGAAGTTTCTTTTTTTCTTTTTTAAGAAGATCATAATCTTGATATTTTTTGTTATCTCCAGTCTGTAAGACTATTTGGAAACTTTCGAGTATAAAAGGAAGTGCATCTTGTATGGTAGTATTGATAATATGAGAACCAAGACTTCCTCCTGAAATATATACGATTGGGAACTCTTCCTGTTTCTCTATCATAGTTTTTAAAGGTTGAACTATTTCCCCTTTTCCACTCTTGTTAAATATTTCAGGTCTGACTAAGTTGCCAGTATGAATTGTTCTATCCTTTGGGAAATATTTAGAAGATACAGTAAAAGTAACAAAGATTTTTTTAGCTATCTTACTAACGATTCTGTTGGAAAGAATTATTGCAGCTACCTGCTCGTGTAGATAAACATCTGCTCTGTACAGTTTGGCTACAATACATACGGGTAGCGTAACAAAACCACCTGTGGAAATTACGATATCTGGTTTAAATTTTCTGATAATTTTAAAAGAGTCAAAAAATGCAAGAAAAACTCTTAAGAGAAGATATATGGCTTTCAAAGATATTTTCCTTTGAAGCTTACCAGCTCTGATATATTCTTGATTGAATTCTTCAGAAGCAAAGATTTTCTTTTCTAAAGACATCCCTGGCTTCTCATCTTCCATACCTAGATCTCCTCCAACATAGAGGAAGTTTCTGTTGTTTAACAAGTACTTTTTATTTATAGCGTTAATAATTGCTGATGCTGTTGATATATGGCCTCCCGATCCTCCTCCCGTTACGATTATTCTTTTTTCTAATTCTTTCCTATTGTCCATTATTTGTGTTGTACCTACTTATATTTAATAGTATAGCAATACCTATGAGGGTTACAAGCGTATTTGAGCCACCATAACTTATAAAGGGAGAAGGTAATCCTGTAAGAGGCATTAATCCAACATTGGCAGCCATATTCATTAAAGCTTGTAGAACTAGCCAAATAGTAATTCCAGATGCTAAAAGTTTTCCCTGTTTATCCTGAGTATTTGTTGCTATTTTAAGCCCTCGCCAAAGGAAGAATAACCAACCTAAAATTAGTACTACTCCTCCTACCAAACCTAGCTCTTCTAAAATTATGGCAAAAGTTGAATCTGTAAATGCGGTGTTTTCCACTAAATACCCAAATCTTTGTCTTGATTGACCAAATCCTTTTCCTAAAAAACCACCTGAACCTATCCCTATTAAAATCTGTTGCATTTGGTATCCGCTCCCTTGAGCATCTGCAACATCTCCTGTGAGGAGTAATGTTAAAAAGGTTTGTATTCTTTTGAGACGATAAGGTTCTAGTATAGCGGCAAGTATACCAACAGGAATAACTAGTAAAATTATACCTATTGAACTTAGAGTATGCTTTTTATCCTCACTTGCCATTAAGAACATTATGAAGGAAGTTATACATATTATTACTGCAGTACCAAGATCAGGTTGGAGTACTATAAGAGATGTGATAGTACCAAGAATTACTAGCAGTTTAGTTGATTTGCTATTAATTATCTTATCAAAGGTACCCTTTATATTTTTCTGTGTAGTGTCTGTTTTTGATAACCATCCTGAAAGGAATATTGTCAATATTATTTTCAGAAATTCAGCTGGCTGTATATCTACAGGTCCTATGGACAACCATCTTTTTGCTCCATTTATCTTTTCACCAAATATTAATACAGCTATTAAAAGAAAGATTGTTACTATCAGTAACAAAGTGGAGATTTTTATTAGTTTTTTATAATCCCAGAAGTATATGAGTAAAGCAGGAATAGAACCTAGGAGTAACCAGATTACTTGTAATTTCAGGAAATGAAATTGATCGTTAAATACTGCTGTAGCTTGATATACGCTGGCATCAAAGATCATAATAGCACCAAATATAGCCATGAAAATAGCAAAATAGAGAACAAACTTATCAGGCTTGCCTTTACTTAAATTTCTTTCAGTCCTTCTTTTTTTTACTACTCTTCTCGACATATAGTAATTATTAATATACTATATTAACGTATGGAGAAGAAGAGACGAAGTAAAGGAGATGGTTATCTTTTTGTAGTTGGAGGTCCAGGATCTTCTGGGAGCACAGTAATTTCAGAGGAGTTAAGTAAATATTTCAACTTAAGAAGGATCTATGCGGGCTCTATATTTCGTACAATTATCCTAGAGAAAGGTTATGAGAAGGTAGAAGACTTTTATAAAGAGTCTAACAAAGAAGAACTACTAAAACTAGATATGCAGGTAGATAGATATCTTTTGGAGGAATCCAAAAAAAAGGATATCTTAATAGAATCAAAAATATTTGCAGGGATACTACATATAAAAGATATTCCTGCAACTGTCACCATATGGTTAGATGCATCTTTGCATGTTCGCACTTCAAGGTATTTAAATAAATTAAATTTAAGTAACTTTTGGACTAAACTACTGGAATATTTTAGAACTAGAAGAAATCTTAAAAAAAGATGGAGATTAGATAGTAAAAGATACAAAGATTTGTATGGAGTGGATTATAGTAAACCAAAGATGTACAATGATATTGTAATAGATTCTTCCAAGATGAATCAGGAAGAAACCTTTGATTTAATTTTAAAAAAAATAAAGGATGGACGATATCTTGAAAGTGAATGAGCAAAGTAATACTAATTCTCTACAGGATCAAGAGAATTATAATCCTAATTATGTAACTCCTGATGATTTAGATAGTAGATGGCTACGTTGGAAATGTCTAGTATGTGGGTATATTTACGAAGGGGTTACACCAATTAAGGTTTGTCCAAAATGTGGGAATCAAGATCCTGATAAATTTGATGATGCTGAGTAGTTGTTTTCTATGCCGGGAGAGGGAATCGAACCCTCACTCTATTGCTAGAACGGGATTTTAAGTCCCGCGCGTCTGCCTTTTCCGCCATCCCGGCCAATATCTAGGTATTTTAATCTAAAAAGTAGCTATTTTCAATAATATGAGAGGTGACGACGGGAGTCGAACCCGTGATAGTGGTTTTGCAGACCACGGCCTTAACCAACTTGGCTACGTCACCAAGGGAATTAATAATCAAGTACATCCTTTATAGTAGCTATTTCAAAGATAAGGTCATTTTCTTTATTTTTTATTGAGCTACCAGTAATAATAGCAATTTTGTCTGTTAAATCCAACTCTCCGTAGGTATAAATGGTCTGTATTGCTCTTGTAATGCTCTCATCTCTATCATCGGAAAGACCTTTAACATAGAAAGACTTTACATTTCTAAAAATACAATCCTGCCTTACTCTTTCAAAGTTTGAACTAATAGACCATATTGGAACGGATGGTCTATGTCGAGAGATACTTGCAACAGTCCCTTTTTCATCTGAGAAAACAGCTATTCCTTTTAATGGGAGACTTTCACTAAGAAGTGCTACATTCCTAGATATTTCATCTACTTCTTCATTGGCAGAGGTAGTGCCGTATATAGGAGATAGCTGCATAATAGATTCTGTATTTAATGCAATTTTATTCATAACCTTTACGGCATCTATTGGATTTTTCCCAGTAGATGTCTCTGCAGAAAGCATTAAAGCATCAGCACCATCCATTATTGCATTTGCAACATCAGAAACTTCGGCTCTAGTAGGTTTAATATTATCCTTCATTGATTCAAGCATTTGTGTTGCTACAATTACTGGCTTACCTTTAGCTCTACATTTATATATCATCTGCTTCTGTAGTATAGGGATATTTTCTAATGGTGTTTCCACACCTAAATCTCCTCTTGCAATCATTACAACATCGGTAATTTCAAGTATTTCATCAAAATTCTCAACTCCTTCTTTGTTTTCTATCTTCGCAATAATTTTAATATTGGAATCTCCTATTATTTCTTTTACATGGAGAATATCATTCTTACTCCTTACAAAAGAGATTGATAAAAAGTCTAGGTTTTGACTTACAGCAATCTGAATATCTTTTATATCTTTCTCTGTTACAGTTGGGAAGTTTAAATTAATACTAGGAATATTTACCGTTTTGTTTGGTTTAAGTAAGCCGGGTTGTATTACATCACAGATGAGTTCTGTACCTTTTATTTCTGTTACTTTTAATTCTATTGAGCCATCATCTAAAAAGATACTTGTATCTTTTGCTAAAAGAAGATGTAAATCGGGATATGAAACTTTAATACTGTTTGGTGTGGAAGAATTAAAAGAAGAAAGGGAAACTCTGTTTTTTATCTCAATGGTTTTTTTTAAGTCTCTTACTCTTATTTTAGTTCCTTTTGTATCAAGCATTACTGCTATTCTCGGAGAGATTTCTCTTAATGTTTTTGTTACTCTAGTAATTTCTTCTAAATCAGCAAATGAAGCGTTTATCCTTGCTATTTCCATTCCATTCTTGAACATTTCTGTGAGAACACCTCTGTCCCAAGTAGATGGTCCTATTGTTGCTATTATTTTGGTTGCTGCTAAGTTTTTCATAAGGGCAGTACTGATGTAAAAAGTATAGCATAGGTAATGAATCTTAGTACAGAGAAGAAAAATGTTATGGGGCTATGAAAGAAAAGTTTGAATATGGTATATTTGTTCATGAAAAAATCTATAAAATCTCTGTTAGTATATCTTTTAATATCATATTTTGTATTTACTCTCTTTGAGCAAGCAGTTAAATTACCTCAGAAATTTATTTATCTTGTTTTAGTTTTGTTAATACTTTCTTTTACTGTGATGATTGCATGCCCTTTGTTAAACTTTCTCACGATAAAATGTAAATTTCCTACATTTCTTCTTATGTCTACCCTGTTACTTGCAGGGGTTCTCTACGGTCTTAAATTATTTATGATTGATTTTTATATTGAAGAATTCCTCTTCGAAGGTTTTAACTTAGGCTTTGTACAAATAGAGAGTTTTGATGTAATACCCATTTTTACTATCTTTATGCTTGCCTTTTTAGTTTCTCTTTTAAGTGCTTTTTTCAAAGAAATGGATACTGATTAAAGATTTTCATTATTTTCCTCTTAGATGTTATAATTAAGGTATGGACAATTTATTAAAAACTCTTTTAATATCACAGATAGTAGTTTGTATATTCTTAATATCCTCTATTCTTTTACAAAACAGAGCTGAAGGATTAGGTAAGATGTTTGGTGGTGGAGGTGAGGTATTTAGGACAAAGAGAGGTTTTGAGAAATTTCTCTACTACTTTACTATTGTTTTAATAATACTCTTAGTGTTTCTTTCTTTAGCGATATTAAAGTATTCAGCATAGTCCAATAAATATGGAATCAAAAAGAAGTAAAAATATCGAAAAACCAGAGAAATTCTCTATGAAGGAAGCTCTAACAGAGGTTCAGATAGAAGAAAGTAGGTTTGTTAAGAAAGAGAAATTTAGCATAAGAGATTTTTTGTGGAATTATCCATCTTTGATTAAAAGGTTTTTTAATAGATTAATACCTTTTAGTTATATCTTTATCTTCTCGATAGTAGCAGTACTATTGCTGTTTTTACTAGAGTCTAATGTTATTGCAAGGATAGTAGATGACTCTAAGGTAAAAGATACTTTTGTAGAAGGATCTGTTGGAGCGATTTCTACATTCAACCCTCTGTTTGAATCGGGTAATTATGTGGATAGAGCTGTTCAAGAGTTGGTGTTTGATAGGTTTGTATATATAAATGGTGATGGAGAACTTGAAGAAGGGATTGCTAAGGAGTGGAGTATCTCTGATGATGGATTAACCTATGAGTTTAAAATTAAGGATGATATATATTGGCAAGATGGTACGAAGCTAAGTATAGAGGATGTTTTTTTTACCTTTGAAATTGCAAAAGTTTTAGCAGAGGAATACAGTTTTGATTCTGTTGGGATTTCTCTGATTGGTATAGAATTCCAAAAAAGTGGAAAAGATACGATACGTTTTAATCTAGAAGAGCCCAACCCTGCTTTTTTTGAAGCAATTTCTTTGTATATAGTACCCAAATCAAAATTAGAAGGAGAAGATTTAACTCAGTTACCTTTTAATATGTTCGCAAGATATCCTTTAGGTACAGGAAGATATATGGTTACTAGAACAGAACAGAATTCTGTGTATCTAACTGATAACAAGTATGACAAGTATGATGCAGATGTTAAAAATATTGTATTAAAGGTTTTTCCTGATAAGGAGAGTTTAGAAATGTCTTTTAGAATAGGAGTTTTAGATGCTATTAGCGGTTGGGATTATGAATTAATGAGTTTTGTAGAAGAGTACAGTAATATTAAAGAATATTTAATGGTTGAGGAGAATAGGACTAAATTAATGTTCTTTAATATTAGAAAAGACTTTTTCAAAGAAAGAGATATTAGATTAGGTATCAATTACTTGATAGATAGAGAGAAACTATTAAAAGAATCAAATGTTGGTGCTATTGAGAGTAAAGGTCCTTTCTATGAGGAGTCATGGGCTTTTAATCAGGAGATGGAGTACTATGGTTATGATCCTGAAAAAGCCAAGACATATCTGTCAAATCTAGGCTATGAAAAGAATGAGGATAGTGGATATTTTGAAAATAGTAATCAGGAAATTCTTTCTTTTACACTTAGTTACTTTGAAAGTGTTACTAATGAAAGGTTAGTACGTATTTTACAGAACATGTTAAAGAAAGAAGGAGTAGTATTAAAATTAGAAAAGTTAAATTACAATCAAATAACACAAGAGATAATAGCTACACGAGATTTTGAAGTTTTACTTTATGAAGTAGAAACAACTATAGATCCTGACCAATATAATTTATGGCACTCTCTTAAAAGTAATTATCCTGATTTAAACATATCTGGTTACTCCTATGAAAGAGTTGATATACTACTTGAAGATGCTAGGAAAACTAAAGATAAAGCTTTGAGAAAGGAAAAATATGATCTATTTCAGAAATATCTTATGGCAGATGCTCCTGTTGTCTTCCTATATAATCCAAGATTTTATTATTTTGTAAAAGACTCTATAACAGGTATCGATCTAGACAGTATAGATTACTCATATCAACGATTTTACAATATCCAAGATTGGAAAATAAGATAATATAATATCTCTGCCAAGAGGGGGAGTCGAACCCCCACCCTATTTCTAGGACTACGTCCTGAACGTAGCGTGTCTGCCTATTTCACCATCTTGGCATACACAGTAGTTATTTCTTTGAAGTTATCTTGATATCAATATTCTTCTCTTTACCTTCATCGTCATCGGGATCAAATTTCTTAAAGTCTTTTAGGAAATCTATTTTAGTAACAATTTTCTCATCCTTTTCCTTTGTTTTCTCCTTTCTGGCCTTTTTGGGCTTTACTTCTTTCTTTTCATCCTTACTCTCTTCTTTTGTCTCTTCTTCTTTTTTAGAAAGTATCTCTTTTAATGTCATATTCTTTGCCTCGGATTTGTTGTTCTCATTATTATTCATTTTCCCTTCTAACTCTTTTATCATTTTCTTCTCACTAGAGTTTCTAAAAGATACATTTAAAAGCCATGCTAATATGAAGCCTAGTGTGAAAGTAGTAATAATTAAAATAGTTAAATCAGAATTATTTGAGATTACTTGAGTTAGATTATCAAAACTAATAGCTCCAAAGGAGAAATAGATATCTTTCTTTCCATTTCTTTCTAGTAATAGACTGTTTTGAGACTCCCCTAGTTCAAAAGTGATAGAATTGGCTAAGTTACTAGCATACCCATAACGTCTTGTATATCCGGTAAAAGTATACAGACCTTCGGAAAGATCACTTAAATCAATCTCTACTTTCCAAGAACCATCTTTATCAATCTTAGTCTCGGCAGTATCAATATCTTTACTTGATGAGAGAATTAGTATCAATTCAGAATCAGCAAGACCTGTCCCAGAGATTGTTAATAAATTATCAGTAAAGGATGGAGAGTTTATAATAGGGGGTCTAGGAATAACGATAATATCTCTTTCTAATATTTGAGTGGAATCAAATGTATCTATAAATTTGAATCTGAGAGTATGAGTCCCTATTCTTAAAGCTGGTAGATTGTAAGGACTCTCTATCTGTTCAAAACCAGTATCATTAATTTCTAGCTGAACTCCAGCAGAATTTTCAGATGGATCAACAAAGGTTATGATATGACTAGGATTATCTGTTATAGAGGGAATATCAAGCAAGAGTTGTTTCAAGAAAGTCTCTTCCCTTTCTATCTCTATCTGATCTAGTTCTTCTTTGCTGTTTGCAAAAGTTTCTTTTTGAAAACTTAACAGAAGGAGAAACGATAATACTAACAGAAATATTGACCAAAGTTTTCTTCTCATTTTGAAGATTATAAATTTATTTTAAAAGAAATACTACCCTATTCTATCAATGAAAAGTATTCCTTCCAAATGATCTAATTCATGTTGTACAGCAACAGCATCGTTATCATATAATTTTTCCTTTCTTAACATACCATCTATATCCTGATATTTGATCTCTATTCTTCTGTATCTCATGACATCTTCTTCAACGTTTGGAACACTAAGACATCCCTCTGTTGTTGTAATTTTACTAAAATTTAAAGGTTTAATTTCAGGATTAATATATACTTGCCATTTATTTGTACTTTCCTTTAGTATATAAAAAACTCTTTTATGCTCACCAGTCTGAGGTGCTGCGATACCTCTAGCAGGAATCCCTATCTGTTCTTCACTGTTTTTTGCAGTATGAAGTAAGTCTTTTAAAAAGTTTCTGAATTTCTCACTTTCTATCTCATCATTAGAAATGGAGAGACTCTTTTCTCTAAGAAATTTTTCCTCTTTTTCGTCTTCTATTGTATATATCCTTAATTGTTTTGCCATGCTAGAAAGTATATCATATTTATATTTGTAAAGATTTTGTAACATTATTCTTTTATTATATTAAAATGTGCATATATAAGTAGTAGTGTTTATGAATCTAGAAGAAGATCTAGATAGATACTTGGAAGAGTATATATACAAATTTCTAAGGAGTCTTTCTTTTATCCTTTTGATTTCTCTTTTTTTCTCAGTACTATATTTCTTTCTAGAAGGTAGTCAACATAAGGTATTAAGAGTCTCCACTCTATTTTGTGTAGTATATTTTTTGAAGAAATGTTTCTTAAAAAGAAATACTACTTTCTTCTCCTATATTTTAATTTTTATTTTCCTAATACTTTCTCTTTATTTTTCATTTTTGAATGGATTTCTTTTTCATTCACTTCTATTAGCAGCAATATCTTTTTTTCTTTACTTAATAGTAATAAATAATTTAGATTTTACTTTTTTTGTCTTTCTTTTTGTAATTACTACGGTTTTGGCATGCAATTTTTTAAGAATAGAATTAGGAATGCAAGGAAATATGATAGAGCATAACGGTAATAATCTCTTTATACAGTTGTTTCTCTATTGGCTAACTGTCTTCTTCCTATACACACTGTTTAAAGGCTGTTTCTTTCTTAAAGCTTTTCAACAAAAAGTTTTAAAAGATTCAAAGAATTATAGATATTTAGCAAATATGGAGTATAAAAACAGGCTTTTAGGAAGGATATCTAAGTGTATTTTACATGATATTTCTACTCCTATAAGTGTAGTATCAGGATATTTAAGAATTAATCCAGGAGAAGAAAAAAGGAAGTTAATATATAAGGAATCAGTATTAGCCTCTTTGTTATATATTGAGAACATCTTAAATGATTCGTTAGATGTGGTTAGGCATCAATCTGATGAAGAATTCTTTGAACCAGATTCTTGTATTTTAAATATGGTAAGAATTTTAAAAGGCAGATTATGTAAAAGTAAAATTATATTAAGACTTAAACTTTCTAAAAGTACAAAGTTGAAAGGGAATAGATGTGCTTTTTGTAGAATTTTTCTTAATCTCTTTATTAATTCTGTAGAAGAGTTAGAGCTGTCTAGAAAATCAATTAAGATAATTGAAGTAGATACATGTGTATTAGATAATACCTATATTCTAAGTATAAAAGATAATGGAAGAGGTTTTAAAAAAGAACTTCTTGAAAAAATAGATAAAAACGAATTAATTTTAGAAGAGGAAAATTTAGGCTTAGGTTTGTTTTTTGTTTTTAATTCGGTTAAGGAAAAGTTTAAAGGGAAAGTAGAGATCAAAAGCAATAGATGGAGATATACTAAGATTAAAGTTTTCTTTCCTTTATGAATATTCTCTTTTTATATCTTCAAAGTAGATAGGATTAATAGCATATCCTATCCCATTAATAGTTTTAATTAATGATTTTTCTAAAGGAACATTAAATTTCTTTCTGATTCTGCTAACCATAGTATCGACAGAATATATAGAAGGATTTTTGAAATTATTTAAAATATTTGAAACTATTTGATTTCTAGTAAATACCTCTCCTTTTGATTCTATTAACATGATTAAGAAATCTGTTTCTGTTTTAGTCAAATCTAATATCTTCTCGTTACTTTTAACAATTCTTCTGTCTATATCAATATATATTCCTAGTGTTTTAACAATATTTCCTTTTAAATTTGGATTTATCAAAGATTTGATTTGAGCTTCTAATATTTCATAATTTAAGGGTTTATAATGGTATATATTTATATTGAGTTTGTATGCTTTAAGTTCATCGGTTTGTTCTTTTGATCCTGTTATTACAATGATAGGCTTGTTATTTATCTCTCTAATTTTTCTTACTATCTCAAAACCCGTAATATCTGGTAGTCCTAGATCTATTATAGCTAATTGATACTTGTTCTCTAAAACTTTCTTGATTCCATCCTTTCCGTTGTATGCATAATCAACATTTAAGTGTAAAGTTTTAATAAACTCAGAAATAGTTAGTACTAAATTAGCACTATCCTCTACTATTAGTACAGTAGGTCTTTTGTTAGGCATACGATAAGTATATATGAAAGATGTTACAGAGACATTACGGAATATATTACTACTCTACTCTTCATTATTCTCTTTCTCAGGAGACTCATCCTTTCTCTCTGGTAAAAGCAATCCAAGCAAAAAAAGTATTATGAATATGGATGTTAGTATGGCTACTATTGTTACTATTCCCATAACTTCACTATATCATATTCTTTAATTTTTGTTATCCTTTTGTCATTCTTTCTACTAAAGAAAAACAACACCCACAATAGTTCTGTTTGTAAAATCCTCTGTTTTTAATATTTTCCTCGGGAGTTATCTCTATAAATTTAATATTGTATTTGTTTTCATACTTTTTTCCTATGGCTAAGATCTCTCTTCTGTTTTGGAAATTACTGCTAAGTAAAGTTGTAGTGACAACCTCTATATTTTCTCTAACGGCGTAATTAAAAAGAAAATCTATTCTTAACTCCCAACAGAGAGAACATCGTTTGCCTTTTTTGTAAGTTTCTTTTAAAGTATTAAAATACTCTTTTGGTCTGTAATCGGGAATAACAAGTTTAGTGTTATTGGGGAGATTGTTTTTTATAGCTTTTAATCTCTCCAGATATTCACTTCGAGGGTGAATGTTTGGATTGTAGAAAAGAGATACTATTTGGGTATTATCATCTATATATTTCTTCTTCTTTAAAAAGTTAATGCTATTTAAAAGGCAATTAGCACAACAGGTATGTATAGCAATGGTGTTAATGTTTGGTCTTTTCACAAAATTTCTTAATATATATCCTACTCTAGGGTTAAAATAAAGATTTGAATAATATATAGGAAAATTATATCATCTATTATTAATATTTTTCATAATTGCTTATGACTTTTGATGTAATAGTAGTGGGTGCTGGTCCTGCGGGACTTTTTGCTTGTTATGAACTTTTAAAAGAGAAAAAGGGGATTAAGATAGCCCTCATAGATATGGGTAAGAGGATGGAGAAGAGATCTCCTGAGGAGGTTATGTCTGGTTTTGGAGGTGCTGGTACATTCTCTGATGGTAAGCTTCATTACACCGCTCTTCTCTCACATGAGAAAGCGTTCCATTTAACAACAAGAAGAAAATATCAAAAAATACTTGATTATGTTGATACAATCTTTACCTCTTTCGGAGTAGATTCAGAATACTATCCTAGTAATAACAAAGAATTAGAGGAGTTAGTAACTGAGGCTCATGTGAATGATGTAGAGTTAGTAGTAAGGAAAACTAGACATGTAGGTACAGATAAGTTAAAGGAAGTCATGAAGAGTTTTCAAAAACATCTTTTGGATAACAAAGTAGAGTTTATGGATGAGACTGAAGTAACAGATATTATAGTGGAAAAGGGAAGAATAAAAGGTGTTCAGGCAGGAGAAAAGAAGATTTTAGGGAAAAAAGTATTACTTGCTCCCGGTAGAGTTAGTGCAAGGTGGCTACAGAATCTAATGGATAAGCATAAACTAAAATATATCTATGACAAGGTTGAAGTTGGTGTAAGAGTAGAATTTCCATCTCAGATAATGAAAAGACAGGCAGAAGTACTATATGAGATAGTATATAGAGTGAGAACAGATACTTATCATGATATAGTCAGGACTTTCTGTAGCTGTCCTAACGGTATGGTTTCTATTGAAAAGTATGATGGATATGTTTGTGTTAATGGGTACTCTAATTCTGATCATGATTCTCCAAATTCTAACTTTGCTTTTCTTTGCGAAGTTAATTTAACAGAACCGGTTGAAAATTCAATTGCTTATGCTAAATCTATTGCAGAGGTTGCATCTACTATTGGAGGTGGCAAACCGATTCTTCAGACACTTGAAGATTTAAGGTATGGTAGAAGGACAACAGAGAGTAGATTAGAGAAGTCTTTTGTAACACCATCCTTAGAGGAATTTACCACTGGAGATATATCAATGGCACTACCCTACAGAATAGTAGTTAATATTATAGAAGGGCTAAAAACATTAGATACTGTTATGCCAGGAATTAATGGAGGCTCTACTTTGCTGTATGCTCCTGAGGTTAAATTTAGATCCTCCAAGATAGAGACTAACAAGCACTTGGAGACACAGGTAAAAGGATTGTATGTAGCAGGTGATGGTGCCGGACTATCTGGTTCCATTACAGGAGCTGCAGTAACAGGAATTATGGCTACAAGAGGTATGCTAGAGAAATAATTGTATTTTATTTCTGTTTTTATGATATAATTACAGTAGCTATGGAAGCTTTCTTCATTTTGTAGACTGCTTAGAGTGTAATCTCCCAATTAATGGTGTAGCAAATTTAATTTTATTTTTATAAATAATGGGTAAAAAATTATTTGTAGGAAACCTTAGCTGGGATGTTAGAGACGAACAGTTAAAAGAGGTTTTTTCTCAGGTAGGTACTGTTGAAGAAGCAGTAGTTATCATAGACAGGATGAAAAACAGATCTAAAGGATTTGGATTTGTTACAATGTCTACAGAAGAGGAAGCTCAAAAAGCAATGGAAGAACTCAACGGAAAAGAAGTTGATGGGAGACCAATAAATGTCTCAGAGGCTAGAGAAGAAAAAAGAGACTCTTTTAACGGAGGATCTGGAAGTTTCAATAGATAATAGAATTCTTACGCTTTATAAGGGAGTATTTTATACTCCCTTTTTTTTATATAGATATGTTATATTAAAGAAGATAATTTTAAGGAAGAATAAAATGACAGAACTAAATCAGATATATAAATGTGAAATATGTGGAAACATAGTAGAAGTTGTACATACGGGGGCTGGGACCTTAGTTTGTTGTAATCAACCTATGGTATTAATGAAAGAGTTTACAGAAGATGAAGGCTTTGAAAAACATGTTCCATCTCTTGCATTTGAGAATAGTAAATTAATAGTAACTATTGGAGATGTAGAACATCCTATGGAGAAAGAACACTACATAGAGTGGATAGAATATATAGCTGATAATGAGGTACAAAGAGTATATTTAACACCTGAAGATAGACCTACAGCAACCTTTAATTTTAAGGAAAACAGAAAGTATACTGTAAGAACATACTGTAATATTCATGGACTTTGGGAATTAAGGATGTAATTAATATGTTCCGGAGAGAATCCTTATAAATTGTTCCATTTCATTGTATACCTGTGTCCGAGATAGAGTGGTTTGATTATCCAAGGAGTGATCTATAGCTCTACCACAAGAAAATCCTAGATTATATCCACTATCTAAAACTTTTTTAAAAACTATTTGATTACCAACACATCCAGGGTATGCAAATGCATTAACAGGTTTTTCTGTTAGTTGCTCAAGTGTATTTTTACTTTCGACAATCTCTTTTTCTAGTATAGCTCTGTTTGAGACTCTTGAGAGTATTGGGTGTGTAGCACTATGTGATTGGATATCCATTCCATTATCAGAGATCTCCTTTACTTGCTCTTTAGATAATAATCCGACTTCAGAAGGAACAAAAAATACTCCTGTATGTCCATATCTTTTAAGAATAGGAAAAGCTACTGAATAGTGAGTAGGCAGTGAATCATCAAAAGATATAACAATACTTTTTTGTGAAGGATTAACACCTGAATTTAAAAGAGAGAAAAACTCACTAGTAGATATACTTCTATAATTCTTCCTAGTTAGATAGGCTATCTGCCTTTCAAACATTTCAGGATCTACATAAAGTCCTTTTTTAAAATCACTATTATTTTGAGGTACATGTGCTATATGATGATACATCAAGACAGGGACTCTGACAGTTCCTACTTCTTGATTTGAAGGGATAATGTCATAGTCAGTATCGAAGTTATTACTATCTACAACTTTTGAAATAATGTCTTTGTCATCAGTAATGTATGGAAATAGTACAAGAGAATTATTTGTATGTTTTAAAAGGTATCCTACTTTAAATTTATCTTTATTTTTTTGTTGTATAGGAGGAATTTTCTCTAAAATTTCTATAACAATTAATTTTTCATCTATACTATCTTCTTGATTAAAATACTCTATTACAGCATTAACTTCTTTTTGAAGATTCTCAAATTGAGGAAAAGATGAAGAAGTCTTCTCTATGTGTTTCTGTATGTTTATGTAATTCTCTATGTCATTTTCTATAATTATCTCTATATCACTGTATCTTGCAATGGTCTCTAACCTCTCTCTTTGAAAAAGAGGTAGTGAATATATACCTTTCCCTTCTATAAATGACCTGCCTCCAAGAAAGGCTATTTTAGTTTGTAAGCTAAAAACTTTTCTCTTTAGACTTTTTCTTAAGCTATCATATTCTAACGAAGAGTTTCTAATTTCCTTGAACCTGTCTATAAAGTAATGTGAAAGTACTTGGGAAGATATATATATTTGGTTATTACTATGACTTAGTTCTTTGTATTTAGAGGATATATCTATGTAAGCATTTTCTTTTTTAATTTGTTCTTCATCATCTTCTTTTTCAGCTTTCTCCTCTAAAAAGACATATCCATTATTTAAGAGATATACAAGATCTTCATGTGTTAATATTAAATTGTTTTTCCTTACAACTTCTTCAAAATTTAATGGCAACGTATCTAAAATTCCTTTGTTTAAATCTTGAGCGTTACTTTCAAGAAGTTTTACATTTAAAATATCTTTTTGGTCTTTTAATCTAAAGTTTTTTACAAAGGGATTAAGAGTAGAGAGATATAAGAGAATCAACATAAAAAATAATATAGGTATAATTATTAGGTATATCTGTTTTTTATCTATCTTCTTCTTTTTCAATTAAAAAGCAATATAATTAGAATTTCTACAGTATATTATACGATAATTTGAAGGAATGTGATGTGGATCAATCATGTGACATAAGTCTAATTGATCCACATCGGTGGAAGTTTATTTGTCTTGTCTTTTTATTTGAAGCTTGGCTTTCCAGCCAGTTTCAATATATTTTTGTAATTTCCCCCTACAGGTTTGGTCTTTTTTTGTGTTGTTTTCTTGTTGTTTTTTCTGTTTTTTTGTAGGCTGACCCATCAAATCTGCCTCCTTTCATTTTGGGTCGTAAAATTGTAAAAGACTACAGTTACATAGTAGCAGAAAATTAAGATTTTGCTAAGACAGATTTTCCTCTTTAATTCTTCCTCCTCCTATAACGATATCTTTCTTGTAGAATACAACAGATTGACCAGGAGTAATTGCTCTTTGTTTTTCTTTAAACTTTACTGAAATATCACCATCTTCAAGAGGTGTAATTATTGCTTTAGTTTCTTTTGCTCCATATCTTATTTTTGCTTTTACTTTCATAGGTTTGTTTAACTTCTTAAAGGAAACTAAATTAGTATCTGTAGCAACTAATTTGTCTTTGTATAAATCTTGCTCTTCACCTACAACCAGGATATTATTTTTAAAATCAATATCAATAACATACAGAGGTTTTTTAGATGAGATTCTTATTCTTTTTCTCTGCCCTATTGTGTAATTAGATAATCCAGTATGTTTACCAAGTATGTCTCCTTCTTTATTCATAATATCTCCTTCTTTAATGCTACTATTGCTATTTCTGGATATGAAATCACTATAGTTACCGTTTTTAATGAAGCAAATATCTTGACTATCAGGTTTTGATGCAACAGAAAGTCCTAAATCCTTTGCTATTTCTCTTATTCTCTTCTTACTAAATTCTCCTAGTGGAAAAAGGGTGTGAGAGAGCTGTTCTTGTGTAAGATTATAAAGAAAGTAAGATTGATCTTTCTCTTGGTCTTTTGATTTCTTTAATAGAAATCTATCTTTTTTCTGAACAACCCTTGCATAGTGTCCTGTTGCTATATATGGAATATCCATCTCAAGGGCTTTTTCTAGTAGATGCTCAAACTTGATATGTCTGTTGCATACGACACATGGATTAGGCGTTCTTCCCTCAAGGTATTCCTTTGTAAAGTATTCTATTACTTCTTTCTTAAATTCATCTTTTAAATTAAGGATATGGAGAGGAATTTTTAATCTAGAAGCAATCTCTTTGGCTTCGTTATCTATATCTGACCATATCTGAAAGGTAATACCAATCACTTCATATCCTTGTTTCTGAAGAAGTACAGCTGCTACAGAGCTATCTACTCCACCACTCATACCTACTAAGACTTTTTTCTTTTTCATAGAAATATTCTAACAAATATTACAATTACTGTTTACTCTGTTTTGCTCTGTAATCCTCTATCGCAGCTTTAATAGCTTCTTCTGCTAAATTAGAGCAGTGCATTTTAATAGGAGGAAGTCCATCTAATGCATTTGCAACTTCCTTGTTCGTTATCTCAAGTGCTTGTTCTAAGGTTTTTCCTTTTACTAATTCAGTAACCATACTACTAGTAGCTACAGCAGCACCACATCCAAATGTAAGAAATTTGATATCTGATATTTTATTATCTTTAACCTTAATAAACATTTTCATAATATCACCACATCTGGGATTTCCAACCTCCCCTATTCCATCTGCATTCTTTATCTCTCCTACATTCCTTGGGTTCATAAAGTGATCCATAACTTTTTCACTATATTTTTCCATAACAGTAACTTATTATTTTAATGGAGACATTCTCCTTAATTTTTCTACAATATCAGGTAATACCTTTAATAGGTACTCAATCTCTTCCTCTGTATTATCTTTTGAAAATGAAAGTCTTAATGAACCGTGAGCTATCTCATGAGGTAAACCAATTGCAAGTAAAACGTGTGATGGTTCTAAAGAGCCTGAGGTACACGCCGATCCACTTGAGGCTGCTATACCTAGTTGATTTAGCATAAGCAGTATTGATTCTCCTTCAATATATTTAAAACAAATATTAATATTGCCTGGAAGTCTTTGGACTGTATCTCCATTTAGCATTGTATCAGGGATACTTTCCATTATTCCTTTTATGCATATTTCTCTTAAAATTTTTAAGTAGTTGCTCTTCTCTTTTATATCTTTAGTTGCTAATTCTGTAGCTTTACCTAATCCTACAATACCAGCGACATTTTCAGTACCAGCTCTTTTACCTTTCTCTTGCTCACCACCGTGTAGAAGATTATTTATTTTTGTCCCTTGCTTTATGAAAAGAACCCCTACTCCTTTGGGTCCATTTATTTTATGCCCAGAATAGGTTAAGAGATCAATATTTAATTTGTTCATATCTATATTAATATTTCCTACAGCCTGTACAGCATCTGTATGAAAATATATGTCTTTTTCTTTTGCTATATCTCCTATTTCTTTAATAGGTTGTATGCTCCCTATTTCATTGTTTGCATACATAATGGAAATTAAGATAGTATCCTCCCTTATAGTTTCTCTTAGCGTATTTGTATCAATAATCCCATTTTTCTTTACAGGAAGATATGTAACTTCGAAACCTTGTTTCTCTAAATATTTACATGTATTAAGTACAGCATGATGCTCTATACTTGTTGTAATAATGTGTTTCCCTTTCTTTTGATTTGCAAATGCTACTCCTTTGATAGCCCAATTATTTGATTCTGTTCCCGAGCTGGTAAAAAAGATTTCATCAATATTGCAGTTTAAACTTTGAGCTACTTTTTCTCTTGCAAGATTTACAGCATCTTTTGCTTCCTGACCTAAAGAATATATACTAGATGGATTTCCATACATATCCGTTAAGTAAGGCATCATTTCATCTAAGACCTCTTTGCTAATTTTGGTGGTTGCAGCATTGTCAAAATATATATTCATAAGTAAGGATAATACTACAGACACAGTGCTTTTATGTCAAGGGTAATTGACAGTTCTCTTGGAGATTATTCCATCTCTATATGTTTTCTCTCCTCCTCTTTAACCTCAAATCGCACCTCTGCATTCTCACTAGCCACAAATTCTCCCTCTTCATGTACTTCTTGAACAGTATCAGTACAGATCTCATCTTCTTCAGGTTGGTAAATTGTAGAGATTACTACTACTTGTTCAGGATAGCTCTCCATTACTTCTGCAGATATACTTACTGTGTAACAGAAATTAGGAAGAGTACCAACTACTGAGTATCTCCATAGGTTTTCATCAACATAGTCATATTCAAGCTTTAAAGAATCCTTATCAATTTCAGTTATTACGGAAGAATCATCTGTACTATTATCATCTTTAACATCTTTACTATTCATACTCTGATATATACTGTAACCAAAACCTCCTACTACTGTTAGTATCATTAAGAATAGTCCTAGTTTTAATATATTCTTCTTTTCCATTTTTGAAATGATTAATTTAATTATTTCGTTACTTTTTCTACAGCAATTGTCTCCTCGCCTCCATTACTTTTCCTGTCTTTAACTGAAAAGATAAGTAAACTCCAAATACCTGCTAACATCATCAATATCCCTACTACTCTCATAGTTAAATCAAAGTATATATCACCTAAGTTTGCAATATAGCCAATAGAGGCACTAAAGATAGCAGTAGAAATACTAAGTATAGTTTCATAGAATCCATATTGAAAGCCTTCATTTCCCTGTTTAAGATTTAAAGCAAAAAGTTTCCTCCAGCTTGGAAGATTCATAGAAACGCCAAGACCAAGAACGAATTGAAGAATGAAGTAATGAAAAGGTTTTGTGATAGAGGGATAGAAAAGATAAGGCAAGCCCATTAGTACAATTCCTAAAGTTAAAAGTATAATTTCATCTTTATCATCTTTTAACTTATCCGTTATATATCCAATGGGCATCTGAAAAGCTGCTCTTGTAAAGAAGTATATTCCTGTTCCTATACCGATGAAACTAACAATATCTTGACCTAAATTTTCTGCCAGATACAGTCCTGCTAAGTTTGAAATTATAACTAAAGGACCCCATGTAAATGAATCGGAAAGAGTTAAACAGAGAATAACTTTGTTTAGTTTTTTAAACATATACATGTAATCCTACATTGTTGGAATATATTTTTCAATATGGTACATTAGGAGGTATGAATGTACTGGATTTTACATACTTTCAGATATTTTTAGGGATCATTTCTGCTTTAGTTCTGTTTCTCTATGCTATTGATAATCTTAGTAATGAACTTCAAAGTTTAGCTTCTGAAAAGTTTAGAACAGTTATTTCCAGAGTAGTTAGGAACAGGTATGTAGGAGCTCTTGTAGGTATTCTGACTACAGCTATTACACAATCATCTATGGTGGTAATTGTTACAGTTATGACGTTGGTAAACACAGGAGTAATATCGTTTACTAATAGTTTGGGAATAATGTTAGGTACTCATATTGGAACAACAGTTACAGCTCAATTAGCATTGGTTAATTCTGCAACTATTGCATCAATATTAATAATAGTAGGGTTTGTTTTAGGATTGCTAGGTAAAAGATTCCGTTTGATAAGTAAACCAATTTTTTTCTTAGGTCTAGTTCTCTTCTCTCTTTATCTTGTTTCTCTTAGTATAGAGCCTTTGAGAGGAAGTCCAGAAATCATGCACCTATTCTCTTATCTTTCTAACCCCATATTAGCCTATGTGGTAAGTGCTATATTTACTATTGTTGTTCAATCAAGCTCTGTTGTTACAGGGATGGTTGTCATATTAGCTTCAGGAGGTATGATTCCCATAGAGGTTGCTATCCCCATGGTCTTAGGAGCTAATATGGGTACTAGTTTTACAGCACTATTCTTATCTCTTAAGTTAAATCTCTATGCAAAGAGAGCTGGTATCGCAAATTTCCTTTTTAACCTTTTTGGTACTGTTCTCTTTATGATATTTCTTCCCTCATTTACTCTTTTCATAGTATCAATTACAGATACTGTAGGACAGCAGGCTGCCCTAGCCCATCTACTTTTTAATGTTTTTAATACCACTATTTTCTTACTTTTACTTAAGCCTTTTAAGAATCTAGTTGTAAAAATAGTGAAGGGTGAAGAAGAGGAGATTTTGTTTGAAACAAAATATATTGGTAAGGGTGAAAGTAAAAAACTTCAAACTAGAATAAGTGATATTAAAAAAGAATTAGCCTACTCTATAGAAGGTACAGTAAAGATATATCAAAAAGCACTATCTGTTTTTTACAATCCTAGTAAGCTTGTTTTAATGGAGATTCATAAACTAGAGACATTAAATGATTTTCTAGATGATGAAATAACTAAGGCGATTGTTTCTCTTTCAAGTTCTAAGTTGTCAGAAAGAGATGCACAGGAAACAGTTACTCTGATTAAGATTTCCAACACTATAGAGCAGTTGGGAGATTTGGGTAAAGATTTTTCTAAAATATTTCAAAGAGTTCATGATTTTGGTATAGAAGAAAAAGATGTAAATATTGAGAAACTAAAAGGTATTCATGATAGGTTAATAGAGTTATTTATAGTAATTAAAAAAGCCGTCTTGGGATGTACAAAGCAGGAGTTAGCAGATATAAAGGAGAAAGAGGAAGAGATATATGCTCAGATAAGAAAAGAGTATGATACTCATGTAGATAAGTTACAAGAAGATAGTAAATATAGTGGAGGTATATTTGTAGATGCTATTTCAATAATAGAATTAAGTGTTTCAAAGATAAGGGATATTAGGAAGTTACTTTTAAGAGAGATAAAGAGTTACTCAGAGGAATAGTCTTCCTTCTATTTTATAATATTAATTTCTAATTTGAGATCTATGCCGTATCTCTCCAGCACATCCTCTTTCATTTTCTCTATAAACTGATATATCTCTTTTCCTGAGGCTTCTCCTTTTGTGATTACACAAAGAGCATGCTTGTCAAATACACCTACATTACCTTCCCATTTCCCTTTCCACCCTAATTCATCTAAGAGTTTACCTGCAGATATTTTTACAGAATCATTGTTAGAAGGATAACTTGGAAGATTTGGTATTATTTTTTCTAGCTCATTATATTTCTCCTTACTAATAATTGGATTTTCAAAAATACAGCCACATGTTCCATACTCCTCAATTAATGGTAACTTCTTTTCTCTCTGGTTAATTACAGCATTCATAATATCTTGAATACTGTAAGGCTCTTTTGCAAATGTTTTTAATTCTTCTTTCAAACCTTCATATGTCCTCATCTTTTCTAATTCTTTATGATATTGCTCATCTCCTTCTTTTCCTCTCTTGTATTTCTTTAACTTAAATATGGCAGATACTATTATATATTCCTCTTTCCATTCATTTTTAAAGAATGTATTTCTGTATCTAAAACCACACTCTTTTGGAGAGAAAGTTTCTATTTTTAAAGTTTTTCTGTTTAAAGCCTCTATTGATTGTACTGTATCTATGATCTCTTGTCCGTATGCTCCGATGTTTTGAGCTACTGCGGCACCCACAGTACCTGGGATCATAACTAAATTTTCCACACCTGACCAATTATTCTCTACACAAAATCTAACAAAAGTATCCCATATCTCTCCGCTAAACACTTTTACTTCAACAAACTGAGTGTTTTCATCTACAATTTCTTTTCCTTCCAACCCTATTTTCAATGCTAAACCATTCCAATCATCTACCAACAGTGTATTACTTCCCTGTCCTAAGAGTAATATTCTTTCATTTGGATATGTTTGTAATACTTCTTTTAACTGCTTAACACTCTTTACCTCTGCAAAGTATTTTGCCTTAACATCTGTTCTAAATGTGTTGTATTTTTTAAGAGAGTAATTAGTTTTGATAGTAACTATAGTAGCAGAAAAAGAGATATTATTCTAATAGTTCACCAATAGATTTTCTCCTATTTATTCTGTATATTACCTCTGCAAAGTAATCTGATATTGTTAATTCTTTGAACCATTCATTTTCTTTTAGAAATTCTTTTGTATGATAGGTAGCATCTGTCCCTATTACTTTCTCTAGGAGTCCTTTTTTGTAAAGTCTGTTAAAATTTTTAATAGCATCACCATTAAAAAGAGCTAATGTGCATAGTGCAACTGTTTTTCTAGGTTTCATTTTGTTTACTTTTTCAATCGTTTTTATCAAAGTACCACCAGTATCTATCATATCGTCAATGATATATACCTCTTTTCCTTTAACATCACCAAGTATTTGTATGTTTTCTACACAGTTTTTCTTCCTGTAATCTCTCTCTTTGTATGCAAATGCAATATCTGTGCATAACTGTTGTGCATAGTAGTTTGCTCTTTTAGAACCTCCTAAGTCAGTTGGCATAATTACACTTTTTTTAGGGTTCTTGATTAATTTATTTAGATAGGGTTTAAGTACATAGCCACCTTTTAAGTTATCTATTTTGGCTTTTCTAAAAAATCCTTGTATTGCACTATTATGTAAATCAATGGTAATAACATGGTCTACACCCATCTCTCCTTCAAGTTCCCATGCTACTCTGGCAGCTGTGATACCATCTCTTCCATCCTGTTTGTCCTGTCTAGAGTACGGGTATGATGGTAATACTGCCGTTATTCTCTCAGCATCACATCTCCTACATGCATCTATAGTTGTATACAAAGCCCTTAGATTCTCATCTACACTCATTCCATCTGTGTGATTTTCTACATCCTGTATTATATATACCTCTCTTCCTCTAATACTCTCACTTATTACTGTCTTAATCTCTGTATTAGCAAACTGTATTCGTACAGCCTCTATTAGATTAATTTTCCGGGTAGTTTTCTTTGAGAGACTTTTTACTATTTTTTTTGCTAATGGCATTCCTGATTGACATGCTATTATTGAGAACGGTGCTCTTGAATTTGTCATAATGGGTATTCCTTATCTTACATTATATATTACTCTATATTTTTTGTTTTGTAAAAGGATGTCGTCCGATAGTGTTGACTATGTACCTTATTATACCTATACTCTATTAATATCTTTAATTACATCTTTAATTTGTAAGATTAATGAGAGGTGCATTAAATTATTATTAATATAATTATGAAGGGTAAATACATACCTTTTTTAATTCTGCCCTTATTTGTATTTTTATTTATCTCAATTAGTCCGTTAGGGATCAGAGGTCAACAGGCACCAAATCCAGAAACAACAGAAATAGTGGGTGAATGGAGAGATACTGGAGAATGTATAGCAACAGAGTGTGATTCTACAGAAGGAAAAATGGAACAGACATGGTATGACTGGGTTTGTGAGGATTGTCCAGTTGTAGAATTTGAAGCAGAGACAACTATTCCTGCTCACTGGGAAGATTGTCCGGAAGGATATGTTCCTAGTAAAATATTTAGAAACAAATGTATCAAAGTAACTCAAAAGGGGATAGTAACGGTAATAGTAGGATATTGGGATCGTTCATGGGTTGAGGAAAAGACAATAATAGGAAAATTTCAAGTTCGCTATGAATTAGATGAAGAATCTGGTCTATGTACAAAACCTGCTAACATGCCTACTGATGATATTCCACCCTGGGCAGAATACGTCTATGTCGAATTGGAAGATTCAGAGCAACAGTGTAATTTTGTTGCTACTGACAAGACACAATTTGTTGAGTGTGATAATGCAGAACCATTTACATGCGAGGTTGATGAAGGAGAAGTATTAGGTGAGAAAGATGAACCAAAGAAAGAAGTAGAAGTAGTATTAACAGAAACAGGTGCAAATAGTAATACCTTTGTATATGTAATACAAACATTACTAACAGTATCTACCCTGTTAAGTGGAATATTCCTCTCAAAGAAATATATAATGTAATATATGTCTAAAAAATATTACATAGTAGCAATAGCAGTACTCCTTGTGAGTACTGCTTTGTTTACCTACTTTGTCTTCATTCCAGCTATCAAACCATATGAGATAGTAAATACAGAAGTAGAGCACATATCAGAGATAGAAGAAGATGAGGTTGAGGAAGAGCTACCTACTCTCTTTGAACTATTTGAAATGAAACAGGGAGAGACAAAAATAATGGGAGCAGAAATATTAAATAGAGAATTGCCAAACAGTTGGTTAGGAAAAGAGATCTCTTTTAAGTATACATACATTGGAGAATATACACCTGAAATACAGGAACAATTGGATGATCTACTCTTAGATGAATACAAATGGCAAAAGCAATTAGATGAGGAAGGAAATGTAGTAATGGGAGGGATAGTGCTATCTAAAGATGAGACATATCAGTTACATACACACAATACATTTACAAAAGGAGAGAGATTCTTTCTCTTGGGTGATCTCCTAGATCGCTTCTTTACAAATGAAGAATTAGAAGGGACACAGATTAAATTAGGAAATGTGACATTAGAATGTGTATGGGAGAAAGATATAAAGCTGTTAGAAGGTGCTACAGTCCCATATGCGGACTTAATAATATCTACCTGTTTAGAAAGATTTGGTGATAGAAGATTGGTAAGTGGTTGGAATATCCTGCGAGAGTAGATATAATCATTGAGATATGGACAGTACAGAGTTTGAAAAGGACTCTGCCCCATCCCTAATAGAATTTTTAGAAGAGAATGATATTAAAGCAGTAGCATTTGATATAGATAATACTGTTTTAGATACAAACTTACTCTTTCACGAAACACTGTATGAATTAGGAATAGAGATAGCCCTTGCCCTACCATTTGAAGTATCTCCTTCCTGCTATGAAGAAATAACAAGACAGTTGGAGAGTGCTGTTTATGATGTATATTATAGAGATAAGAAGAAACCCAAACTCATAGGAGAACAGATGAGAGAAGCACTATCTTGCTTTTTAAAAGAATTACAAATTAAAGAAGTAACTCCCATGATGGATGAGATAATAGATTGGTATGAAGAGAGACACTATTCACTCTCACCTATACCTTTTGAAGATGTAGGTCAACTTTTGGAACTAATACATAATTCTAAAAGAAATATTGTGTTTAATTCACATGCACAACAGGATTGGACAGAACAGAAGGTAGTTGTATTATCTAACCTGTTTGATAACTCTCCTACTTTCCAATATTTAGCTGTCCCTATTGAAGAAGAGAAAGATCCTGACAGTTGGAAAACCGCTTATGAAATGGTAAAGACAAATCCAGAGAATGTATTAACAGTTGGGGATAACTTCAATTCTGATATTCAATCTGCTATGAATGCAGGATGTAAACATCTTGTATGGATAGATAGGAGAGGGGAGAAAATTCCTGAAGATTTTGTATTAAAAGAAGATGCCCATCTTTATATAATTAAGAATATAACAGAATTAAAAGATATAGCAGATGAGAAAAGATATATTATGTAAATAACCTGTTATTTAATGATATTTTTTAGTATATTAGAGTATGTACTCTTTTAAGAATAGAAAAGTATTAATATTTGGATTAGGGTTAAATGATGGTGGCCTAGGGATGACCGAGTATCTTGTTGAAAAAGGTGCAAAGGTAACTGTAACAGACGGGAAAAGTGAAGAAGAGTTAAGATCAACATTAAAACAGTTAGAAAAATACGAAGGAAGAATAACATTTCACCTAGGAGGACATAAGGAAGAAGATTTCTTAGAAAATGACATTATTATCCGTAATCCAGCTATAAAGCCTGATAATAAATATCTTAAAATTGCCAAAGAAGCAGGAAAAAAGATTGAGATGGAAATGAGTCTTTTCCATAAATTAACACCCTGCCCTACTATTGGTATTACTGGAACAAAAGGAAAATCAACAACAACGACATTAATATTTGAGATATTAAAAGAGGAATATGGAAACAAAATTATTCTTGGAGGAAATATAGGTAAAAGTGCAGTTAGAGTTGTTGATAAATTGAATAAAGATAATCTTGCAGTTTTAGAACTATCTAGTTTCCAATTAGATACAATGGGAAAGAATCAACTATCTCCACATATTGCTGTTGTTACAAATATTTATCAAGATCATATAGATTGGCACTCTACTATGGATGAATATATTGAAGCAAAGGAAAATATCTATAGATATCAAACGCCAAATGATTACCTGGTAGTTAATATTGATAACAGTATTACTAAAAATTTCAAAGATGATTGTCCTTCCAATGTAATCACCTTCTCTTTAAAAGACCCTAAAGCAACATACTTTCTTAATAGTGATCTTGAAGTCTTTCACAATGGAAAGAAAATATTTAAACTTGATAAGATCCAACTTAAAGGAGAGCATAATAAATATAATATACTTGCAGCTATAGCTGCTACAAGGACATACGGTGTAAAGGATGTAAGTATTTTAAAAACATTAGAAAGATTTAAAGGTGTACCTGGAAGACAGGAGTTTGTTCGAGAATTAAATGGGATTAAATTCTACAATGATACAACGGCTACTTCTGTAGAAGCAGTTCTTGCTATGCTTGAAAGTTTTGCCCCTGATTATGAAAAAAAAATAGTTATGATAACAGGTGGGATGGATAAGGGATTGGATTACTCGTTGCTTGAGAAAAAGATGCGAGAATCTCTTAAAGCTCTTGTTCTCTTGGAAGGTAGTGCTTCTGAAAAAATAGAGGTACAGATGAAGAATTTTGAAAATATACATGGATTGTACGGTGATTTTAAAGAGGCAATAGTGCAAGCCTACCACTTAGCTGAAAAAGGAGATATTGTAATACTCTGTCCAGGGGCTACTAGCTTTAATATGTTTGCTAATGAGTTTGATAGAGGTGAACAGTTTGTAAATCATGTAAATTCTTTAGAAAAATAGATGAAGGATTTATCAAATCTAAAAAAAGTCCATTTCATAGGTATAACCTCTTCTTTTAGTAGTTTTTGTGCCAACTATTTAATACAACAAGGTGTAGAGATAACTGCCTCTGAGATCTCTCAAGATTCTGAGGATGCAAAAAGATGGATTAGGAAAGGTATATTGTACAAAGGAGGGCATAATGAGAAATACATAACAGATGATATTGATCTAGTGGTGTATCCTACAGGTCCAATACCAGGTAATCCTGAGTGTGAGGCTGCTGAAAAAAAAGGCATACCTACTATCCCCATTGCAGAGTTAACAGGTTTAATTAGTAAGAGTTTTAAGGTAATAGCGGTTGCTGGAACACATGGGAAAACGACTACAAGTGCCCTAATTGTATGGATGCTTTTTAAGAGTTTTAATGCTCTTCCTAATTTCATAATAGGAGATAAAATTTTGGAGATAGATAAATCTTGGAATTTTAATAAAGACAGTGAATACTTAGTAATAGAGGCATGTGAATACAAAGAACAGTTTCTAGAGAGAGCACCTACCCCTTACATTACTGTTATTACAAATGTAGAGTTAGATCATACCGACTATTTCAAATCTCAAAAACAGTATAATCAAGCTTTTGTTAAATTCATATCTAATACTAAAAATAAGGTAATTGTTGATACAGAAGGAACAAATATAATAGAGATATTAGGAGAAATAAAGGATAAGAACTTTGAAATATTTGATATAAACAGTATAAGGGAGAAGTGTGGGAATGTAACAGCAGGATTAAAGGGAGAGCATAATAGGCAGAATATACTTAGGGCATGCGCAGTAGCAGAGGTTTTAGAGAAAAAGGTTGATATAGAAGATTTCCCAGGAATAGCTTCTAGATTTGAATATAAAGGTATTACTCCTAATGGTATGCCTATCTATCTAGATTATGCACATAATCCAGGAAAGGTAAGTGCATGTCTTAGATCTGCAAGAGAGAGTTTTCCCGATAAGAAAATTCTCTTTGTTTGGCAACCACACAGCTTTGAACGTAGCTTTACATTTAGAGAAGAGTTTGCAGAGAGCATTTTAGATGCTGACATAGTATATATTCCTAATATATTTGCTCCCAGAAGAGAGAAGCAGGAGTATAGGGAGTTGATATCAGAGGAAGAATTTGTTGAAACTTTAAAAAAGAGAAATCCTGGAAAAGAAATAGAATTTCTTGGTGATTCGGAGAGTTTTGAGAAGACATCTTCCTTGCTGCTAGAGGAAAAGTTTAATAGTGATTATGTAGCTATCCTAGCAAGTGCAGGTGATCTGTATAAAGTATTACCTAATTTAAGTTTAAAGAAGTAACTCTTATGAAATTTGGTAGTAATCTTAAAAAAGTAGTAATTTTAGGAATAGGAGGAAAAGCCTCTTTTTATGTTGCAAGATTTTTAAATTTGGCAGGAATTGAACTTGTTGGATATGATTTACAAAAAAGTGAAAGGACAGAGGATTTAGAAAAATTAGGTGTGAAAATCATTTATCGGAATCCTGAGAAAGGAGAATCATTTGATAGCGATATATTCCTCTACTCTAATGATCTCCCTCAGACGTTACAAAAACAGGTTAAAGAAGATAATAAGAATGTTGAAGCAGTTGAGATAGGAGCCTTTTACAGAGATATAATAGAATCTTTTAAGCAAGGAAATATGGATAAGCAAGAGATAGAGGCTTTTCATAAATCAAATATTGGACCTCTGTTTAGTGTAGATCAAAGCAAGATGAGATATATAGGTGTTACAGGGACTGATGGGAAAACTACTACATGTACGATGATTTATCATTTGTTAAAAGAAGCAGGATTTAAACCTGCATTAATTACAACAGTAGCTGCATATATAGCAGATGAGCAGATAGATACAGGGCTGCATACTACTACTCCCTCCTCACAAGAGATGTACGATCTGGTTAAAAAAGCAGAAGAAAGAACCTGTACTCATATTATTATCGAAGCAACATCTCATGGACTGCAACAGGCAAGATTGGCAGGTCTAAAAATGGATAGTGTAGGTTACACTAATATTACATCAGAGCATTTAGATTATCATGGGAATTGGGATTCGTATCGTAATGCAAAAGCTCTGTTAATAAAAGACTATCTTAAACAAGATGGTAATGCAGTACTAAATCTAGATGATGAATCTTTTGAGTATCTATCACAATTTGTTTCTAAACCAATTACATACAGTTTAGAAAAGGAAGCAGATTTTCAGGCATCAGAGATAGATGAACAAGATAGTGGTGTGTCATTTAATCTCCTGTACAAAAACAAGGAATATAAAGGGAAAATTCCAATACTAGGGAAATGTAACGTAAGTAATTTCTTGTGTGCTTTAGCTATATGCCATAAAGAAGGTTTAGGTTTAGAAGAAATATTGGATTCTATCAAATCATTTAAAACAATATCTGGAAGGATGGAGGTCTTTCAAAGAAAACCCTTCTATGTAATTATCGATCATGCTCATACCTCTAATTCCATTAAAATGGCTCTAGAATCTACAAGATCCTTACTACATAGTAAAGGTAAATTAATACATGTTTTTGGTTGTGCAGGTCATAGGGATTTTTATAAACGAGAGGAGATGGGAAAAATCTCAAATGAGCTGTCTGATGTCTCTATTCTAACAGCGGAAGATCCTCGCTTAGAAGATTTAAAATTAATAAATGATCAGATAGAGGATGGTTGGAGAAAAGGCAGTAACAAGAGTGGAGAATTATTTAGATTTGATTATACAGATAAGAATGTACAGGTAAGGCGTGACGCAATAGTGAAAGCATTTGAAATAGCAAAAGAGGGAGATGCTATCCTTATCACAGGTAAGGCTCATGAACAATCACTCTGTTTTGATCAGACAGAGTATCCCTGGAGCGATATTGAAGAAGTTAAAACACTCCTTGTAAAAGAATAATTTTAATAATTTAAAGATGAGATATACAGGTACTGTAGTAAGAGGGATTAGAACTCCAATAATAAGCAGCGGTGATGATTTAGGAAGTATAGTTGTAAACTCCATAGTAAAAGCATCAAAGAAGGAGAAATTTGAATTAAAAGATAGTGATATTATTGGTATTACAGAGGCTGTATTATCGATATCTCAACAGAACTACATATCACTTGATGATATAGGAAAGGAGGTTAAGAAGAAATTACCAGTAGATGATATAGCATTAGTTTTTCCCATACTTAGTAGAAATAGGTTCAGTATGATACTTGAAGCAATTGCTAAAGAGTATAAAAAAGTCTTTGTATTACTAAGTTATCCTGCTGATGAAGTGGGGAATCATATTATGGATGAAGAGAAGATGTATAAGCTAGGATTAAACCCCTACTCTGATTCTTTTACAGAGAGAAGATACAGAAATCTTTTTGGTAAGAGCGTTAAACATAAATTTACAGGTATTGATTATGTAAAATATTATAAAAGCTTTGGAGATAATGTTAAGATATATTTTTCCAATAAGCCAGAATATATTTTAAAATACTGTAAGAATATTTTAGCCTGTGATATACATACTCGAAAAAGAACTAAAAGTGTTCTAAAAAGAAAAGGCGCAAATATGGTTTATGGATTAGATGATATATGTAATAGGAAAAATAGTAAAAAAGGTTACAACAAAGAGTATGGACTTTTAGGTTCAAATAGAGCTACAGATGATAAATTAAAACTTTTTCCTAGAGATTGTGATCTGTTTGTAAGAGAAGTACAAAAGCTTTTTAAAAAATATACAGGTAAAAATGTTGAAGTACTAATCTATGGAGATGGTGCATTTAAAGATCCTGTAGGTAAAATATGGGAATTAGCTGATCCTGTTGTATCACCAGGCTTTACAGAGGGTCTGAAAGGACAACCAAAAGAGGTTAAGTTGAAATATATATCGGAGAATTGGGATGGTGAGAATGATTTAGAGGAGTATGTAAAAAAGATCATATCTGAAAAGCACACAGAGAAATATGAATCTAAGAAATCTTTAGGGACGACTCCAAGACAGATAACAGATCTTTTAGGTACTCTTTGCGATTTAACTAGTGGGAGTGGTGATAAAGGGACTCCAGTTGTATATATACAAGGCTATTTTGATGACAGGAGTGTAGAGTGAAGTTAGTTTAAATAATTGGAGGTGTTACTCCTTTCTGATTTTCGTACCTACTGTTCTTCTCCCCTACTATTGGTTCTGAGAGTTTTGCAAAAAGATATGTCCCTATCTTCTCTCCTTTATGTAAGACAATATCAAATTTACCTAAATTTTTAATTTCCAAGACAGATGACTCTGAACTAAAAGGCACTCCATCTAAGATAAGAGCAGTTAGATGGATAGTCATCCCTGCCCTAGCATAAGTGGATCTACCATCAAGCATTGTTATTATATCTCTATCCGTACGTATACTTTGTTGTGTAGAGCCTAGTACAAAATCATTTGGTTTTAATATATACGGTTTTGTTTTAAGGTCATATTTATCATATTTTAAATCTGTAGGTTTTTTTGTATCAAATATCTGCTTAGGTTTAGGAATTAATAGTTCATTGCCTAAATTAACTGTTATCCCTTTTGTTTCAATATGAAGCTTACCTTTTACGATTATCTTTCCCTGATGTATGTACTTACTTATAGTTTTATCAGAAAGAAACATCTTAGTGGACAGTTAGATTAAGTACTACAATAATATATCATTTGTTATTTCTTTGTCTAGGTTGAAAGATATTTTTAATTATGTGATACTGACTTATAATTAAATTTTTAGTACTTTACAATGGGATATATAGATGATATTGAAGAGAAAACTTTAGCTAACAGTAATTTTAGAGAGGTACTTTATACAGGTAAACATCTCCAATTAGTTGTTATGTGTCTTAAACCAGGGGATGATATTGGTGAAGAGGTACATGATCATGTGGATCAGTTCTTTAGAGTAGAACAGGGAGAGGCAAAAGTATTAATTGATGGAGAGGAAAGTGTAATTAAAGAAGATATGGTAGCTATTGTACCTGCTGGTTCATTACATAATGTAATTAATATATCAGATATTGATTTAAAGCTTTACACCATCTACTCTCCTCCTAATCATCCTGATGGAACAATTCATAGGGATAAGGCAGAGGCGGATAAATATGAAGAGGAACACCATCATTAATTAATTACAGTATAAAAACCAAATATAGTATAATAATCAAATAATTGTTATACTACTGTTATGGGAACAGGAGAGTTAAAAGAGCAACTGTCTTTACACTCTTTTTCGGACCAACTAATAGAAGAATCTTCTAAATGTCTTCATGACTTCATTGATGAGAATCGTTACAGAAAGTATGAATTAATTGATCTTGTTAATTGTATAGACACAGATACTCTAAATATGATGAGTAATCTTTTGGATGAAACAGTAGGAAAGTTAATATATGAGGATATTGATAATAAATCATTGGATATTATTAGTGAGACATTAAAGGAAAATACTTCTGAATGGAGAGATTCGTCACAAAGGATATTAAATATTACTTTGGTAAAAAAAATATTAGAAAATCAAACATATTGGTATAGTAATATTGAAGAGAAGTTGATAATGAGAAATTTCCATGAAGAACATACTGAAGATCTTGCCTTTATATGGCTTTATACTCTGAGAGTTAAGAAGCAGAAGGAGAGAGATAAATATGAGAAGGAATATCATCATAAATTATAAGAGACCTTGATAGTATTCCTTATTCCATTGAGATTTTATCTGTCTCCAAAATTTCTATATTATTCTCTTTAAGTAGCTCTGTTAAGATTCCATTTCCTACAATTAAGTTGTTTTTAAAAGTCCCATCATATACTTTTGTATAGCCACAGGAAGGACTCCTATCTTGTAAAATAGCATGAGTTATATTAAATTTTCTGCATATATCTAATACCTCTTTTGCTCCTTTTATAAATTGCTCAGTAACATCTCCTCCTTCTTTATTTACAATTTTAGCTTTTCCATCTAGTACATCTTTACTTGTATATCCTTCTTCTATTTCTGCAGGCAATCTAGGTGTAGGTAATCCTCCCAACTGTTCTGCACAAAGAGGTATGAAGAAGTGATTATTTTTTAATAGAAAGGTAATAATCTTGTTATTCCTATTATTACCACCACTATATTTTGTATTCATACCTAATAGGCATGCACTAACAATAATTCTCATTTTTAAGTATTAAAACATCGATCTCCACAGTCCCCAGGTCCATTTTTAATGTAGAAATCCTCATTTAATTTATTTGGACCAAATACAGAATAGATGCGTATTTCAGGGTACTCCTTGTGAATATTTTCTATACCCTCCTTTGCAGCATGTAGAGATAGTATTACAGTATTTTTAGTATCAATATATTTTTTACAGATATCAATACATGCTAAGAGTGAACATCCTGTTGCTAAGGCAGGATCTGCGATTATCACAAACTTGTTCTTGAGAGCCTCCATTCCTCTTGTGTAATCAGTTAATGCAACAGTTTTACCTTTTATAGTTTTTCTCCAAGCACTAACAAATACTATAGAACAATCAGGAAATGCATCCCCTACTCCCATGCTCATATTTGTACCAGCTCTTAATACGTTAATGATTCCTATTTTTGTATCATCTACAATAGTTTCGTTTAGTTCTCCTAAAGGAGTAATAGTTTTCACCTTTTTGTAGGTAAAATACCTCTATTTGCTAAATCTAAAGCCATGTATAGGCCGAGTTGTTGCAGATACTCTCTGTATGCATGAGATTTAGTATCAGTATCATGCAGATTTAATCCTATCTCTTTGATAATTAGATTGTTAACTATAGTGAAATTATTCATCTTTAGTAGCCTTTTCCCATATTGATAAAGTATATATCTTTTCGGTATCTATATCTTTTACTTCATCTATGTATTTTGTAGCTATATCCACAGTTTGCTGTAACTTATCTTTGTTGATATAAAAGAGACCTTTTGTACTACCATCATCAGCTTTGTAAAGTTTACCAGATTCTACACCCATTCTAATATGATGTTTTTTAGCAGTTTCATCTCCTTGAATAAAATCTAAATCTATCCTCTCAATTGCGTCTTCTGGGTTTTGTATAGCATATTCCCATCCTTTTATAGTTGCTTTAAGAAATCGTACCAGTAAGTCCTCATTTTCTTCGAGGTATTCTCTTTTAACAAAAAGAGCATCTTGTAGCATAGCTACACCTTCATCTTCCATATCAAAAACAGTAAATTCACTCTCATCATACCCAGCCTCTATTGGTAACCAATATTCATTGTAAATAGTTGCAGATGCGATATCTATTTCTCCATTTAAGAGTTGATTCATATCAAAATTTTGATTAACTAAAACAACATCTCTATCTCTATCCAATCCTTGCTTCTCAATGAAAGCATAAGGTTCTAACTCATTACCGCCAGGCCATGTCCCTATAGATTTACCTGTGATATCTGCAGGAGATTCGACTCCATTCTCTTTGAAAGCCATCAATCTAATCCCTGATCTTTGCATCCCCTGTCCAATATTTACTAACTCTTCTCCAAGGGATATTGCAGGTAGAACATTACCTGTCCATGCAACTGCTATATCAGCATGTCCTGCTATTAATACATCAACAGGATTAATCCCTACTCCCCCAGGTAGTATATCAATATCAATATTCTCCTCTTCATAGTAGCCTAGTTTTTCTGCTACTAGGAATCCCATAAATTGACCCTGCTCTACCCATTTTAATTGTAAAGTTATTCCATCCATATCACTCTTTTCTTCTCCCTTATCTATTACTTTTGTAAATAGGAAATAGATTCCTACTGCTGCTATTACTAAAAGTAAAAGCCAAATAAGAGGAGATTGGGAAGAACTTTGTTTTTCTTCTTCCATAATAAAAATATAATTAATTTAAATAAATTTGTACTTATTTAGGTTTTTTGCCACCTTACTGTTTTCTTCTGTATGAAATTAACAAAAGAATAAAAAATAGTACCAAAGATAGTAACAAATATGATAGCTGCCCATACTAACTTAAGATTGTAAAGGCCTCTCTTAGAAAGAATAAATACTCCTATACCAGCATATCCGCCAAAAAACTCAGATGTAACTGCAGTAAAAACAGCTAAAATAGTATTTACTTTAATAGTATTTAAAATAGTAGGAAGAGATTTAGGTAAAAGGACTTTATTTAATATCTGTCTTTGGGTTGCTGAGTAGGAAAGTAGTAAATCATGATGTTCCTGCTGTATTGTAGTAAGCTCGTGTAAAGATGAAATAAATGTAGGAAAAAAGATAACTAATGATACAATAACTACCTTCTGTATTTGATTATTACCTATTATTCCTCCTAATATAGCTGTGAGAGCTATTAAAGGAATAGAGTTAATTAAAATAGAGGTGTTGATTAATGAGTTAGAAATCTTCTTTTTTCTGTACACAAGTAAAGCCAATATTAATCCTAAAAGATTCCCTACTGCCCATCCAGGAATAATTTCCCCTATTGTATAGGTCATTTCCTTTGTTAATATGTCTAAATTGTTGGAAATAGTACTTACAATATCAGAAGGTTTTACTAGTATAGTTTCAGATACATGAAAGATATGTAAAGGCAATTCCCAAAGTACAAAGAAGAGTATGATACTAAGTGCAGAGATGATAGTATGTTTTTGTTGTTTAATTGCTTGCTTCATTTAAATACTCTCGTATCTCCTTTATATAGTTAAAATATTTGCTACTCCCTTCATACTTTTTTCTAGGATAAGGTAGATCAATCCTGACTGTTTTGTGTATAGTAGAAGGCTTCTTTGTTAAAATTATTACTTCCTCAGATAGGAATACGGCCTCTTGAATACTGTGAGTTACAAAAAGAATTGTCTTTTTTAATCTAGTCCATATTTTGATGATTTCTTCATTCATCTTTCTTCTATTAATTTCATCTAAAGAGCCAAAAGGTTCGTCCATAAGGAGTAGTTCAGGGTTGTATGCAAGTGCTCTTCCAATAGATACTTTCTGTTGCATCCCTCCTGATAGTTCACTAGGTCTGTAGCTGGAGTAAGATGTTAGATCCAATATATCAAGTAGCTGTTTTATCTTTTTATCCCTTTCTCCTTGGTATCCCATTATTTCAAGAGGAAGAGATATATTCTCAACAACATTTCTCCATTCTAATAAAGTTGGTTTTTGAAATATCAATCCGATATTTCTATTTTTAGATGCAGTTTCAGGTTTTTCTCCATTAACTCTAATCTTTCCAGTTATCTTACAGGTATCTCTTGTAGGTAACCCACTAATTAATCTAAAAAGAGTTGATTTGCCACATCCTGAAGGTCCGATAATCGAAACAAAACTTCCTTTTTTAACAGTAAAATTCATATCTCTTAGTACATGTAAATATTTGTCATTACTATCAAACTGTACATTAAGATTTTTAATTGTTATCACATTGGAATTGTCCATATCTGTATTTTTTGTTAATATAATTTCCGAATTTAGAGATAGCTATGAAGAAAAGTAAAGAAAGAATAGAGATGATAGCAATACTTACCCATACTCTTGCTATTAACAAGTTGTTAAAAGAATTATATATATCCTTTCCAATACCGTTTTTAACTGATAATGGAAGCTCAGTTACAATACTTGCTACAATACTTGCTGTAGTAAGGAGTTTCATATTGATTAATAGTGTAGGAACCAGAGATGGAAGAAGAAGATATTTGAAGATATATTTCTTTTCTTTTGTATATGAGTAAAGGAGTAAGAGATAATGCTCAGGTAGATTAATTATTGCCTTTCTAACAGCTACAGTAATGGGGAATATGTTAAAAAGAATAATGATAAATATCTTTGTTGTGGTACTATAACCTAAATATACAGCTACTATGGGAGCTAGTGCAGGTACAGGGATTAGTTGTGTTAAGAAAAGGAAAGGGAATAGTATTGAATTAAGTAAGTTATTTTGAGATACAAGTATTCCTAAGATTGAACCTAATATTAGAGATAAAAGGAAGCCAATCCCAGCATCTTTTAAGCTATATAGAGATTTCACTAGTACTGTTTGGTATCTATTAGAATGCTGTGTAAAAAATTCTTTGTGTATGAATTGATACAGAGTTGATGGCTTAGGAGCGATTCTAAGGGGAATATCAAAGTATACAAAAGTTTTCTCCCATATGAGTAAGATTATAAAGAGACTTAATATTGTAATTACTATTTTCTTTATTGGGATATTTAAAAAAAAAGACCTTTTAGGTCCTTTTGAATCATTCTTTTCTTTTTTATCTTGTCTTAGAATTTGCACTCTAAGAATTCAGTATATCTTTGATAAAATAGTGTGTCAAGTTTTTTAATTATTTCTTGTATAAACTCTTGGAACTCTTTCACTAACTCCTGTTAAAATATTACCTATTGGAATCTTACTTAACTTAGATAAATTATGTAGAGATATATTATCTCCCCAAAGCTCTACCCTGTCTCCTACATATGCCTCCCCGTTTCTTTTTAAGTTAATCATTATTTGATCCATACATACATTACCAATAACAGAGTATGTTTTTCCATTAATATATACATGTCCCTTATTTGACAATGGAAATGGATATCCGTCAGCATAGCCTACAGGTAAGGTTACAATTCTGTTAAGGTCTTTGGTTGTATAAGTTCTGTTATATCCTACCTGAGAATTTTCCTCTAACACTTTGAAATATGAGACTTCAGTATAAAACTTCATAACCGGTTTTAACAGTTTCTGTGTTTTAGAATTAAGACCATATCCATAGAGTGATAACCCGGGCCTAACCATGTCATAAAATGAGTCTTTATAATTATTAAAAATAGCCCCAGTATTTGCCAGATGGATAATTGAGGGTAAGGTATAGTTTTTCTTTATATATCTTAAGACGGAATTAAATCTTTTAATTTGCGATTTTGTATACTCTTTATCACTAAAAGAGTTCGAAAAATGAGAAAATATCCCAACAATATTGATGTTTTTTAAATTGTAGGTTTTATCTATAAATTCCTTCTTTCTATCCCATTGCACTCCTATCCTACCCATTCCCGTATCTATTTTGAGATGGACTCTTGCCGTTTTATTTAATTTAGTAGCTATCTTTGAAATATTTTCTATCTTATCAATAGAGGATCCTGTTATATCTATATCATATTTTAAATATAAAGGTATTTGATTATCGTTAACAGCTCCTAAAACTAATATTGGTTTCTTAATGTTATGTTTACGTAAATAGATAGCCTCTTCAATGTATGCAGTACCTAAATAATCAACATTTAATTTTTCTAGCTCTTTAGATATTTCTACTAATCCATGTCCGTACGCATTAGCCTTTACAACTCCTAATATTTTGGAGGGCTTTACAATGTTTTTAATTATATGATAGTTTTCTCTTAGATTACTTAGAGATATTTCGACATAAGTTGGTCTGTTCCTAAATGTTTTGTCATTGAACATATTATGACTCCTCTCTAAAAATTCACACCCTACTCCTTTTAGCAATTAAGGTATCGTTATTTTAATAAGGTTCAATCCTGTTGTCAAAATACTTCATTCTGTTTGATGATATAATTTTGATTGAAATAGGTAATTAAATGTAATAGCTAATTATGAAGAGAAATATATATTGGAATATCTTTTTACTTGTTTTACTTTTTCATTTTGTAGTCCTTCTTCTTTGTGTTCTATCAGTTTTTGGTCTATTAGAATTAAGTTCATTAGGAACCTCTAATTACGTTTTAGCATATGTACCTAGAATCTTTTTAATCTGTACTTTCTTACTTTCCTGTTTTTTTCTCTTTAAAAAGAGAAAATACCATAAGGATATGTATAGGACAGTAGCTCTCTCTCTTCTCTCCTTTGTTCCTTTTTTAGATACATTAGGTAATTTCTATGGTTGGTATGATATAAATAGTATTTTAAAAATCTTCTGGTATGATGATATTATCCATTTTCTTAATCCTATCTTTGTTTCTTTAGGTTTGTATATATATATTTCTAAAATTAAAAAGATAGAGAGAAAAATGTCTCTCTTTCTCTCTGTAATCCTATCTTTAACTCTATCTAGTCTATGGGAAATATATGAATACTGGAGTGATACTTTGATTGGTACCGATATGGTTAAGGGAGGGTTAGATGATACTATGCAAGACTTAACTTTTGGTTTGTTAGGGGTTGCTGTTTTTGCTTTGTTTGTGATTATCTGTCAAAAAAAGAAAAAAGGGGAATATCACCCACAAAGGTTTTAATCATCGACATATGAACAAAACTATCAACAATTTAAGAAAAGAATTAAAAGAGAATGTTAATGACCATACTAAAAATACGACTCAAAGATTTTTTAAGGAAGAGATAAAAATCTATGGAGTTAAGATTCCAGTAGTAAATAGTATTGCAAAGAGATATTTTAGAGAGATTAAAGAGTTAGATAAAGGAGAGATATTCTTACTGTGTGAAGAGCTGTTCTCATCAGGGTATATGGAAGAATCATTTGTAGCATGTGATTGGTCTTACAATTTAAGAGAGAGTTATGAAGAGAAAGATTTTTTAATATTTGAAGATTGGACTAAGCAATATATTAATAATTGGGCAGTATGTGATAGGTTCTGCAATCATACAATGGGTTCTTTTCTTAAGAAATATCCTAAATATGTAAAGAATTTAAAAGAATGGACAGGATCTAAAAATAGATGGGTTAGAAGAGCTTCTTCTGTTTCATTAATTATCCCAGCTAAGAAAGGAGAGTTTTTAAAAGATGTTTTTGAAATTGCAGATTTGCTTTTAAATGATGAAGATGATCTTGTACAAAAAGGTTACGGTTGGTTATTGAAAGTTGCAAGTGAAATTAATCAGAAGCAGGTATATGATTTTGTAGTAGCAAGAAAAGATACTATGCCAAGAACTGCATACAGGTATGCTATTGAGAAGATGCCTGTTAGTTTAAAGAAAGAAGCGATGAAGAAATAGTTTCTTAGCAAGAAAGGTTTGTCTTTTAAAATATTTAAATTAAATAATAGTGTTTTAAATTATGAATATTAAAGATATACAGAAATGGGAAAGAGATTTCTCTCGCAAGAAGGGTATTGCACAGGATGAGGAGAAAGCAATAAAGATAGGAATATTAAAATTAACAGAGGAGGTAGGTGAATTATCAAAGGCTATTTTAGAGAAGAATTGGGAAGAGGTACCTGCAGAGGTTACTGATGTTATTGTGTTTGCTTGTAAGCTTGCTAATATAGCAGAGGATTTTCATAATACAGAGAAGTTGGAAGAGGTTATGGAGGCTAAGTTAGAGTTTTGTGAGAAAAGGGTATATGACAAAGAGAAGAATAAATTTGATAAGCCAGCAGATAAGAAGTTTAAGTAGAGAGATAATAATATTTCTTATACTAACCACTTATCTATTTTGGATCCAGATATTTTGCCACTTAAAAACCCATGTAGAGAGTTGTACTTGTTTTTCAGAATTAAGAGAGAAGACATTTTGAAAAGAAGAAAAAGCAAAAGAAGAACTAGGAAATGATAGCAAAAAAGAATCCTATGGAACAGAGGTAGTTGTGGCCACATACAAATCCTGCTTTTGAGACCTTAAATAGTCAATGTTTACCATATTATTTAATAGGTATTTGAGACTTACCAAGCAAAATTGTTTTCCTTTCTTTTGTATTCTAGAATGCACTACGATGAAAAGAGATAATAAAAGCTGCATTGTTGTGATACTAGTAATAGTTGGTCTATACTTGCTTTTTAGAAATGTAATTACTTCTTCGAGAGCAACTGAAGGTATAGATGATTATAATGACTGCGTTGAAGAAGTACGACTTATATATAAAGAAATAATTCTAGAAGCTTGTGAGATGAATTCCTCAGTACATGAACCAGAAGTCATTAAGGATTGTGTGAATAGGTTAAATGCTGCTAAGGAACGTTATCTGATAAATATAATTACAGAAGAGATATCTCAATGTGAATATTATTTGGGCAACTAAATCTTAAAGAACTTCTCGGTAAAGAAACTCTAAAGCCATTTTTGTTATTAATTAAGTCTATCTTAATGCTATAACAGATAAGGAATAAGTTGTGGGAGTAAACGATTTTAGCCTCTTTAAACTTTTAATAAATGTTAAAAAGGGTTAGAAAAACTACCTTAGAAAGTATTTTTTCAAAATTTTGATATAATACATTAATGATTAGAAGGTTGAATGACTATCTAAACATAAGTAACAAGGAGCTTGCAAGGTATGGAGCTTTTAATAGTTTTCTTGGTATTGATACAAAAGTTTTCTTAGACCCTCTACTTTTAGGAAATCTGAATACCCCTGAATTCTCTGCTTCCAGAGATCGTATACGTGAATATTATCGAAAGATTATTGTGTTATTAAATGCTTCAAAAGAAGAAGGTGATGTTGCTTGGATAGAAGCTTTTAAACGATTGAAAGTAAAGGAGATTAAAGGCTTTTCTATCGGTTATGGGAATCATTCGGATGATGGCAATGGGATTGGATCTAAATTAGCGGAAGCTATTGTGAGGAGGGCAAAAGAAATAGTTGATATGGGAATTGAAGACCCTGAGATCTTTGAATTAATAGGCTTGTTTGAGGAAGGTATAGGAGCAGATAGATTAAGTGATCTCACAATAAAGATTGTTCACAAAGATCTCTTAGCATATTCGGCCAGAATAACACAAGAAATAGGCTTCTCTAATTTAATAGCAGTAAAATATAAAGAAAATAAATATTTTCTACCAAGGAATCCTTTAGGTACAAAGCCTATTTATTTTCTTCCTCAAAATGCCCTGAGAGACTTACCAATTGCTCTGGATTGGGATGAAATTGAAATTGTGACTAATTTTAATATAGAATTGAGAAAAAAAGTAAATCAAGCAGTATCTGAAGTTTGGCAAAAATCTGTTAAAGAGAAGAAGAAAAAAATGATGCAAGTTATAAGACAGGACCCAGAAATCCTTAAGAGTATGATTGAAGCCTACAAACATTCTAAAGGAAAAGGATATGATTTTGAAAATGATCCTAATGTTGAAATTAAATGGTTATCTATTGGTCAGAAAATTGCCAAAGAAAATCCTATTAAAATTTCTGCTTCTAAAAAATATACAAAGAAGAGTGTTTGTAAGATTTTGGATCAAATAATAAAACAATATAAGAAATTGATAGAGTTTAATGGTCTAAATAACGAGTTATATAGAAAAGAAGGGTCAAAATTGATTCCTCATCATGAAAGAGTTGCTCAGCGTATATTTTTCGCTATCGCTGATACTTACTGTGCGGCAAATAATATAGGAATCAACAGAGAACCTAATGCTGGCTCTGGTTCTGTTGATTTTAAGTTTGGAATTGGTTATGAGGATAAAATTTTAGTTGAGATCAAACTTTCTAAGAACCCTGGGTTAAAGAATAAGTATCGTTCTCAAGTCGATATCTATATGAAAGCTGAAGGAACTGAAGAAAGTATATATCTTGTAATTAAAGTTACTGAGAAAAGTAAGCAATTGGAAGAATTAATTGAAATTGATGAGGAGGCTAAAAATTTGGGTCAAAAAGTGCCAAAACTCTATGTCATTGATGGAACAATAAAACCGTCGGCTAGTAAGAGATAAAATCTTTTAATGTAGTATTTCTTGTTTTGTAGTTTTTTGGGTATAATTTCTTAAAGAAGGCATGTATACATTATTTGTTTATATAGATGAAAGTGGAGATCTGATCTTTTCAAACAAAGGATCTAATTATTATATAATTACTTCGGTTATTACACATAATCCTCTTCCTGCAATTGAAAAGTTAGAAGAGCTAAGATTGGAAATTCTAAGTCAAAATAAGTTTCCAACTCTTTCAGATGACTATTTGCAAAAAAATACTGCTAATGGTTTTCATGCTACTTATGACAAGCAAGTTGTTCGAAATGAAGTTTTTGATATTATCCAATCTTTAGGTCATACAATTGCTGTCAATGCTGTAGTTATAGAAAAAAGAAAAGCTAATCCTTCAATTCGTGATACGAATAAGTTTTATTCTAAAATGTCTGCTTCTTTATTGAAATATATTCAACAGAAGTATCGGTATAGTAACCTGTGTATAATGTTCAGCGGTACTCCAACAGAGAAAAAAAAGAATTTATTCAAATCAGCCATAAAAACAGAGATTAAAGCTCTTTCAATTACTAAGTCCTATAAGATTTATTTCCCTAATCCAAAATCTGATAGATTTTTAAATATTTCTGATTATGCATGCTGGGCAATTGCTAGAAAGTGGGAGAAAAATGATATAAGAAGTTATGATCTAATAAAAAGCCAGATAAATGTACCTGAGTTAGATATATTTCGCAGAGGGGATGGTACTTTGTATTATTGACCTCTTCTCCTAGATAATTCAGCTTTCGCCGAGTTTCCTCCAACTATCAAAGCCAAAGGGGCTCTTTCAGAGAAGAGGTACCTTTGAATAATAATAACAGTGTATGTATCTTTTGTAAATATTCCTCACAAGTAATTCAGAAAAATGCTGCTATGTCCCTCTTTTTTGATTCCTTGGTTTTTATCAAGTCAAAATTAATTTAGACATTTTCTATGAGTTGTTTAATTGGTATTCTAGCATTTGAAAAATAATCAAACTTTATGTTCTACTGAGAGTCTTCAGTAGAACATGGGGTCAGATAAGGGACATAGTAGAACACTTATCTGAAGGTATAACAATTAATAGATTCCTTTTAGAAACAATTGAGAGTGTGTTGTATTCAAAAGTAACTATTCCCAATGTATAATCTTCTAATTTATGAAAATATCAAAATCAGAATATCTTATGTATCTGGATGCTCCAATGCATCTGTGGGCATATGTACACAAGAAGCTAGATTCTAATATCATAGATACTTTTACAAAACATCTATTTGAACAAGGATATGAAGTTCAAAAATATGCAAAAGAATACATTGAAAAAATACTGATTCCAGATTCTTATCATAATACTAAGCAATTTAATCTTGAAGTAACAAAATCAGATGGGTTATTTGAAGCAAGGATAGATTTACTTGTTTTTAATGAAAAGAAGGGAAATTGGGACTTAATTGAAATAAAGAGTACTAATGATATCAAACCTATTCATCAAAAAGATTTGACTTTTCAATATCTTATTTTTTCTAAGCACTATAAAATTGGTAAGTGTTATATTTTACATTTGGATAAAGATTATGAAAGGAAAGGTCAATTATCAATTAAAGAATTATTTACATTAACAGATATTACTGAAAAGGTTTTTGAATTAGTTGAAGCAGTGAATATTGAAAGATTCCTAGCTTTAGAAGTAGCTCAACTAGAAGAGTTCAAAGAAGTAGAAGCCTGTATTAAACCCAAGAAGTGTCCCTGCAAATCCCTTTGTCATCCAGTATTACCTTCTTACTCCTTATATGATGTTGCCCGTATTAGTAAGGAAAAAGTAAATTTTATTAGGGATAATTATTCAAATGATATACAGGATTTACCAAATGATAATCAATTAGGTAAATATGCACTAACTGAAATCCAAAGAAAACAAGTAGATGTGGCTCAAAGAAAAACATCATATATTGATATATTGGGGATAGAATCTTTCTTAAAAGAACTTAAATATCCTTTATACTTTATTGATTATGAAAGTTTTATTCCTGCTATTCCTATGTATGACAATTATAAACCCTATGATCAAATGCCTTTCCAATATTCATTGCATATTAGAGAATCAAGTGATTCAGACTTTATACATAAGGAATATCTAGAATGTTCAGCTGTTGATCCTTCTGTAGGTTTAATAAATTTTTTAAAAAGAGATATCCCTTTGGATGGTGGATCAATAATAATTTGGAGTAAGTTTGAAAGAACTCAAAACAATGCTATGAGCAGAAGATATCCAAAAGAGTCTGAATTTATTGAGAATATTAATTCTAGGCTTTGGGACTTGATGGAAATATTCCAGAAATCAATGCTTGTTCTTCCAGAATTTAAAGGTAGCTATTCTATTAAAAATATTTTGCCTGTTCTTGTACCTGAGCTTTCTTACAAAGGTATGCCTATTGCAGATGGGTCAGTTGCTATGACAAAGTGGGTGCAGATGGTCTATGGAGGTGGGATTACAGCCATGGATTATTCAGAATCTGAAGATGGTTTTTGTACAGAGGCTATAGATATTCCTAAAGAATCTGTGAATAAAGAAGAAGTCAAAAAGAATCTTTTAGAATATTGTAAGTTAGATACCTGGGCTATGGTAAAGATTTTGGAGAAAGTGGAATCCATTATAAAAGCTTCTTAAAATTATGGACTAGACAGGATATCCCTAGCTTGTTATACTATTTCTAGAAGTACTTGGGTGGTGCTTCGCTTTATCTCAATAAGGCAAAAAAACAAGAAGGAATGTAAGACACTAAGTTATTTAGAGTGTCTTTTTTGTTTAAAGATGTAATTGAAAATAAAATTGAATCAGTTTTTGAAAGTAAGCACCCCTACTCTGGTAACAATTATCCAAAGCTTTTAAATCTCCTTGAAAAGACAGAAGGAGGACCTATTCAAAATGGAGAATATTATGTTAACTCTTTAATCAAATTTATCAGTATTTTAAATGAGGCAGAAGAGGAATCTCAAAGAAAGGAGGTAATCCCTGAAGAAGTCAAAAAGAGTTCTTTCAGAGATAGACAGAATGGAGATTAGTGAGATTCAGTTTGTTCCTGTTAAACCTCAAGGTGGTCTTGTTGCTTTTGCAAGTTTTGTATTAAACAATTGCTTGTATCTAGGGTCTATTGGTATAGTAACAAGGCCAAGTGGAGGATACCGTTTATTATATCCCAGTAAGAAGGTTCTTAATCAAAATTTTTCAATCTTCCACCCTATTACTCAGCAATTTGGTATAGATATTGAAAGAAGAATACTCTTAGAATATGAAAAGGTAATGAAAATGAATGATAGACACGGTTGTTTTAACAATACCAGTACTTAGAGAAAATATTCTTGCTCCTGAGAGATTTTCACCATCTGCTAATGGATTATTTAAAGAACCCTTTTACAAGGGATATACTCCATGTAAATTAAACCCATCAAAAGAGCAAAAAGATGAAGGGAGATATCTTCCAAGATTAACATTGTCTTCTAGACCTAAGAAGGGAAATTGGGAGGTTTCCCTAAGGATAGAGTTCTCTGCCCCAAAGATTCTATTTGGAAATAATCTAAAAGAAGTTGATGATAAGGATTATAAAGAGTTAATATCTGAACTTTGCTTCAAACTCTTTACAATGGGCATTAAATTAGATCAAGAACAGATAGAAAAGGCTTCTGTATCTTCTATACACTTCTGTAAGAATATACTCCTAGAACCCTACCAGAGCTGCTCTATGGTCATCAATGAGCTAGAAAGGTATGGGAACTATAATGAATGGTTGGATTTAGATAAAACAAGCTTTAGAAATGGAGGACATATTCTTCATCTTCACACTGATAGGTGGGAATTTGTGGTATATGATAAGTTAAGAGATCTTCAAAGAGCAAAATTAGGTGAAAGAAGATCTGTTGATAAAGATAATTACTCCCAATTAGACATTTTTAATGATGATAAGAGCAAACAAGAAATTTTAAGATTGGAGTTAAGAATTAATAGTAAAATAAAGATTGCTACACTATTGTCAAGTGTTGGCTGTGGTATGGCTCTAAAAAACATTACATTCAGAAATATCTTTAAGAAAGTTATATCAAGGAGATTATTAATAGCATTTTTAAGAAAGATAAAAATAATGAGGAGTATTTCAAATCAGAATACAAGTAATAGCAATATTCTTTCAATCTGTGAGAGCATAAAGAAGTCTCTTCCTCTAATAACAGATAGTGAAATAATGAAACTAACTTTTGGTTTTATTTTTATCAATGAATATGGAATTAAAGCTTTTAAAAGGTATATGCAGTGGAATACCAAAAAAGCATATAAATGGAACAGATTCTATAAAAAATTAGAGAAAATTTATACAGTGTGTAATAATAGAGACACTTTGGAAATAATTGAATCAAAAATATGAGTACTAAAAAAGAATTAAAATTTATTGATCTTTTTGCAGGTATTGGGGGAACAAGAATTGGGTTTGAACAAGCAACTAAAGAGTTAGGTTTTATTCCTAAATGTGTGTTTACATCAGAGATAAAGACTGATGCTATTAATGTTTATTCTCAAAACTTTCAAGATAAAAAAATTGCAGGTGATATAACCCAAATTGAAGCAAAAGAAATTCCGGACTTTAATTTCCTTCTTGCAGGTTTTCCTTGCCAACCTTTTAGCTCTGCAGGAAGCAGAAAGGGATTTTTAGATACAAGAGGAACTCTATTTTTTGATATAGAAAGAATATTAAAAGAGAAAGAGCCTGAAGGTTTCCTACTTGAAAATGTTGAAGGTTTGGTTAATCATGACAGGGGTAGAACTCTGTCTACTATTCTCCAATCCCTTGAGAATCTTGGGTACAAGGTTGCTTGGAAAGTTATTAATGCAGCTAATCATGGAATCCCTCAAAATAGAAAAAGAATCTATATTGTTGGAAGAAGAGATAAGTTTGTTTCTTTGGAGAATTTAGTACAACAAGAATCAAAATTAGAAGATCTTTTAGAGAAGGATTTGCCTGCTTACAAATCTAAATTTACTAAAAGACTTTTAGAGCATTATAAGTTAGATGAACTTGTAGGGAAATCTATAAAGGATAAA